>Ga0256868_10000287_pt1 | contig 30383 bp, 18 predicted proteins | sample RVTome_13_FD_187341 | JGI IMG/M metagenome (GOLD analysis project Ga0256868, IMG submission 187341) | Soil microbial communities from uranium-contaminated site in the Upper Colorado River Basin, Wyoming, United States - RVT92D227 HiSeq ...
ATGGCTGTCTGCAGCAGGCCGGTGCCAACGATGGCACGATTCTTCGCGTGCCAAGGGCACCCGCACATTAGCTCCGTGCCCATTCGGGAATATTGTATCCTCCCACATGTCGGGCACGGTCTGCTGCTCATGATGTCCGTCCTGAAGGCCGGAAGACCATTCCTCTTGGCCGCCATCGGGACAGCCATACTGGCCGGAATATTAGGCCTTATTCGCTACAAGCAGTGAGCGTTTGCTGAGGGAGCACGCTCCCACGATTCTTCATCACCCGAAATGTTCCAGAACCTCGGCCTCCGAAGGTTTTTTACCAAAGGATACTCGTTGAGGTCGACGCAAGTGTGCATTCACCCTGCTACTGGAGAACACCCCCCGGAGAATCCAGATGCGAGATACACCAGAGGTTGACAAGGGGCTCATATTATCAGAGCTACTTGACGGAATTTTCATCTGCAAGAAGTCTGGGGAGGTTGTCTATTCCAACCCCGTCTTCGCCAAGATGCTCGGCTACTCATCCGAGGCGATAAGCGCGAAGAACCTCGCTAAGGAGATAATCGAGCGGGAGCTCGAGTGGAAGGCGCTGGTATCATTGCTAGAGCAGGGAAGCGTCATCCAGGATTACGAGATCAGGTTCAAGAAGGCGGACGGTTCCAGAGCCTGCATATCACTCTCCGCCACGAACTTCAGAGACGATTCGGGAATTCCGATTGGCCTCGTCGCCGTGGCGCGGGACATATCGACGAGGAAGGGCGTCGAGAACGAGCTGAGAGAGAAGGCCTTTAGGATCGACGTGATGAACAGGATAGCCAGGCTGGTCAGCTCGAGCATGGACGTGCGCACCGCCTTGCAGTGCACGAGCGAGGAACTGAGGAAGCTCATGAGCTACGACCAAATCATGCTCGGCATAACGGAGGAGAAGGGCAGGCACGTGGAGATCATCGTCCCGGACCAGGCCGACTCGCGACAGGCCAAGCCCTTGGGGAAAGTGCTCTACGAGGGAAGCATAGTCGAGAAGCTCAGGTTCGGCAAGAGCGCGATCGTCATCGAGAAGGAGGCGAACAGGAAGCTGTTCGCCGAATTCGAAGCGATGGACAGCAGCAAGTTCAGCTCAATGCTGGCGGTGCCCCTCACAAGCAGGGGCAGGATACTCGGGGCGCTGACGGTCGCGCACTCGAAGCCGGGGGAGTACAACTGGGAGAGCGCGGAGACGCTCGAGATGGTCGCGGACCAGCTTGCGGGCCTGCTTGACAGCATCGTCCTGTTCAAGACGCTCGAGCACAAGATCAAGCTCGCGGACGGCCTGATAAGGTCTGGCGTGGAGCTTCAGAAGGCCATCACGACCGAGCAGATATACGCCGCGATATCCAGTCACATAAGGGACGTGGTCGAGTACAACGACCTATCCTTCTACCTTGTGGACTTGCAGAGGAAGCGCATCTACCCGGTATATGCCGTAGGCCTTGAGGCGGAGGCGACGATGGCCGCGGACGGGGGCCTGGACGAAGGCATAGTGGGCATAGTTGCCAGAACCGGGAAGGCCGAGTTCGTGGACGATGTCGATGCGGACCCGAGGTCGGCAGATGTACCTGGCACCGCGAAAGCCCACAACGCGATGCTGGCAATCCCGTTGATGGGGCCCGACCGAGTGCTCGGAGTACTGGAACTCTACAGGAACAAGGGCAACTACTTCTCGCAGCAGGACCTCGAAGCGGGCCTCTTGTTCGCGCAGCAGGCCTCAATCGCACTCTCAAACGCAAGGCTGGTGTCGAAGCTCCAAGAGGCTAACAAGGAGATCGAGATGCTGAATGACCTCATGTTCCACGACATAAACAACTACAATTTCGCCACTTTGAACTACATAGATGCCATAGCGACCAGCAAGGACGTACCCGAGGCCCACAAACCGTTCTTAGAGAAATCGCTCCAGCTGATTAGACAGAACGCCAAGCTCATAGAGAACGTGAAGAAGCTCACGAAGATCGGAGTGATGAACGCGAACGATTTCGTGCCTGTCAACCTCTCGGATGTTCTGAGGAAGGTCGCGTCCGCGCTCCAGACATCGTCCCCCGGGAAGAGAGTCACGGTCACCCTGAAACTCCCCGAGAGCGACGCGTACATCATGGCGAACAGCCTCGTCGAGGAGCTATTCATGAACCTGATGAACAACTCCGTGAAGTACGACCCGCATGAGGAGGTCGAACTCGAGGCTGAATGCGCCAAGACGCTGGAGGACGGCAAGCCGGTCTGGAAGGTATCTGTCGCAGACCATGGCTACGGCATACCGGACGACTTGAAGGCCAAGCTGTTCCAGAAATATGTTAGGCTCAAGCCCGATCCGAAGATCCAGGGCACGGGCCTCGGGTTGTCGATCTGCAAGGCGCTCGCGGACAAGTTTGCGGGAAGGATCTGGGTTGAGGATCGCGTCCCGGGTAAGAGCGAGCTGGGCTCGAAATTCTGCGTTGTGTTTTCTGCTGCAAAACCCCGGTGAGCTTCACTTGGAGCAGAGCCGCAGGTCTTCGACCGACCATGATTCAGCCTATCATAGGACAAATAAGAAGAATAGTAAGAGGTTTGGATTGTTTTCTTCGCCTTTGCTCAGTACTCGCGACCGCGGCTGATTATCGCACCGAATGCGACCAAGGTCACCATCACGATCGACAGCACTGCCGCCAATGTGAGCACCTCGGTGATAGCAGAGCTGGCAGATGCGGACTCGCTCAGCGTAGGCGCCTCAGCTCCCGTCGAGGCCACTTTTGTCGGGACCACGTTGAACTCTATCCACGGGGAACCGTGGTACAGGAGTCCGCCTCCGCGCGGGTTGTCGAACGTCGCCGGTCCCTCGATCGTCAACGTCTTCGACGCCGGGTCATACATCGACGACAGGTCTAGTGGGTCCGCAGGGTTCGTCAAGTAGTAGCCGAGGTCCATCTCACCCGCGATCTCAAGGTTCTGCCACGGCGACAAATCGCCAGGCAGCCCGAGGCCAGATCCGTCCGGGACTCCTTCTCCGAGGTATCCAATCACATCCGTACCTGCAGCCAGCTGTATGACCAGCGTCATGTAGTCCGCGAAGTTCAGAACAGTCGGTGTACCCTCATACGCTATCTCGTTGCCGAACTCCTCGTCTCCAGAGTTCCAGCTCTGGTACGTCAGGTACAGATACGGCAGGTAGTCCGACGGGTGCGGGTTCTTGACGATGTAGTCGATGTTCTGTGGCTCCCATATCCATGCGGCATCGTTGGACGCAGACCCGTTCGCCTTCACCGCGTGCATGCTGTACTGGCACACGCCGTCCAGCGTGAAGTTGATCATGTTCGCGTCGTAGGTCACGTTGATGGTCGTGTCCTCGTACCACGGCTCGTGGTTGCACAGGTTGGCCTCCGTGATCCACCTTGTCAGCAGGACTTCCCAGCCCCACGAAATATGAGCAAGCTTGAACACGATGTCTCCGTCCGGAGCGACTGATATGTCGCCCATCTGGACCATCGCTGTGTAGGCCCACTCGTATCCGCAGTAGATGTCAAGCCTGGTCCTGCCTTCGCCCTGCACCCACGTCTTCCAGTCCGCGAGGTACGCGTTCGAGTTCGCGGCCCACCATGCAATCGGGTCATCGCCAACAGGTATGCCCATCCAAGTCTCGGCGCACTCGGGGTTCATCTTGAGCTCGTAGACCGTGCCCACGAAGTACCCGTCGTTGGAGTCAGGGTATGTGTCCCCTGGCCAGTCGTCGTTGGTGCCCCAGTTCGGCATCCAGTAGCTGCTCCACCAATCCGTGTTGATGTACTCCATGTAGATGTCCATGGTAGCCTGCGAGCCGGCAACATCGGCGCCGAACTTCGGCCAGAACTCCGGGTGGTAGACATTGACTATCGTCTCCGCCGCGCTGAGGTTCTTTCCGTCGATGGTCCATCTGTACGGAGCGTACAACATGAAGGTCGCATCGGCGGCTCCGGCATCGCTGCCCTTGTTGTAGAGCAGGACATTCTTGCCAGGCACGTCCGACAGGATGTAGTCCGATGGCCACGCAGACGGCCTGATGTCCCACCACTCGCCCCACGGCTGCTGGAACATGTCATATAGTGTGTAATCCAGCGACGGGAGGCCCTCGGGCGCCGTAACAGTCACCGTGACGGTGTCCACAAGGCCTGGGTCTGCGACGTCCTCGACCGTAACGGTCTGGTCGCCCAGCGTAACCAAGGTTATCTCATCTACGAACGAGTGCGTTCCAGCGTCACCAGAGACGAATGTGTAGTCCGCAGGCAAGGTCGCGCTCGAGTCGCTGCTCGAGAAAGTAACCGTGCCCGTGTACTCGTCCTCGACATTGCCGTACTGGTCGTAGACGGTCACTGTCAGCGAGATCGTGCCACCAGTCGCAACCGAGGCGGGAGCTCCAGATATCGTCAGGGTCGTGGGCACAAGGTCCTCGATCATGATGTTCGCCTGGCTGCCCACAGCGCTCGGATCTACCGTGTCCTCTACTGTGACAGTGTAGATGCCTGGGTCCGCGAACGAAACCGCAGCGGCCAATGTAACGATCCCTGCATCGCCCGCAGTGAACGTGTAGTCCGCCGGCAGCGTAGCGCCTGAGACCGCATCGCTCGTGAAGGTGACCGTACCCAGATAGCCAACGAATCTTGTCGAGAACTGAGTGATCGCCTCGACGGTCACATCGGAGTAGTTGTCCTCCCACATGTTCGTGATTCCGGACACTACGAAGTGGTCCAACACAGGCGCCTCTGTTACGACCTGGACATCCACGCTCCCAGTTATGCCTGGGTCAACGGTGTCACTCGCCGATACTGAGAACATGCCTGATGCCGTGAAAGTCACCTGAAGAGTGACTGTTCCGCCCTCTGTACCGTCGAACGTGTAGTCCGCGGGGAGTGTGACCTCTCCTGTCCTGTTCGTCGAGAACGTTATCGTGCCGGCATATGGCGTGTAGACCCTGTCATACTGGTCGTATACCGTGACTATCAGGTCGATAGGCACGTCCTGCTCTGCGAGCCCGCCTGGCACTTCTAGCACCAGATACGAGGCCGCAGCTGCAGCCTGGACGACCACGTCGGCGCTTCCGGTAATGCTCGAATCCGCGACATCAGTCACCGCGAGGGTCTGCGTTCCATCAGTCCCAAAGGTCACGGAGAAGTCCTTCGTTCCCGCGTCTCCCGAGACGAACGGATAATCCGCCGGCAGACTCGCTGCACCGTCGGTGCTCGTGAAGTTGACAGTGCCAGTGTACCCAGTGTACGTTACATCATATTGGTTCTGTATGGTCACCGTAGCGGTCGTCTCTTCGCCCGCAATAACGCCTAGAGCAGGCTGGTTCACAACGACCACGAAGTGGTACACCTGAGTCTCGGTCACGTCAACATCGGTCACCGTGTCGGTGAGCAGGGCATTCGCCTGGTCCGTTACAGTCACAGAGTGCGTGCCAACCGTGTCGAACGACATCTGGAACGCATGCGAAGATTCCGAACCAGAGTATGTGTACGGTACCGGCAACGTCGCAGCCGTGTCCGTGGATGTGAACTCGACCGTGCCCGTGTAGTCCGGGAACGGGTCCGCGTATTGGTCAAAGACCGCAACATCGAAGTCTATCGTCTCGCCCACGAGAGCGGCGGCGGGTATCCCAGTCATCTCGAGATTAGCGGCATACGGGGGCTCCACACCGGTCTCCTGAGAGAACTCGATGAACGGCATTCCGTACGGAAGCAATCCATCGAGCCTGATCCACTCGTCGGCCAGGAACTCGTGCGCCGTCTGCGTCGAGCTCCAAGTCCACATGTCGAATGGCCCGGTGAACGATATCGTTCTAGCAGTCTCGTCAATCACGATCTGCGAGGGCGCATCGGATGGCATCGGCTCGGCGTACACAACCGTCATCTCTGTGCTCACGTTTGAAGTAACGCCAGATCCCTCGTGCAAGAAGAACCTCTGCTGGCCATCTGGCCACTCCAAGGTCAACACTTCGCCCTCCGACAGGTTCCACGCGCCAGGCGCGTAGTCGTAGTCCATCATCTGACCGTAGTAAGAGCTGCCAGGAGCGGTGTTCTCGTACTGGTATCCGATGTACTTGTCGAACTCGGAGACCGGGTATTCGGGGCTCGATGGGACATAGTCCTGCAACATGGCCTCCCAGTCCCAGCACGGCTTGCCGTCGAGAGTCGTCTCGTAGGCGTAGATGCCATATGCGACACCAGTGTCGATGTCCATATCGGTCGTCTCCGGACCGATCACCGCGCTCATCTCGAACTCTTCGAAGTACCATTCGGTCGGCATGAACGCCTCATGGAGCCATCTTGTCAACAGCGCCTCCATGCCCCAGGACACGCTCTCCATGGTAACAACTACCTGGTCGCCGACCTTCTGGGCATCGATCTCCCAGAGCACCGGCTGGAAGTAGTACTCGTACATGTTGAAGATGTCGAGCCTCTCGGGGTTGTTGGCCTCGTCAAGGATCCACGCGCCCCAAGCAGTCTGCACCGCGACTCCGTTTGAGGTCCACCATGTGTCGAAGTCATCGAAGCCTCCGCTGGTGACGCCGAGGACGGCCATCGCAGCTTGCCTGTCGAGAGTGACTGTGCCATTCAGCTCGACGAACCATCCATCATACCACGCCATCATGGCTGGAGATATGCCCAGCACGTTCTCGCCTCTGTCATACGTGATGTAGCCGAGCTCCCAGTCAACGATGGCAGTTCCACCTCTCGCACTTCCCAGGTACGGGAGTATCTCGGGGTGAGACGCCATGTTCATTTCCGTCAGGTTCCTGGCGGCCATGTCCATCCTCATGCTGCCGTAAATGTAGGTGTTGCCAGGCTGAGTGCCCTCCCACACCTCGAGGTATGGATAGGATGAGCTCAATACCCAGTCGTTGCCCGTGATTGGGCCTCTTGTCTGCCACCACTCGGTCGCATAGGACACGTTGAACATGTCGTACCAGTAGTAGTCGACTGTCCTTACAGCAGCAGTCGTTGTGACGTCGATAGTCTTGCTTCCCGACTTGCTGACGGACTGATAGGTCCCAACGACTGTCAGAACCGCGATGCCCTCGACAAGCCCGGTGAACTCCACGGACACGCCTGTTGTGGCACTGAGAGTGTAGTCCCCAGCTGCCATGCCCGTGACCGACCATTGGAAGGTACAGCTGGACGTTATGTTGTCGCCCACGGAGTTCAGCGCATCCGCGCTGTATGTGTAGGATTCCGATGGGCTTAGCGTCTGCTTGGCTCCCAGGACGCTAACGGAGTCCAGGTACGGCGGGTTGATTGTGACGTCTTCAGTCACAGTCACCGTGTCTCCTTTGTAAGTGACTGCGCACGTCAACGTCCCGGTTATCGGGTTGTTCCCCGAGAAACCAGTGTCCGTCGCGGTGAAGGTCGTCTGCTTCTGTGCGACCACGCTGAGATGTCCCAGTGTGGCCGGCACCGACCAAGCGTATGTGACATCGGTAGTTACCGCGTCACCGCCGTAAGTTGCGTTCGCCCACAGTACCTTCTGTTTGCCTGCGTCGACTGTGATTGGAGTCGGACCGATTTCCGCTTCCAGCTTGGGGTTAAGCAGGAAGACGTACGCGGTCGCCCCGATCAAGAGTGCGACGACGACAACAGCGGCAATGATTATCCAGAGCTTCTTCTTGCCACCCTTCTTGGGTGCGATAGACTCTGGAGCTGGCTCACTAGATGTCGTACTGTCTGTAGTTTGCATGCTAGAACTTGTGTTCTCTGACACTCTTCAATTCCCCCTGCGCTCAGAGTGGCTAAACAAACGAGCCAGATAAAGCAGTCCAGCTATATATACGCTATCACTTTCGTCATGCGAGCGATTCGCTTTCTTGCAGCTTTCTGATATCATTGTTTGCGTGTCTTGCGAAAATGTACGGAAACGTTCACACGAAACACGATGAGCTGCTGTCTGTTTCGACTTTGGGTCGGGACCTGCGCGTCATACGCAAAAGATAGTGCAACGATCATCCGGTCGTTGTGTCCGCTTCTTACAGCGGAAAAGTGAGTGGCAATAATAATGAAATTAAGTACATGCGGGCTGCGAACGGTTCTCAGTGATTGTCGATTGTTCATCAAGAGGCCTCCTGCATGTCGATCTCAACTTCCATCGCAAACGTGAGGGTCAAGCAACGAAGACTCCATTCGTGCGCCCGAAGAATGAATCGATAGGCTGCATTTAGGTGATTCGAACAAAAATGATAGGGTCCTTTTGAAAATTCGTTGCACACAATCGGGCACGGCTCGAACGAACTCTCAATGGGAATGTCGCCTTCTCGCAATGTTCTTATACCATTGCCGTTATTCAATGTCCCGGCCCACCAGTATGCAAGGAAAGCTCTCAGATTTCGCCTCAAACTGCGAACGAATGGGCCATAAGTCGGCCGGCAGGTTCTGGCTGACAATCACACCTCCAAACTGGAAGGTGTATGGACAGGATTGACTGTGGGGGATAGTAGTTTGCATATACGGAAATGCAGAGCGTTGGCAGTCTTTGGAGCAATACTAATCGCGGCCGCATTGTCCTTGCCGATCGCAGCAGTGACCGGCGCGCTGGGGAATGCTGAAGCCGCGGATGAGATCGTTTTGCGAATCGGTTTCATGCAGAAGATCGACAGCCTGAACCCGTTCCTGGGTCTGACGGATGCGGCCTACGTGTTCTATGGATTGGTATATGACGCCCTCCATGGCGTAGGCAACGATCTAGAGACGGAGGCGAACCTCGCGACCAGCTGGCACGTCAACACTTCGTACTCTCCCTACGGTTCCGCGTGGGACTTCAACATCACTCCCAACGCGAAATGGCACGACGGGGAGCCATTGACTGTTGACGATATTCTGTACACGGTTTACCTGAACTCCGACTACTACCAGCAGGCGTGGGCCTACCAGCCGTACGCATACTACATGGACGAAGCATTAATCGCGGACGCTGACACCGTGACAATCAAGTTTTTCGACCGCGTGACGGGCTTCCCGAAGCCGGCGTCCTACGCGGATCTGGTCTGCGTCCCCATCATTCCCAAGCATGCTCTGCAGGGAGTAATGACCCCTGAGAACATCGCTACCAGGTGGACGGGAGTCCTCGACTCGAATCCACCAATCATAGGCACCGGCCCATTCATGGCCACCTCGACAATATATCAAGATTGGGTGGACGGTGACGTGATCACGCTCGTGCGAAACCCGAACTACCACTGGGCGGCAGACAAGGTGGGCAGCCCGACAATCAGGTTCGACAGACTCGAGATGAGGTTCTACAACGATGCGACCGCTATGTCCCTCGCACTGGAGAGGAAGCAGTTGGACATAGCCCAGTTCCCTCCGAGCGAGTACCAAACGATTAAGGCGGGCGTTGCGAGCGGCTCAATCGCGAATACGACAACCTACGATGGGCTGAAGTGCACGCAGTACTGGACGGAGATTGGGTTCAGCATGGCGCCGGGCGGGCCTAACCCGACGCGTCTCGACCCAGCTGTCAGGCATGCCCTTGCGATGGCGACGGACAAGGATTACATCGTCGACAACTTCTATCTCGGCTTCGCAGAGCCGGGCACCACGCTGATCTCACCAGTCAACTCGCTCTGGCACTACGAGCCGACAATGGCAGAGAAGTTCCAGTTCAGCCTCGCGGCGGCCGACCAGATGCTGGAGGATGCCGGATACCAGTACACGACCGAGTCACCTAACGTTAGGGTCGCCACCGCAAGCAGTCTCGCCGTCACCGAAGGATGGGTCCAGGAGGGAACGCCTCTTGCGTATGACATGCTAGTGAGACAGGAGTTCCCCGAGGAGAAGGACATCGCGCAGTATCTCCAGGACCAATGGGCTGATGTAGGCGTTTCGATCAGCTTCAGAGTAGTCACGGAGGCCCAGCTGTCTACCATTGTGTACACGTACAACTACGACACGATGATATGGTACTGGAGCGCGGACCCCGACCCGAACTTCATGCTCTTCTGCCAGTCGAAGCTGGCCTGGGACGGATGGTCTGACAACTACTACTACAGCGATGTCTACGAGGACAACTACTCGCTGTCGGTCTCAGAGTTCGACTACGATCTGAGAAAGCAGTATGTCGACAGCTGCCAGAGGGTCAACTACTTGGATGCGGGCTACATACTGCTCGCATACGCCTTCCAGACCTACGCATGGAGGAACGACACCTTCTCGGGATGGGGAGACTGGGCGGCGAACCCCGGCAGAAGCGTTGACGCTTTCTGGACCGGCAACCCGCTGTACTTCGATCTTGTCCCCATCGGCAACGGTGGGGATGAAGGATTGCCCATCATTTATGTCGCCGTCGGGGCAGGAATCGCGGTAGCTGCAGTCGCAGCCGTCGTGTACCTGATGAAGACCAAGAAGAAGGGCGGATCGGGAGAAGGCGAGAGCCCACTAGGTGACTAAACGCTCACAAACCGAGGCCCGGGGTTGCCCGGGCCGTTCAAAACCTTTGAAGCGCGCTCAACAGCACAAAAGATAAATAGAGTTGGATCGGAACGATGCACTGCGGATGGTGCGGAGGACCGTCCAGGGCGTGAAGACAGGGAGGGGAGAGGCATCCAACTGCCCAGCCAGAAGTGCCCAGGAACCAGAGGGGATGAACCGTAAATGGCTAACATGAGGGGCTACATCTTAAGGAAGCTGGTATACCTAATAGTCACTTTCTTCGTCATCATCTCGTTCAATTTCGCATTGTTCAGAATCATGCCCGGGGATCCCGCGGCTGTCCTCGTCCCGAAGACCGGTGACGAAGAGCTGAAGAGACAGATCAGGGAGGAGTTCCATCTCAACGATGACCTTCATGTCCAGTTCTACTACTACCTCAAGGACACCCTAAGCCTGGATTTCGGCATCAGCACGGGCGTGCGTAAGTTCGCGCCCATCACGGACATCTTGGGCCCTGCGACCATCAACACGCTGATACTCGTGGGGATCGGCACGGTGCTCGCGATCCTGATAGGAGTCTCGATAGGGAAGTTCGCGGCTTGGCGGAGAGGGAAACCCGCTGATGCCATAAGCATGAGCTTCGCGCTGGTGTTCTATTCCATGCCGACTTTCCTGTTCGCGCTCCTGCTGCTTATGATCTTCGCTGGTGAGCTGAGGTGGTTCCCCGTGGGGAAGCCCTACGGAGAACTGCCTGGGGACCCGACCCCGCCCGATTGGCGCGACATGAACATAGGGGAGAAACTGATCAGCAGAGGCTACCACCTCGTCCTCCCATTGATCGCGTTCACGCTCGAGATCATGGCCGAGTTCGCCTTAATCATGAGGAATTCCCTCACGGATGTGCTGACAGAGGACTACATCACGACTGCGAGGGCCAAGGGCGTCTCGAACAAGTCAATCTTGAACGACCACGCAATGAGGAACGCCCTACTACCCGTCGTCACGGTCATGGCAATAAGCGTAGGATGGGTCCTGGGAGGCACCATCATGGTCGAGATGGTATTCTCCTACGACGGCCTTGGAATGATGACTTGGGAGGCTGTGGTTAACCTCGACTACCCGCTGTTGCAGGCACTGTTCCTGATAATGGCAATCGCCGTTCTAGTCGCGAACTTTGTGGCGGATATCATATATCTGTATCTTGACCCGAGGGTCAAGGCGTGAGGAGGGGAATGAGATGAACACAAGGAGGCTGTCAAGAATGGCTTTCAAAGCGCTGCTCATCACCTTCGTCGTATTTGCAGTTTCAGGTCTTGCGCTGATGACTGCTTTTGCGCCCGAGCCGGAACTGAACCGTTCCCGTGCGCTCTCGGCCCAGGATACTGTCAACCCAGTGGCCAACGCTGGCCCGGACAAGTCCTGGCTCACCGGCTATCCGCTCGAGCTGAACGGCTCGCTATCCACAGACAATGTCGGCGTCACCAACTACACTTGGACTTTCTATGATGCTGGAGTGAGGACTCTCACGGGCGCTGTAATTTCTTACATATTCACGACTACGGGTGTGTACGCCATCACGCTCAACGTTACGGATGCTGAGGGCAACTGGGACACTGATGAGACCACTGTCACCATCGCGGTTGACACTGCACCTCCAGTTGCGCGCTGCGGGAACGACAAGACCATAAACGTCGGTTCAATGCTCAACCTGAGCGCCGTCACTTCCTCGGACAACTACGTCATTGTCAACTACACATGGAGCTTCGATTACGACGGCGAGCAGGTATTCCTATATGGGCAGATCGTGAGCTTCACCTTCAACAAGTCAGGGTTCTACAATGTCAGCCTGAAGGTGACGGACGCTGCCGGCCTGCAATCCCAGGACACACTGAACAGCTCGCTGAATGTCACGGTCGTGAAGAAGGCGACCTGGCTCGAGAAGAACTGGCTGAAGTACACAATTCTCGGAGCGGTCATCCTCTTCGCGGCGTACATGGTGATCGGCAAGCTCAGGAAGGACAAGAAACTTATCACGAAGACTGACAAGGAGAAGTTGCAGCTCCAATACAAGGGCTTCAAGAAGACCTGGAAGATCTTCAGATCGAACAAGCTGGGCTTCGGCGGGCTGATCATCCTGCTGATATTCATTGTCCTCGCGGTCTTCGCTCCTTGGCTCTCGACCGTCCCGAACCCGAACGATCTGGACAACTACGAGAGGAACGTCAACATAGAGGGATGGATGAATCCTCACCCGCCGTCCTTTGACCCGTCCCCTTACACGGGACTTGTACACCCGTGGGGCACGGACCACAAGGGTCAGGACGTCTACAGCATGACGCTCTACGGGACTAGGGCGTCCTTAGAAGTGGGGTTGGTCGCGACTCTGATATCCGTCGCTCTGGGAGCGGTGATCGGTCTAGCAGCAGGGTACTTCGGGAGGATCACCGACGAGATACTGATGAGGGTTACGGACTTCTTCCTGGTGCTCCCCTGGTTCCCGCTGATGATAGTCATGATGGCCATCCTGGGACCCAAGTTCATTTGGGTCATCGTGGTCATAGGCATCACGAGCTGGCCGTCGACCGCGAGAATAGTCAGGTCCCAGGTGCTCACGCTGAAGGAGAGGCAGTTCATAGAGCGTGCGAAAGCGGTGGGAGCGGGGGACAGGTACATCATCAGCAAGCACATCCTGCCCAACGTGCTCCCACTCATATTTGCAAACACCGTGCTTCTAATATCGATCGCCATCTTCTCGGAGGCGTTCCTCGACTTCTTCGGATTGGGCGACCCCACCGTTATCAGCTGGGGGATCATGCTCGAGGCGGCGTATGACTACGCCGCGTTCATGAGAGGCGCGTGGTGGGTCATCCTCGCTCCGGGCGCAGCGATCGTCATCATGGTGTTGTCGTTCTCTCTTGTCGGGTACGCGCTCGATGATGTGCTGAACCCGAAGCTGAGAAGGCGCTGAGCCAGACCGTTCAAACCACTTAGTCTTCTTCTTTCAATCCTGCAAAAGCCCTGGCTGGGCATCTTAGATAGCGAAGACAATAGAACGAGAGCAAGTGGTTTCCCGACTGCGGCACGAGTCACTACTTCTTCTCGCAGGCAGCGAGTTCCGCCTGCCTCTTCCTGTAGTAAGTGAGGTAGCCCATTGCGAACTTGTCCTCGCCCCAGAACAGCTTCGATGCTTTCAGGGCCATCTGCATGTTGTGATCGTTCGGATTCCCGATGAAGCATGTCATGCCCTGGCCGGCACAGAGAAGCATGAACGACGCGTTCAGCGCTGGCCTCTCCGGAAGCCCGAAGGAGACATTGCTCAGCCCGACCGTCGTGTTCACACCAAGCTCCTCGGTGCAAATCCTGATAGTGTCCAGGGTCGCCCTTGCGCCCGCATCGCTGGTGCCGCACGCGAGCGCGACGCAGTCGATGATGATGTTCTTTCTGTCGAGCCCTGCCTTCTCCGCCCTGTCGATGATCCTGCGGGCGATCTCGACCCTCTTCTCTGATGTGGCTGGTATGCCTGCATCATCGATGCACAATCCGACAAGGGCTGCCCCGTACTCCGCTGCCAGAGGGATCACGACCTGCATCCTCTTCTCCTCACCAGTGGTTGAGTTGATGCCCGGCCTTCCCTTGACGTTCTTGAGCGCGGCGGCGAGTACCTCAGGGTTTGATGTATCGATCCAAAGCGGCACTTCGACTGCGTCCTGGACTATCCTGAGCGCCTCGAGCATCGCGTGCTTCTCGTCGATACCAGGGACGCCGACATTGATGTCCAGCACGTCCGCACCGTTGGCGATCTGCTTCTTCGCCTCTCCCTCGAGAACGCCGAACTCGCCGGCCTTCAGCTTCGCGATCAGCTCCTTCCTATTCGTGGGATTGATCCTCTCGCCGACGAGAACCGGGGTTCTCCCAGCGCCTATCTTCACTGTCTTCTTGGTCCCTTTGAGCTCAATAACTGGCACGACTGCGCAAGGCATTTTTTGGCCTCCTATAGCCGGGGAGAATGCCTTTTCCGAGAAAAACTTTCCGGCAGGGGACTGAGAAGCGAGCGACTCGCGCATGAGCTGTTGTGACACGATTATTATCCTCCGCCCCCGATGAACTGTTTGGCGCCCGCGCCTCCTCACGGGGGAAGGCCAAGAGGCTCCGGGCAGAAAGGTTAATTAAGGAGGGGTATATGCCGGTTCAATCGGAAGGCCCATCAGTCCAAGAGACGAATGGCCAATCTTCCGAATCCGCAGTCCCGTGGAACCAGGTTCCGGGGATCGCAATTGGGGGTAAATACCAATGGAAGATGCAATAGCACGGCTGAAGAACGCTGTGATGAACTACGAGATGGAGACTATCGCTGACCTTGCAAAGCAATCGCTGAAGGAAGGCGTTGACCCGCTCGCAGCAATCGAGAAAGGCTTGGCGGAAGGAATCAAGACCGTCGGCGAGAGGTTCGGCAGGGGAGAGATCTTCCTACCCGAGCTTGTCATGGGCGCGGAAGCCATGAAGTCCGCCCTGGCAGTACTCGAGCCCGCCGTCCCCAAGGGAAAGCACAGGAGCAGCGCCGGGATAGTTGTCATCGGCACAGTGCAGGATGACATCCACGAGATCGGCAAGAACCTGGTTGCGACACTGCTTGCCTCGAACGGATTCGAGGTAATTGATGTCGGAGTCAACGTGCCCTCTTCGGAGTTCCTGAAGAAGGCGGACGAGACCAAGCCGAAGATCCTGGCAATGTCTGCCCTGATGACCACCACCATGCCGAGAATGGGAGAGATCATCGCTCCTCTCAAGAAGAAGCACAAGGATGCCAAGGTAATCGTCGGCGGGGCTCCGGTGACGGACACATACGCCAAGGAGATCGGCGCAGACGGTTACAGCGGAGACGCGTCCGGTGCGGTGGAAGTCGCTAAGAAGCTCGTCGGGTGAGTGCGCATGGCGTACGGAATTTCTAGAGGCATCCGATTCCAGATCCTGTCGGAGGAGGACTTGGACCGGATTCACTGGGGCACTCTGCACATACTCGAGAAGGTGGGGGTGCAGGTCGACAGCCCTACATGCAGGAAGCTACTGAAGGACAACGGTTGCGAGGTGGATGAGAAGACCAGGATCGCTAGGATCCCTTCGCACCTTGTCGAGGAAGCGCTGGCCAAGAAGAAGTCGACCATCACGCTGGCTGCTAGGAACCCGAAGTACGACGCTAAGCTCGACCTCAACCACAGCTACATGTGTGCCAACGGAAACGGAGCGGTTGCTGTTGACTTTGAGACCGGCGTCAGAAGGCCCTCGACCAAGAAGGACCTAGCCGAGTCATCCAGGATAATAGACGCGCTCCCGAACGTCCACATACACTGGCCGATGGTGAGCTCTACAGATCAGGAGCCCTCAACCGTCCACTTGCACGACCTGGACGCTTCGATGAACAACACCGAGAAACATGTGATGTACGAGACCGGTGTCACGATCTCTGATGCCAAGAACCTCACAGAGATGGGCTACATTGCGGCCGGAGGGGAGAAGGAGTTCAGGCGGAGGCCGATCAACTCCTGTCTGCAGTGCACATACGCGCCGCTACAGCACGATGCCGGCGTCATGGACGCGAGCCTGTTTTTCGCGGACCACGGCGTGCCGCTCGTGTTCTTCTGCATGCCACAGCCTGGCGCCACGGGACCAGCGAGCCTCGTCGGCTCAGTCACTGTCGGAAATGCAGAGGTCCTGAGCGCGCTCGTCATGACTCAGCTGCACGCGCCTGGCTCATCGGTCATATATGGCCTGGGCATCGCGCCCCTGGACATGATGACCACGATCAGAGCCGGTGGCAGCCCTGAGCACGCGATATGCTCTGCAATGGGCACGGAACTCGCTCACTTCTACGGCATGCCCTCTTGCGTGGGCGTGTCGAGCACGGCCAAGGAGCCCGGAGACCAGGCGTGCGTCGAGACGTACACTGGCGTCGTTGGTCCACTCCTGGCGGGCGCGGACCTCATGTGCGGCATCGGCCTGCTGGAGGATTCGAGCTGCCTGTTCCTCGAGGAGATAGTCATCGAGGACGAGATCGTAGGTGCAATCGCCAGACTCATCAAGGGGGAGCATGCAGACGACGAGACGCTCGCGCTCGATGTGATCGAGAAGGTCGGTGTTGGGAAGAACTTCCTGGCCCAGAAGCACACTCTGAACCACATGAGGGAGAACTTCATGCCGACCCTCATGGACAGGCGGTCCTACGACAAGTGGTCTTCCTCAGGCTCGAAGACCATGAGGGACAGGGCCCGGGAGAAGGTCAAGGACATACTCGCGAACCACAAGGTCGCGCCGCTCGATCCGGATGTCAAGAAGAAGCTTGGAGCGGTCATCGACAAGGCGAAGAAGCCGATGTGGGGCGGAGAATCCAAGACGCACTGAGAAGAAACTCTTACTGGCCGGAGGCGAGAGAAGGCGCTCCGGCCATCAGACATCTTTTCACAATCCTCATAGTCGCGCTCAACAGACAACAACCAATCGAGGCGTGTCGACAGATAAGGAGATCCAACATGGCGAATTCGATACCCGTCAGATGCAGGCGGAACGTTTTGGACAGCGAGGGCGTTAGAATGATACGCTATGCCGCCCTCGAGATACTTCAGAAGACCGGTGTCATCGTTCGAAGCGAAAAAGCGCAGAACATTCTAAACGCGGCCGGATGCGATATCGACAAGAAAAACGCACTCGTGCGATTTCCTTCCGCACTCGTCGAGGAGATGGCCCGGAAGAACGACAGGGCTGTGACGTTCTACGGAAGGACGAGGAGGCACGACGCTAGATTGGATTTCGACCATGTCCACATCTGCAGCGACGGCAATGGCACCGAGGCCTTGGATTTCGAAACCAGAAAGAGAAGGCCTTCGAGAAAAGAGGATGTCGAGAAGAGCGCGTTCGTGGCCGACGCCATGAAGGGACACGGCGTGAACTGGCCGAATGTCACATCACAGGACGTGCCGATGGGCACGAGACACATCCATGACCTGCAGGCGTCCCTCGAGAACACAGAGAAGCACATTACTCTCGCAACGAACACAACCGCTTGGGAAGTCCAGGACGTCGTCGAGCTGGCATCCGCCGCTGTGGGAGGGCCAGAGGAGCTGAGGAAGCGGCCGATCATATCTTCAATACATACCAGCTCGTCCCCATTGGTCGTGGAGGGGAAAGGGCTCGAAGCGGGATTCGTGGCAGCGGACGCGGGCCTGCCTATATGTTTCTATGTCATGCCGGGACCGGGCGCCACCGGGCCGGCAACTCTCGCAGGATCGGTCGCGGTCGCAGTCGCGGAGGCACTGGCTGGCAATACGATATTCCAGCTCTACAGGCCCGGGACGGCGTACGTCTTCAGCTGCGGCATCGCGAACCTCGACATGAAGACCTCGACCAGAGCGGGAGGTGGGCCTGAGCACGGCCTGACATCAGCGGCGTTCGCCCAGATGGCGCATCATTTCGGGTTCCCAGCGCTCGTCGGGGGCTTCGTCACTACATCGAAAGAGCCGGACGAGCAAGCAGCATACGACAAGTTTGCAAGCGCGGTCACCCCAATCCTAGCTGGAGCGGACATGATCGCGGGAATAGGTCTGATAGAGGACTGCAGGACCGTATGGCTTGAGCAGCTCGTCATCGACTCGGAGATGGCCCTGATAATCGAGCGGATAGCCAGAGGAATCGAAGTCTCCGAGGAGACACTTGCAGTCGAAGTCGTCGACAAGGTCGGTCCAGGGAGGGACTTCCTGGGCCAGCGGCACACGATGGAGCACTTCAGGACAGAGCACTTCATTCCCACGGTCACAGACAGGTCATCCTACGATTCCTGGGTACAGAGAGGGTCGAAGACCATAGTGCAGAGAGCCGGAGAGGAAGTGCGGCGGATCTTCAAGGAGCACACCGTCGAACCTGTGCGGCCCGAGGTTGCGACAACTGCTGCACGACTGGTCAAGAAGCGGACGAGATAGGGCCCGTCCAGTCACTCTTTGACAGTGTTGAAGCATGCGCAGGTGAGCGTCCGAGAGACCCCTTTGACGTCCCTGAGCCTATCTATCACTAGCTTTCCGATCTCTTCCATGCTCGAGCCACGGACCTTCAGGAGCATGTCCCACTCTCCCGAGATCATGTGCACCTCGAATATCCCCGATATGCTGGATATCTCCTCTGCCGTGTCTCTCTGTGATATGCCTTGCGTGGGCTCGAACTGCGCGAGGACGAACGCCGTGACTCCCAGCCCGAGCTGCGAGTAGTCTGGGACCGCCGTGTACTTCCTGATGACCTTTCTCGCTTCCATGCGCACGATCCTATCGTGCACAGTAGCTCTTGGTATCCCGAGGGATTTCGCTATTGCCTTGGTTGTCTTCCTCGAGTCCTCCATGAGCTCCTCCAGGATGGAGCTGTCCTTCTCGTCGAGCATGTTCCGTCATAATGACGGATTTCATATATCAATATTGCTCATAGCTCGGCTTGAATCCGGACTATGCAGCGAAATGATGATATACCATGCTCGTGTAACCGTCATTACGCTTCGAATTGAATCACGTTTGCACGGGAGATCGTGGACGGCATGAAGACAGATCCGATCAAGTGGATGCCCGAGATGTCAACCCCGAAAGAGAGAATTATGATTCCGCGCAAGGAGGACCACCTGAAGGCCGCTGGGGAGCTCTACGGAATCGACCATGAAGTCCTGTTCAAGAGGCGGCATGTTCTGAAGACAGAGAAGATGAAGGCTGTCCTCAGACTCCAGGACAGACTGTTCAGGATCGTCAGAGACGAGATGAGCGGGTACGGCTACCTGGAACTACAGGCGCCGATAATCGGTCCCGCGACAGATCCAGGCATCAGAGGTGCCAAGCAGGTCTCCTTCGACTACTACGGTACCGAGTTCAAGATCATGAGCTCGATGATCTTGTACAAACAGATGGCCGCTGACACACTGGGCAAGATCTACGCGTTCTCGCCCAACATCCGGCTCGAGCCGCTGGGCAGCGCGACGACCGGCCGCCATCTAGCCGAGTTCTACCAGATAGATATGGAAGAGGCCGACGGCACCATGGAAGGCACGATGCTGCATGTCGAGAAGCTGCTGTCTGCCACGATGACCAGGATCAAGGAGACCTGTGGAGAGGAGCTCAGGACCTTGGGAAGGAAGCTGAGCGTCGCGGATGGCAGGTACAAAGTCTACACATACCAGCAGATGCACGAGATATCGGAGAGAGCGGGGATGCCGTTCGCCTTTGGAGAGGAGCTTCCGTGGGAGTCAGAGGCGGTTGTGTCGAAGAAGGAGAAACACCCGTTCTGGATTGTGGACTATCCCGTGGGCTCGAGAGGATTCTATTACATCGAGGACCCGGACAGACCTGGGACCCTCAAGACCATGGATCTCATCTACCCAGAGGGTTTTGGAGAAGCTGGGAGCGGCGGGGAGCGCGAGTACCGCTACGAGCAGGTGAAGAAGAAGATGCTCGAAGGCGGCGACGACCCGAAGAAGTACAAATGGTACATGGACATGCTGAAGGAGGGCATCAAGCCGTCCTGCGGCATAGGCCTGGGCGTCGAGAGACTCACCAGATACCTGACGGGCCAATACTCGATCATCGATTGCACGCCGTTCCCGAAGTTGCCTGGAGTGGCTTCGCCGTAGATTCGCCGTGCTGATACAAAGAACAACGTTCAGCGCGCGCTCTCCACGACGGCTCCTGTCCCAGGGACCGTGATGAACGATTCGGAACGCAGATGGGACGCCTCCCTGAACGCAGAAACCATCGCGCTCTTGATCTTGACGGCGTTCCCTCTTGCGATCGCGAACACAGCTGGACCAGATCCGCCGATGGAGACGCCGTATGCGCCAACTGCGAGGGCGCGTTCTCTGACCTCTTCGTAGCCGGGGATCAGCTTCTTGCGATATGGGAGAGCCAGCTTGTCGTCGAGATACGTCCCTATCGCACGAACATCTCGGCGCATCATGGCATGCACCATACCCGTCGCCCATGAAACGTTGCACACCGCGTCGCTCATGCTGACCGAACCCGGCAAGATCTCCCGCGCCTTCCTGGTCTCGATTGAAATCTCCGGGATGACTACAATCACCTGGAACACAGGGGGCCGAATCTGAACGATTGACCTGGTCTTCAGGTCGGACACGCATGTGAACCCGCCATGGAGCGCTGCCGCGACGTTGTCAAAATGCCTTGAGCCCGTGACCAGCTCCTCCCCCATCGCGGCGGCCTCGAGCATCAGCTCCTTTCTCTTCACTCCCAGCAATGCCGCCATCGCGACCGCGCCGCCCACTGATGACGCCGCGCTGCTCCCGATGCCGCTCCCTGGCTTCATGCCCTTCTTCACAGTCATCGAGAAGCCAGTCCCGGAACAGCCACAGAGCTCGGCCAGGCGCATCGCGGCATACGAGCTGGTGTTGCTGTCCGGGTCGGTCGGGACCTTGTACTTGCCGACCGCTTTCACCGACACACGCCCGCTCTTCTCTCGCCTGATTGTGATCTGGTCTGCGGGGGACTTCAGGCACAGCCCGAAGGAGTCGAACCCGGGACCGAAATTGGCGATTGATGCGGGCGAGCGTACAACTGCTCTGTCACAGCTCATTTGGAGTACCAGGCAGAACTGCATGTCATGCGCGCATAAAAAACTCCCTAGGGCGCCCTCATGGACACAAATGTGCAGCACTCGTGAATTCGAAACACTGCGGGCATGGCCAGACTCCGCATCCAGCAGTGCGAAGGGCTTATATTCCCTTCAGGCATAGCAGGCCCGCTCTGTGGTGATTTGGCTTTGGAAGCATTCGAGATGAGATGCATCCAGTGTGGCAGGAAGCATGACATGTCAAAGCCTGCCTATGCGTGCTCTTCGTGCGGGAGCCTGCTCGAGATCAGAGTGGACATCAGCGCAGCGAAGGACCGGCTGTCCAGAAGCAACTATGTCAAGAGGCCACTCTCCGTATGGAAGTACCGAGAAATGCTGCCCGTGTCCAAGGACGCTCCCATCTACACAAGGTCGGAGGGCGGCACACCACTGATCAAGTGCAGGAATCTAAGCGATGAGCTCGGCCTGCGCAGTCTCTGGATCAAGTTCGACGGGACGAACCCGACAGGATCGTTCAAGGACCGAGGGATGACGGTCGGCATAACCAAAGCCAAGGAATTGGGCATGACGACGGTTACCTGCGCGTCGACGGGCAACACCTCTGCCTCGCTGTCCGCTTACGCCGGCCTGGCAGGGATGAAGTGTGTCGTGCTCATCCCCGAGGGAAAAGTGGCTTTGGGGAAACTCGCGCAGGCGATGATGCACGGGGCGACTGTTGTCGCCGTGAAAGGCAACTTCGATCAGGCGCTCGATATCGTCATGAAGTCATCGGAGAAGCTCGGGATGTATGTGCTGAACTCCGTCAATCCATTCAGGATAGAAGGACAGAAGACCGCGGCCTATGAAATATGCGATCAGCTGGGAGGCCTCAGCCCGTTTGTGCTCTACATCCCTGTCGGCAACGGGGGCAACTCGGCGGCCTACTGGAAAGGCTTCTCAGAGTACGAAGATCTCGAGCTAGTCTCAGATCACCCAATCATGCGCGGCATCCAGGCAGAGGGGGCGGCCCCCATCGCGAGGATGTTCGAGAAGCATCTGAAGGAACTCGTCCCAGTCAAGAAGCCAGATACGGTGGCCACTGCCATAAGGATAGGCAACCCCGCGAACTGGAAGAAGACTTACAAGGCAATCAAGGAATCGGGCGGCTGCGCTTCCACGGTATCCGACAAAGAGATCCTGGATGCCCAGAACCTAATGGCCAAGAAGGAGGGGATATTCGCGGAGCCCGCAGGAGCAGCAGCCCTCGCTGGCCTTATCAAAGACATCGAGGATGGAGAGGTGGACAGAAACGCGGAGATAGTCTGCGTGTCCACGGGCCATGGCCTGAAGGACCCGGACACTGCGGTTCGCCAGAGCCTGAAACCCAGGACCATAGAGGCTTCGATCGAGGCGCTTGAGAAGCTCTTGGAGGACACATAGATGAGGATCCTCCTTGTAGGATTCGGCGCAGTTGGCCAGAGTCTGGCAGATGTCCTCAGCTCGGAAGCGGGAAAGCTGACCCACGAGTTCGGACTCAGGCCGAAAATCGTGGGAATCGTGGACAGTCGAGGGGCTGCGATATCACACGAAGGCATTGACCTCATGAAGGCCCTCGAGTCAAAGAAGAAGAGCAAGTCACTGAAGGCCTTGGGATCAGGCATATACAAAGAAGGAAAGACGGCAGCAGATACGATCAAGGAAGTTGATTGCGAGGTCGTTGTCGAGACCACGCCCACGGATCTGATCAAGGGAGAGCCGGGCCTCACGCACATCCGGACAGCCTTGAAGGAAGGGAGACATGTCATCTGCACGAACAAGGGCCCTCTTGCGCTTGCGATGCCGGCCCTTGTCGAGCTCGCCAACCACAATCACGTGATGTTCAAGTTCAGCGGGACGGTCGGAGGCGGGACTCCAGTGCTGGACTTCGCGAAGAAATGCCTCGAGGGCAGCAGGATCACCTCCATCAGAGGGATTCTGAACGGCACATCGAACTATATCCTCACGAGAATGTCCGCTGAAGGAGCGGAGATGAGCGCCGCACTCGCTGAGGCCCAGAAGCTGGGGTATGCGGAGGCGGACCCCACATATGACATCGGAGGATTCGACACGGCGTGCAAGCTCGTCATAACGTCAAACTATATTCTCGGGACGAGCCTATCACTGAACGATGTGGACATAACGGGCATCACGGGCGTTTCGGGGAAGGACGTTTCCGCGGCAAAGGCAGAAGGCAAGACGCTGAAGCTTATTGGGAGCGTCGGAAAGACTGCGAAGGTCGCTCCAGAGATGATTCCGATCACGCACCCGCTCAATGTCTCGGGCACATACAACGCGATATGCTTCGATACTCATCCAGCAGGCGAGATTACCCTGGTCGGGAAGGGGGCAGGGGGGCCTGAGACGGCCAGCGCCGTAATAAGAGATCTCATCGAGATCAGGAAGGCATTCAGTCGATAGGTATTACTGCTCAGGTACGATTTCGGGATGGTCCGGCAATGAAGCTCGTGATGAAGTTCGGCGGAGTCAGCGTCGCCGACGGAGACAAGATCAGGAAGGTCGCAGGAATAGTGGAGGGTTACTGCAAGGAAGGCAACCAGGTCGTCGTCGTGACCTCCGCTATGCACAACGTCACCAACTCGCTTGTCCAGTCGGCACAGCTTGCGAGCAAAGGGCACAAGGAGCATGTCCGGACGTTCGTCGACGAGACCGGAGAGCGGCACAAGAAAGCAGCGGAGAAGGCGATCAGGAACAAGAAGATCCTGGACCACACGCTCGGCATCGTGAGCGCAAGGTGCGAGGAGCTCAGGAACATCCTTGTCGGAGTCTCGCACATAGGCGAGCTCACTCCCAGGTCGAAGGATTTCGTGATCAGCTTCGGCGAGAAACTGTCCGCGCCGATTCTGGCAGGGGCTCTCGAGGATCTGGGCTTGAAGGCGAAGGCGATAACAGGTGGAGAGGCCGGCATACTCACGGACGACAAGTACGGCAACGCCCAGCCGCTGATGAACGTGACGACCCTTCAGGTCAAGCAGACTCTTTTGCCCATGATTGACCTGGGCGTGATACCTGTCGTCTGCGGATTCATCGGCTCAACTCAGGACGGCATCCAAACTACGCTCGGACGAGGGGGGTCTGATTTCACGGCGTCGATCATAGGTGCATCGATCAGATCCGATGAGGTGTGGGTCTGGAAGGATGTCGACGGCCTCATGACAGCCAACCCCAAGATGGTCAAGAAAGCGAAGATGATTGACACGATCTCCTTCGCTGAGGCGATGGAGTTGGCGCATTTCGGTGCCGAGGTAGTGCACCCGAGAGCGCTCGAGTGCGCCCAGCGTTACCAGCTGCCGTTCAGAGTAAAGAGCCTCGCGGACCCTTCTAGCCCAGGCACTTCGATAGTGAAGGAGGTGAGGGTCAAGGACGGAGATGTGGTCAAGGCAATAACGAACATAGACGATGTCGACTTGATCACCGTCAGCGGCGCGAGCATGGTAGGCACCCCGAGGCTAGCTGCCAAGGTGCTCCAGGTCTTGACGGACGAGGACATAGATGTGCTGATGATATCCCAGAGCTCGTCCGAGGAGAGCATCACTCTTGCTATTCCCAGAGAGAGCGGCTCGTCGGCGCAGAACGCCCTGGAGCTCTCATTGCTCGGTTCGAAGCAGGTGCGAGAGGTGAATGTTGAGGGAGGGCTGAGCATAGTCGCAGTCGTTGGGGCCGGCATGAGAGGTACCCCCGGAGTTGCGGCGCGCGTGTTCGGTACCATGGCCGGAAACGGAGTGAACATCAGGGCGATCGCTCAGGGCTCCTCCGAGCTGAACATATCATTCATTGTCAAGAAGGAAGACGCGAGAAAAGCCGTCGAGGCGCTTCACAAAGAGTTCAAACTAGGTGAATGAACATGGGAGACGGCAGGAAGGATCAGGGCTTGAGAAGCGACGCCATGAAGAAGGGCATGTCCAGGGCGCCCGCCCGAGGGCTCCTGAGAGCGCTCGGGATGAAGGACGCTGACTTCGACAAGCCCCTGATCGCGATCGCAAATTCATACAACACCATCGTGCCGGGCCACATGCACATGGACAAGCTAGTGGCCGAGATCAAGAAAGGAATCGAGGAAGCCGGAGGGGCCGTGTACGAGTTCGGAGTCCCTGGCATCTGCGATGGTATCTGCATGGGCTTGGAGGGGATGAGGTATTCGCTTCCGTCCAGGGAGATAGTAGCGGATACAGTCGAGGCGATGGTCGAGGCACATGTCGCGGACGCGTGGGTGGGCGTCACCAATTGCGACAAGATCACCCCGGGCATGCTCATGGCCGTAGGCAGGGTCAACATACCAGCTGTAATCCTGACTGCGGGGCCTATGATGCCCGGCGTGTACAAGGACCGCAAGCTGGATGTGATCTCGATATTCGAGGCGGTGGGTGAGCTCACTGCTGGCAAGATAACGAAGGAAGACTTCGAGCAGATCGAGAAGCGGGCATGCCCCGGCCCTGGATCGTGCTCGGGCCTATTCACAGCGAATACAATGGCCTGCTTGACCGAAGCGCTGGGCCTCAGTCTCCCAGGATGCGCGACCGCGCATGCGGTCTCCAAGGAGAAGCTGGAGATGGCAAGGCGGACAGGCGCGCTCGCGGTGGAGCTCGCGAGGAAGGGAGAGAAGCCCAGGGACATCGTGACACGGGCGAGTTTCGAGAACGCCTTGAGAGTCGACAATGCGATCGGGGGCTCGACAAACACTTGCCTGCACCTCATCGCAATCGCTGGCGAGTTCGGGATCCCTCTGGAGCTGAGCCTCTTCGACAAGATATCCAGGGACACGAAGCACATTGTCGCGCTGAAGCCAGGCGGAGAGCATTTCATGATTGACCTAGAGAACGCGGGGGGAATCCCGGCAGTTCTGTCGCGCCTTGCCCCCGAGCTGAAGGACGCATCAACGGTTCACGGCAAGAGCATCAGAGAGATTGCGGCATCAGCATCGGTCAAAGACCCGGATGTCATAAGGGAGCTCGACAAAGCATACCATGAGGAGGGAGGAATAGCAGTCCTCTGCGGAAACCTTGCGGAGGAAGGGTGCGTGGTCAAGCAGAGCGCGGTCGCCCCATCCATGAGGAAGTTCGAGGGCCCCGCCAAAGTCTTCGATTCCGAGAAGGCGTGCTCCGATGCAATGCTCGCAGGCAAGGTCAAACCGGGCGATGCCATCATCATAAGATACCAGGGCCCCAAGGGCGCCCCGGGCATGCCGGAGATGCTTGGACCTACTTCGATAATCGCAGGCATGGGTTTGGTGGACGCGGTCGCCCTGATAACCGATGGAAGGTTCTCCGGAGGAACGCACGGACTCTCGATCGGCCACGTGTCCCCTGAAGCATATGTCGGAGGTACGCTCGCAGCCGTCCGTGACAAGGACATAGTCAGGATTGACCTCGACGCAAGAGAGATAGAAGTCCTGATTTCGCAGAAGGAGATCAAGTCCAGGCTCAGGGACAGGAAGATGCCGAAGCGAGAAACCCCGGGGTATCTGAAGCGATACAGAGACGCTGTGAGCTCGGCCAGCTGTGGCGCTGTGCTGCTCCACAAGGACTAGCGGAGTAAGGCACAAAGAGGTTCTCGGAAGGGTTCGAAATCCCGCACATACACACTCCCTCCCTGCAAAAGTTCATGGCCGATGACAATGTTCTGGACCACGTAGCATCGCAAGGAGATAGAGGATCGGCATGGTTGACTTCGTGGAGATGTTCTTCGACATCCTACCGAGTATTATCGGCCTCTTTCTTGTGGGATACGGATTCTACCACATTTCTAGGGTCGCCCGGGAGTTCTTCTCGGTGGCGAGGAGCTGGGCGATTGCGTTCTTCATGTTCGGGCTTGGCGTTCTCTGGACATACAAACTCCTGAGCATCGCAGCTCCTGATTGGTTCGCGGCTGGGGAGGTAGTCGTCGACGCTGGGTTCGTTGTGTTCACAATATACCTGTCCGTCGTAATCGTCGCTACAAGGGTGCTATACAGACAGCACAGCAGCATAGACAGCTTGGCCGAGTGGCTGAAGAGACACCCTGTGAACCTGTTGACCGTATGGGGAGTCCTGGGCATTCTCTCGTTCGTCTCATTCGTCGCAGTCGTCCCGAGCACAGAGGCTCTTCTGGACGATCAAGGCCCGCTCCTCCTGGTCTTCGTGTACCTGCTCGCCTCAGCCTCGATTGCGATTGGTCTTCCGAGTATCAGGAAGAACGCGCTTCTGCCCACAACGCCCGCGGAACGGCTGCAGAGAATGAGCGCGCTCTCGGCCGCTTGGATTCTGATTCCGTCCACTGAACTCGCCCTAGACATGGCCCTCGAGAAGGGCTATGGGTTCGCGGAGCCCAATCCGTACTCCTGGGTACTGGTCGTCTTCTTCGCGATCATCGTCAGGACGGTATCGGCGAAGCCATTCACTGCGATAATCATCAACCCTGAGGTGGAGGATGCCAGGAAGTCCGGCTTCAGGACCTACGACATCCCGAGAGGCGTATACCTAGTCGAGGACGACAGGTCGGATCCCGCGCTGAAGCTGTTCTCCGAGCTCGTCACCCTTCCACTCAGGCCAGATGCGGAGATACTGGGCACGAAGGAATCGGCGGCCGACACGCTGGAGTTCCTCATACCCCGAGGCCTCGCTGTCACCAGGGATTTCCCGGAAGGGCTCAGGAAGACGTACAACATCCACGTGACGCCCATCATCTGGCTGACCGAGTCGGCCGGAGAGCTGAGGATCGCTCCCACAAGCCTCGCGGTGCTGACCGACACGATAATCAGGTTCATGGAGAACAATCCCAACAGCATAGTGCTCCTGGAGGGAGTGGAGTATCTCATCACTTTCAACGATTTCAAGAAGGTCCTGAAGTCACTGGATTCCCTGAACGAGACCACCTGGATATCGAAATCTCGTCTCCTCATAGCGCTCAACCCCAAAGCTTTCGACGAGAAGGAGGTCGCCTTGCTCGAGCGTCACCGGACCCCTCTCAAGGGAGATGCGGGCATAGACTCGCTGAAGAAGAACTCCACCGTACGACCAGCGCGACCGGCATAACATCGTTTGGGTTTTGTACCAGAGAGATGCCGCACTGACCGAAAGAGATTAATCGAGTTGCGGGGATGGGGGGACTAAGCTGCGACCGCCTGCCAAGGAGTCAGACTATCCAGACGGACAGGCGGTCTCGGGATATTGACAGAATAGGGGAGGAGAAATGTGACAAGAATCTCTGGAGCATCAGCGGTTGCAGTGCTGATCCTCGTCCCGGCACTTCTGTTCTCCGCGATGACGTCCGCCGCACCGCCACAACAGGACAAGTGGACGGTCATGGTGTACATCGATGCGGACAACAACTTGGAGTACTTCGGCGTCGAGAACCTGCAATGGCTGGAAAGCGTTGGCTCGAGCGACGAGGTCAACTTCGTCGTGTTGATCGATACTTACACAGACGAAGCCTACCTCAAGTACGTCGAGCAGGGCGGATCTACGATTGTGCAGAGCTGGGGAGAGGTCGACATGGCCAGCCCCGACACCATGAGCAAGTTCATCAAGGAGGCCAAGAAGGCGTACCCGGCCAAGAGCTATGCGTTCATCTCATGGGACCACGGCGGAGGCTGGAGGGGCCTGAATTGGGACGACACGACCTACGAGCAGACCAACGGCGGAGACGACTTCATGAACATGAAGGAGCTCAGGCAGGCAGTAGTCGATGCCGGCCTTGTTTTCGACGTGTTCGCGTTCGACCAGTGCCTGATGGCGCAGCCAGAGGTTGCCTACCAGGTGAGGGACTACGCGAAGTACCTGGTGTTCAGCGAGGAGACGGTGTACGGGCAGGGATTCCCATATGACCTGATCGCCGAGGACATGGTATCGAAGCCCACAATGACCGCTCTCGAGTGCGCGAATGTGATGGCGGAGGATTTCGCCTGGTTCTACAACTCCATAACCTGGGCGAATGACTGGACCATCAGCGTTTTCGACATGAGCTACATGGACGATATGACCACCGCGATAACGGACTTGGCAGCGGCATCAATGGACTCGCTGTCGATGTACAAGACCGCGATGAAGAACGCTCGGTCGAACGCTCAGACATTCTACTATCCGTACTTCATCGACCTGAAGGGGTACGCGATGAACCTAGTCGCTGACGGTTCGATCCCGGCTGGAGAGCTGAAGATAGCTGCTGCAGATGTTGTCCAGATCATCGACAACGGCATCGTCTCGTGTCTCAACAGCAAGCACAACAACGACGCGTACGGCATGACGATCTACCTGCCTGGATACAAGGGCAGCTACCTCGGCTACAAGACGGCATACGAGAACGTGCCCTTCGCGTTGGACACAGACTGGATCTCGTTCGTGCAGGCGTTTGCGTCGAACAAGTGAGGATTCGTACGCGACTTCCAAACCCCTTCCATTGCTTTTCTCTGATTCTCAGTTGCGCAGCCTCTGATTGGATAAGAAAGGCTCATTTGCAATACCTGTGACCTCAGATTTGACAAAATAAAGTGAGCCAGACTAAGATAGGTCCGAGTCCTGCTCAGGCGTCAGCCTTCTTGTAGGAACCGAGGATCTTGACGAACGCCGCGGTCCTAATGAGGCCACCGATCGCAGCGTGACAGTTCGGATCGTCCATGCTGCCATCGAAGTCCGCGTAGAACACATAGACCCATGGCTTGTTCTTCCGGGGCCTCGACTCTAGTTTTGAGAGGTTGACGTCCCTGCTCGCGAACTCCCCTAAGCACCTGTGCAAGGCCCCGGGCACGTTCTTCGAGGCGAACACGATGGAGGTCTTGTTCGCGCCCTTCACAGTGGGCGGGTTCTTCTCGAGCACGAAGAACCTGGTGAAGTTGACGACCTCGCTCTGTATGTCCTCCTTCAGGATCTTGAGTCCGTACACGCTCGCAGCACGTTTGCTGGCGATTGCGGCCTGGTCCGTTCTCTTGGTCTCGGCTACGATGCGCGCGCTCCCAGCGGTATCGTAGGATGGTATGATCCTCCACTCCGGATGCGCCTGCAGGAACTTCCTGCATTGCCCCAGAGCTTGCGGATGGCTGAGGACCTCCCTGATGCTCTCGATGTCCGCGTCGTCATAGGCCATAAGGCAGTGCCTGATGGGGACTATGATCTCTCCTGAGATGGTTAGGTCGTGGTCGAAGAGAAGGTCGTTCACCTGGGCGACGCTGCCCTCGATGGAGTTCTCGATGGCGACTACAGCGTGGGTGACCTCATCCTTTTCGACCGCTTCGAAGACCGATTGAAAGTCGAGAAAGGGCCTGGTCTTCACGTCTCTCCCGAAGTACTTGAAGCAGGCGTCCTCGGAATATGCGCCTTTCTCTCCCTGGAAAGCGACAAGCGGGTCCTTCGCCATGAGTATCACGCGCCATACAAAGCACGGGGTATT
>Ga0256868_10000290_pt1 | contig 30272 bp, 35 predicted proteins | sample RVTome_13_FD_187341 | JGI IMG/M metagenome (GOLD analysis project Ga0256868, IMG submission 187341) | Soil microbial communities from uranium-contaminated site in the Upper Colorado River Basin, Wyoming, United States - RVT92D227 HiSeq ...
CAGACAACCCTATTGCAAGTTGTAATGGAGAGGGGGAATCGTCAAGCCTTCTGTGTAAAAAGGAAAGAGGGTATCTCTTGGCCTTTAGAATTGTAGTAAAAGAATACCGCATAGAGAATTCGTTCCATACTACTTCCGTTACCGAAGACCCCCATGGGTCTGGTCCTTCTCTTCACTTCCCGAAACGCTCTCTCTATCAAATTGGTGGTCCGGATCTTCCGCCACAAAACCATTTGAGCTCTCTGAAGCTCCCGAGCCTTCAGCCCCTGCCTCTCCTTGAGAGAAAGCTTCACCTGATAAAAAGAAAGCAAATCCTCAATCTCTGACTCTAAGCTCTTCACTGCCCCTGGATAGATCTTCCGATACTTCTGGCAAAAACACCAATAAGCCTGGGTGGCTGCCCGCCGATTCTTCCCATGAGAGATCCGCTGAAGATCCTTTTTGATCTTCTCCCGATCTGCCTTCTTCACCTTGTCCAACACATTGCGCATCTTATGGGCCCAACAATGCTGCCGGGGAATCCGAGGATATACCACTTCCAATGCATTCCGAAGCCCATTGCCCCCATCGGTCGTAATCAGCTCACAAAGCTTTCCCTCTAAACCCCTCTCATGAAGGTCTCTTAAGAAACCCTCCCAAGCATTCTGAGATTCTGATGCGGCCAAAAGAAAATCGATCATCTCTTTCTTCCCATCCCAGGTTATCCCATAAACACAAAGAATGATCTTCTTCTGAACCTTGGCCGCTCCCTTCTGCTTGAGCACCACTCCATCGAAGAACAAAAATCGATACTCATCCCCAAGCTTCCGCTTATGATACCCCCTCACTGCATGGTCTAACCTCTTTGCCACTTCACTCACCGTCGATGCCGATACCCGCTCCCCTAAAAGCGATAACAGGGCCGTCGAAACCTTCCTCGTACTCATCCCTAAAACAAAACAGGCCATGATCAACTGATCCACCGAACGAGATCGCCTCTTATATGCCTCTAACACCCTCGATACAAACCCCTTTCGACTCCGTGGAATCTCAAGAATAAGATTCCCTATTTCCGTTAACAGATGGCGAAGATAGGACCCGTTCCGATAATCCTCCGGGTCTCCTTCCTCCCGCCGCTCATGTTTGGCTCGCCCCAAATATTGCCCCAATTCTTCATCCATCCTCTCCTCTAAAAGCTCTTTAAGACGATTCCTCGCTTCTGCTCGATAGTCTCCTTCCCATTCAAATGCATTGATTTCCTTCAATGCTCGGTTTACATTACGAACAGTAGCCTTCCACAAATATCCTGACATGGGGTGTGTCCTCCTTTCCATTGGGATTTGATTTTGCCTAAAAATCTCCCAAGAGGATAACACCCCTCTTTCTTTTTACACACAGAATCTTATAATTCCAAACGTCTTCTCAGGGTTGACATTTTTGGGGGTATCGATTAATCTAAAACATATTTTCTTTTTGAGAGAGGAAGAAAGTGAAAAGAGTCTCTTACAAAAATGCAGGGGTGGATATTGAAAAGGGAGATGCCTTTGTTCAGGCGATCAAGCCGATGGTGGAATCGACGTTCCGACCTGAGGTATTGACGAAGATTGGCGGATTCGCGGGGTGCGTCTCCCTCAATCCGGAACGTTACAAGAAGCCCATTCTCGTCTCCTCCACAGATGGAGTGGGGACAAAGCTAAAGGTCGCCTTCTTGATGAATCGTCATGATACGGTCGGGATAGATCTGGTAGCAATGTGTGTCAATGATATCGTGGTCAGTGGAGCAAAACCTCTCTTCTTCTTGGATTATTTAGCTACTTCTAAACTGGACACCGAGAAAGCGACAAAAATAATCTCTGGTATTGTCAAAGGATGTATTGAGGCCGAATGTTCTCTCATCGGCGGTGAGACGGCTGAAATGCCAGGATTTTATAAGGGGGAGGAATATGATCTGGCTGGTTTCGCCGTGGGCATTGTCGAGAATGCTCAAGTGATTGATGGGTCGGGTGTTACGGTCGGAGACAAGCTAATTGGGATCGCCTCCAGCGGTCTCCACAGCAATGGTTTTTCTTTGGTAAGAAAATTGCTTCTCGATCAACTTAAGATGGACCTGGAAAAGCGGGTCGAAGAGATTGGAGAAGTATTGGGTGAAGAATTACTCCGGCCGACACGCATTTATGTCAAGACGGTCCTCAACCTTACACGAGATTTCAATGTCGTTGGAATTGCCCATATCACGGGCGGGGGGATTACGGGAAACCTTCCGAGAATCATCCCCAAGGGCTGTAAAGCGATTGTCCAAAAAAGGACCTGGGATATTCCTCCCATCTTCTCTTTTTTGAAGGAGAAAGGGAAGATTTCCGAGGAGGAGATGCTCGGCATTTTTAATAACGGGATTGGAATGGTTCTTGTCGTCAGATCCAAAGACGTCGAAGAAATCTTGGTCAGACTTCATTCTTTAGGCGAGAAGGCATTTGTCATCGGCGAGGTGGGGAAATCGGAGAAGGAACAGGAGACGATCGAATTTATCTGATCCTTTATTTCCCAACATCCTATCCTCTACCTAAATTAACTTATCCAGCATACGCATGATCTGTCCCTTAAATCATTACCAAAACCATTCATGAGTTCGCACTGGCCCGTGTTCAAAAGAAGCGGTTTGAGATGGCGATGAAACAGCCAGGAAATGACCAAGAGGTGATTGTATTGGGTTCAGGCTTGGGAGGTTTAGTGGCTGGAACCTTATTGTCAAAAAATAACTACTCCGTCTTACTGCTCAGAGAAAAAGGATACCAATCCTCCTATTCGACCAAAGGATACCATTTTTTACCCTTCTCAAACTTCTCAGAAAAATCTTTAAAGCCTAGCCTGGTTAGAAAAATCTCTCAGACATTGAACCTATCGTTGCTGATGGGAACGCGAGAAGATGGCAAGCATGCTAAGGTCGCTTCGGACAAATTAAGGCAAAGGTCCATTTTTCAAGTCGTTCTTCCCAGGGCAAGGATTGATATTTTTTCTGAGCGTTCCCTATCCCGGAACGAATGGAAGAGGGAATTTCCCAAAGAAGTGCTTAAGATTGAAGAATTTTATAACGAGCTGGATCAAATCCAGCCTCTCTTGGAAAAGGAGAATTGGAAGAAACATTCTTCGGCATTTTTCCCGTTTCAACGGCGTTCTCTCATCAAGAATATTTTTTCCCCCGACCCGTTTCCGAAAGAAAAAATGGATAAGAGACTCTTTTCATTTTCGAAAGAGTTTAGAGAATTTATTCAACTTCAGCTGATCTCTCGGGGGAATTTCTATTCCGATCAATTTCCCCTCTCTTTGGTGACTCAGGTTTTATTCGATGGGACAAATGAATTGAATTCAGATATTGATTCAGAGAAGGTGGAAAAAGAACTTATAAATCAATTCTTGCGATCTGGAGGGAGGATTGAAGAAATCGACAGGGTGAAAGAGATGAATCTGGGGGGGCAGAAGGGGGTGACATTGACCTTGGAAGGAAGCCCTGCGGTATTCCGATCTCAATTTCTTATTATTAATTCCCCCCTTCATCGCATTTCACCTTTCCTGGGAAAAAAGAGGAAGGGGTTATCAAAATGGGAGAAGAAGATCAAACCTCTGTACATGATGATTCCTTTGTTTTTAGGGATCCATGAAAAAGTTGTTCCCGTTGGCATGAAAGATCTTCTCCTCTCCATATTGGATTTTGAAAAGCCCCACGATGATGGAAATCTCCTGTTTCTTTCCCTTAGCCCGAAGGGAGACGAAACCAGGGCGCCGGCGGGGAAGAGGGCGCTCACCGTTGAAAGCCTGATGGAGGTGGGGAAATGGGAACAAACCCCTTTGGCGGAATATCAGCAAGGAGTAATAAAGCATTTATATCATCTCTTTCCTTTTCTTGAGAATTACATCGAATTTGTTGATTTCCAGTGGGCCAGTGATCATGTACCCAAGTGGTCTTATTCACACTTTCTTTACCAACCCACTTCTGATTTTTGTTGGAGGGAGGGAGTGGTTCCCATGAGGATTTCAAAAAAAATTTACTTTGTCGGAAAGGAGAATTTTCCCTATTTAGGTCTGGGAGGAGAGGTCTTCAGCGGATTAACAGTGGCCCAACAGATTCTGAAGAAAAACGCATGAACCCAATCGCCCCCCTTATCGTAAAAAAAACGTACCCCCAGCCCCAACCCTCTCTGCCTTTGGTGATCAACGATCCTTGCTTTTATCTGCTAAGATAAAGGATTTTTGGCGACCCGGACCAGTTCCTGGAGGTTTTTCAGCAGTCGTTTTGGTTTCCCTTGTGAGAGTTCCTTTTTGGAATGGAATCCAGTAGGAAGGGCATAAACATCAACTCGTGCTTGTTTTCCTGTCTCAATATCTGTGAGGGTGTCTCCGACGAAGATCGCCTCCTCTGGCGGGAGATCCATCTCCTTTAAGGCGGCATGGACCATATCCGGGAAAGGCTTGTTTCGTGCGACATCCCCGGCGCCGATCACAGATTTGAAATAGTCCGACACACCCAAATGCGTGAGCACCCCTCTTGAGAAGTGACCGAATTTATTTGAAGCAATTCCCAGGATGACACCATCGGAATGGAGAGTATTGAGCACCTCTTTGGCGCCGTCTAAGAAGTGGGTTTTTTTAAGATAGACCTCTTCATATTTCTTTCTCATGACAGGAATGCCCTTTAAAACCTCCTCCGGTGAGAAGAACTGAGAAAGCGTCGCCTCCAAATCTGCCCTGAGATATGTTTTGAGATCCTGAAAAGGAAAGATTTCCTTTTCGAGATATTGAAAGCACTCTTTCAGGCCTAAATAGATCGCCTCATAGGATTCGATCAGCGTTCCGTCGAGATCAAAGATAATTCCGTGAATCTGTTTTTTCAGATCATTGAGAATCTCTTGAAAATCTTTAAAAAAATGGCAGGTGATATCCTTTTTAATGCAATAGGGGTAAAGGGAATCTTTGGCAAAAACGAAGTTTGCCTCCTGAGCCGCACACCTGTCGGAAAGGCCATTTCCGATGAAAAAAATGGAATCATATTCCTTTTGGTGGATTTGGACGAGCTTCTTTTTACAAGTCCCGCAAAGGCCGCACTCTTCCTCGGAGTGAGGAAAAGAAACGTTTATCTCTTCGTCTTCCCGGAATTGCGTACAGTTTGCGTAGAATGGGATCTCTGAGAGATGGTGCATTTCAAGAATCTTCTTTATATAGAAATCGAGGCCATCGCTGACAATTTTTATATCGATGCCCTTTTCACGGCAATACTGGTAGAAAATAGGAAAGGAGGGGTCGATCCTGGAATGCTCTTGGATAAAACGGAGAATGGTTGATTCATCCCCCTTTAGGATTCTTGCGATTCGGGAGTATGCCTCCCTTGAGCCAATCTTTCCGTCGCGGAAATCCTGGTCGATCCCCTCCCAATTTCCCGAGGTAAATTGATTGACCAGGACATACCCCATATCCCGAACGCTGATCGTCCCATCGAAATCACAAAGAATCAATCTTTTCATAGGAAGGGCTCGAGGATTCCAGGGTTTAAGGGTTCAAGGGGTGAGTCACTCAGTATTCTATGCCCGCTCTCATTCAAGTCAGTCATTTCACTTTTCAATCCGCATTCCGGATTCCGCAGTCCGAATTCAGATCAGTCATCCCAACCGATTTGCTTCCTTTTTTTGATAGGGAGCTTGAACTTCTCTTTGAGGCGTCTGACGACAAGGTCTGGAACCAATCCCTCCACACCGCCCCCTAATCTGGCAACCTCTTTGATCGTTCTGGAGGAGACGAAAAAATAGTCCTTGCTCGTCATCATAAAGAGGGTATCCAGATGGGTGTTGAGGCTTCGATTCATAGAGGCCATGTGAAATTCATATTCGAAGTCAGAGGTGGCCCGAAGGCCCCTTAAAATCACCTTGGCGTTGGTTTTCGCTACATAATCCACCAGAAGTCCCTTGAAACTGTCCACGATGACATTGGGTGTGTCCTTGAAGATGCTTTTCGTCATCTTCAGTCGTTCCTCAATGGTAAAGAGAGAACGTTTTTCCACATTATTTGCAATGGCCACAATCACCTTGTCGAAAATCTCAAGACCCCTCTCGATGATATCGATATGACCATAGGTGATAGGGTCAAACGAGCCTGCATAGATGGCCACTTTTCCCATATCTTTTTCTTCTCCTTTCTTCTTTTGCGCCATTCCATTCCCCCCGTTGATTGGCCTGCGCCAGGCAGACGAAAATGGGTTTAGAATTCTGTTTCAACCTCTGTTAAGCCATGGTCTTCCTGAGGGGTTAAAAAAGAGATCACGGTGTCTCCCATCCGTCGTTGACGAATGAGATTCCAACCTTCCAGGATGTGGGGGAGGGGTTCCCGGCGGTTATGTTCGATGACCAGGATGGAGTCCTTGTGATAAATCTGTTGGGAGTTCAGCTCCAGCAAGGTTTTTCGGATCAATCCCTTCTCGTAAGGAGGATCCATCAGGATCAGATCGAAGCATTCCCCTCTCTGTTTGAGAATTCCAATCGCTCTTTTCACATCTCTTGGAAGGATTTCCGATCGCTCCTCTAACCCAAATTGAGTGAGATTTCTTTGGATGAGTCCTAAAGCCTGTCTTTCTTTTTCGACAAAGATGACTTTCTTCGCTCCTCGACTCAGGGCTTCGATGCCTAAATTTCCTGTGCCTGCGAAAAGGTCAAGAACTACTTTTCCCGCCATTTTGTCTTGGAGGGCATTAAAGATGGATTCCTTCACGCGATCAGAGGTAGGGCGGATCGCCTGCCCCTTTGGACTCGCCAGCACTCTTCCTTTCGACCTTCCACCGATGATACGCATTGTTTACTTAAATTCCAAATCCAAAATTACAAATCCAAAACAAATTTCAATCTCCAATTTCCAAATGGTCAAAACTGTTTTGTTGATGATTTTGAATTTTGGTCATTGGAATTTATTTGATGCTTGGTGCTTATGATTTGGTGCTTATCCGAAATTCTTCAATTGCTCAATTCTTTTTAGCATATGGTCCTGGTGGGACCCTTGCCAATAGATTTTCAGACACTGCGGACATCGGAAAAATTTCTTCTGTTGAAAAAAGATAAAGTCTGGGACTTTCCCTTCAGCCTCTTCCCGTGTGATTTCATTGAGGAGAATGTTACAGAGGAGGCACCTGGAAAAAAGGGTCTTCTCATTCAAGAAGATGATTTCTTTTTGAATGAGTTCCTTTAACTGGAGAGAAGGTTTGTCCTCCATGATCCTGTGGATACGATCCTCGGGTCTCTTAGGGAGGAGTTTGCTATTTCGAGTCAAGATGACCCGATCCTGCTCACGAGCCAATTTGATCAGCGGGTAAGCTCCTTCTCCCCGATAGTAAACCGTATCATAACCCAGCATCCTCAACCCCTTAGCCAATTTCCCAAGCATTCGATCCGCAACAAACCTCATCGCCCAACACACTAAAGTTCAAATACCAAAATCCCTGCCTTCCCCGGAGCGGCTACACGCAGGCAGGCAAATGCCAAAGGAATGACAAATGTTTAAATGTCAAACATTTTGTCATTTGAACCTTTACTTTTCTATTTGAACTTGATTCACTTCGTTCATCACTTCGTGCGAATTTTGTCATTTGACATTCATTCCAATACACTTCCCAGTGAGCGATTACATATATTTCCCGATGATCGGCTCCAAATCTTTTTTCGTTTTTTGGGGGATAAACTTTTTGCCAGTGATCAGGGCGTATTTTAGAGCGTCGGCACAAAGACATTCTCTTTTTTCGGGAAGATGTTTGATTGCCTGTCGAATCGCACTTTTTGCAATTTTTGTGCTCTGGGCAAGAATTCTGAGGACCTCACCGATAGAGACATCTTCTGCCGCCTCATGCCAGCAATCGTAATCGGTTGCGAAGGCGATGGTGGAATAACAGATCTCAGCTTCCCGGGCCAGTTTCGCCTCGGGGAGGTTGGTCATTCCAATAATATCCACACCCCATGTTCGGAAAAGCCTCGATTCAGCACGTGTTGAAAACTGAGGTCCTTCAATACAAACGTAGGTTCCGTCTTTATGAACTGTCGCCCCGACTTCTCTTCCGGCCTCGCAAAGGATCTGGCTTAAAACGGGACAAACCGGGTCTGCAAAGCTGATGTGACCCACGATTCCATCACTGAAGAAGGTGTTCGGACGACCTTTTGTCTGGTCAATGAATTGGTTCGGGATCACCATATCCCCGGGGTGAATCGATTCTTTCATCGACCCCACCGCACTAACTCCGATGATCCACTGGACACCCAGCTTTTTCATTCCGTAGATATTGGCCCTGAAGTTAAGAGAAGAGGGCTGGATGCGATGGCCTTTCCCATGCCGGGGCAAGAAGGCGACCTTCACCCCTTCGAACCGCCCCACAATATACGAATCCGATGGGTCGCCAAAAGGCGTCTTTATGGAAACGGTTTGAATCTCTTCAAGGCCCTCCATTTCGTAGAGACCTGACCCGCCCATCACCCCAACCATTTTTTCAGTCATTCCTCTCCTCCTCTGTAAGATTAGAGTTCATGTTAACTCTGTCATAGTAAAAAATCAATAATCGAAGTTCATCTCCGAACTCCTAACTTTTTGCTTGGAGCTGACCACAGGCAGCGGAAATCTCTCTCCCCTTACTGGTCCGGACGATGGCCGAAAGCCCGCCCTCGATTAAAATATTCTGAAACTGTTTGATCTTCTCCTCCGCGGGTTTTTTAAAAGGGATCTCAGGAGCTTCATTGAGAGGGATGAGATTCACCTTGGAGGGAATGCCCCTTAATATTTTTAATAATCTTTTGGCGTCTTGAGAAGAATCATTAATCCCTTCGAGGAGGACATATTCGAAGGTGATGCGTGCTCTCGGCCGGAGGGGAAATTTTCGGCACACCTCTAAGATTTGTTTTAAAGGATAGCGGTAATTGACTGGCATGAGATGACTTCGCCCTTCTTCATCCGAGGCATTGAGGGAGATGGCGAGACGAAATAAAGGTTTTTCTTTTGATAGTCGTTCCAACTCAGGAAGGAGACCTACGGTTGAGAGAGTAATCCTTCTTGAAGAAAATTTGAACGCGTCGGGATGAGCCATCAATTCTATTGCCTTTAGTGTATTTTCATAATTAGCGAGGGGTTCTCCCATTCCCATCAAGACGATGTTGGTGATGGATGATGTTTCAGGGACCATTTTTCTGACGGCCAGAATCTGATTGAGGATTTCTGAGACCATGAGATCTCGTTTCCATCCGATTTTCCCGGTCAGACAGAATCGACACCCGAAAGCACATCCCACCTGAGTAGAAAGGCACAGGGTGAGGCGCGCTTTATCCGGAATCAGCACGCTTTCAATTCGGTTTCCGTCTTCGAGGCAAAATAAGAATTTTCTTGTTCCATCCATGGCCTGTTCCACCCGCAGGGGGTGGAGGGTCGAGATAAAGCTGGCCCGGCTTAACTCTTGGCGGAATCTTTTGGAGACATTGGTCATCTTATCGAAAGACTGAACACCCTTCTGGTAGAGCCATCTTAGAATCTGGATGCTTCGGTATCGTTCTTTTCCGAATGACCTGAGGAATTCATTAAGCTCAGAAGGACTTAAATTCTTTAAATCAACTTTTTCCATAAAATCATTGGATTTAAATCACCTCCCCTTCCTTTTCCCTATAAAACTGTGTCGCAGTGTTGACTGCACAAAAAGATGAATCCTCCCATGTGAGAGAATGCAAGATTGACAGGGGACAGGCGACTGGCTGAGGAAGCTTTAGAGCGGAACCTTTTATCATGTAAATTCATACCCATATACTCCATGAAGACGTCGTTTGCGATGACAAAAATGATTGACCATACCTTTCAAAAATCCGCAATTCTAAAGCTTCCGAAGCTTGTCACCTGTCCCTCACTGCAATTACGACACAGTCTCTATGGAGGGAGGGCTTCGTCGTGAGCAGCTCCACTGAGCCTGTCGAAGAGCCTCCAGGTCGGGCGACTCGCCGAAGTCTCAGCCGAACGGGAAGGGTGATGGGTAGGATTTTTCAATATTCAAACACCTCCAGGGAATTAAAGAAATATTTGATTTCGAAGGCGGCTGTTTCAGGCGCATCAGAGCCGTGCACCAGGTTCTTTTCAATATTGGTAGCAAACTGGCGCCGCAGGGTCCCTTCCTTTGCTTGTTTAGGATCGGTGGCTCCCATCAACTCCCGTGTCTTTGAAATGGCTCCTTCTCCCTCAAGAACCATGACCACAGAAGGCCCAGAAGACATAAAGTTGGTTAGGCTTTCGAAGAAGGGTTTGCCTCGATGGACAACATAAAATCCCTCAGTCTCTTTTTTATTCATGGAGATCATCTTCAGACCGATTACCCTCAGACCATGGTCCTCAAAACGTTTAATGACCTCACCGATCAGATGTTTCTGGATGCCATCCGGTTTAACAATGGACAATGTCCTTTCCATATTTTCCTCCTTTAAACTTAAATTATAAGTGTTTAATCTATCTTTCACCATTCCTAATTGTCAAGGTTTGGTTTCTTCCTTAAGGAGGAGTCCGTTCCGGTAAATACCGGAACGCTGCGAGGAAAAAGAATAACTCCATAACCAATCATTACCCATAACTGATGGATTACCCCCTTAATACATTGACAAAACAGGCACCGATGTCCTATTCTGCAATTATCTTGTAAACAAGGAGGAATGGATGGCAGGGGGAGAAAAACAGATTTATGAGGTGATCATCATCGGGGGAGGGCCTGCAGGCTTGACGGCAGGTCTCTATACATCCAGGTCAAGGCTTGATACCCTCCTCATCGAGACGGGTCTTTTGGGGGGTCAGATGACGACCACAGAGCTCATCGAAAACTATCCGGGTTTTCCGCAGGGGATTAGCGGAGATGAGTTAAGTCGTTTGATGGAAGAGCAAGCAAAACGTTTTGGGTTAGAAATGGTTTCCCAAGAAGTTGTCGAGGTGAAAACCGACGGAGAGATGAAGGTTGTCAAGGCTGATAATGCAATCTACCATTGTAAAGCCCTCATTATCTGCACGGGTAATGAATGGCGAAGATTAGGAGTCCCTGGTGAACAAGAGTTCACTGGGAAAGGAGTTTCTTATTGTGCTACGTGTGACGGAGCTTTTTTCCGTGATAGTCAAATTTTTGTAGTGGGTGGCGGAGACTCGGCGCTTACCGAGGCCCTCTATCTCACTAAGTTTGCCAAAGAAGTAACGATCATCCACCGGAGGGATGCTCTCCGAGGGACGAAAATCTATCAAGAGAGAGTCTTTGCAAATCCAAAAATCAAATTGCTCTGGAATTCGATCGTACAAGAGATAAAGGGAGATTCAGTCGTCCGGTCGGTCCTCGTAAAAAATTTAAAAACAGGAGAGCGGAGCGAACTTCCTACAGAAGGTGTTTTCCTTTTTGTTGGACTTTTGCCAAGAACTCAATTTTTAAAGGGACTGGTCCAAATGGATGAGGGAGGATATGTCCTCACCGATGAGAATGGTGAAACATCTGTGAAAGGTATCTTTGCTGCCGGCGATTGTAGGAAGAAATTGCTACGCCAAGTCGCCACTGCGGTAGGAGAAGGGGCGACAGCCGCCTTTGCCGCCGAGAAATATTTGGAGGGGAAAGAATAGGCCTTAACGTTACCAGAGGCAGGTAAGTGTGTTTCCAAAACTTTATAATGCGGTTCTTTTTAAAATTTCATAGGTAACATGTGATTTCACCTATGGTGGCTTTTGTAAAATATATGATAACTATGCAGCAAGATGTTTAGAGGTGCCGCCATAAAGTTTTCTCAGCACACCCACCTCCCTCTGGGAGTGTTTCTTATGCGATGATGAGGTAAAGCTTGAAGCTGAAAGCTGCGAATCGAAAACGAAAGATAAACGGAAGCGGGATGAAGATAGTTTGTTTGCTTTGGTTAATAGGATTTTTAGCCCTACCCATTGTTTCCGTGGGGCAGGAAGTGAACAGGGAGGGCTGGCCGGTCCCGGATTTAAAAGGTCTCATTCCTTATTCCATCCAGGTGAAGAAGGTAGATGGAGTAGAGAAAATTATTGAAAAATATTATACACCTGAGGGAGGGCATGTTGCCAGGATTAGCGGAAATGGGAGAATCTTTGCCTATGCCGTAGATAGTAATAGAGAACCTCCTATTGACTACCTTTTACTCGACCCAGACGGATCAGGAAAATTTACGCAAAAATATCGATCTGAGGATTCCTACATGATTCCTGAATGGGTATCCCATTGATTCCTCCAAATGAAGTCAATCGGCACCATCAAATTGTTTTCCCCCTTAACCAAAGATGGTACTTTATCTCTATCTGAAAGAAAGGCCTTTTTGTTTGACAAAACCCCCATTTATGGTTATTTTTAAACAGGACGGTTTTAGTCCGATTTATGCAGATTACAAGAAGCGGAGAATATGGATTAAGGGGGTTGGTTTTCTTAGCTAAGCAACCCCCGGAAAAGGTGACCTTAGTCAGTGAGGTTTCAAGGGAGCAAAATATTCCAGAGACCTTCTTGGCAAAGATCTTTCAACGTCTTTCTAAGGCAGGGGTATTGTGGTCTGTTCGTGGAGCAAATGGCGGGTTTAAACTCAAAAAACCTGCACATGAAATTACCATGAGAGAGATCATCGAGACCCTGGAGGGTCCGATTGCCTTAAACCGTTGCCTCCTCAAAAAGGGAGAGTGTGAAGTAGAAAAGACTTGTCCGCTCCATCCGGTTTGGGAAGAGGTGCAGCAGCGTTTTTTGGAGATATTGGACAGGACAACCATGGAGGATTTAGCGAATCGGAAGACTCGAAATGGGAAAAAATGGAGGAGGTGAAAACGGAATGAAAGAGAATGTGGAAAAGGCGTTACAGAAGATTCGGCCTGCCCTTCAAGCCGATGGAGGGGATATCGAATTGATCGATGTGGTGGATGGAGTGGTCAAAGTCAGATTGACCGGCGCTTGCGGCGGCTGCCCCATGTCGCAGATGACTTTGAAGATGGGGGTTGAGAAAGTCCTCAAGCAGCAGGTTCCAGAGGTAAAAAGCGTGGAGACCGTTTAAGGAGTATGAAGGGAAGTCCCTCCAAGGGGACTTCCCTTGGGGAAATTTAAATGGGATCAATTCAACTTTCTGCGCCCGCCATTTCCGTTTTAGAAAAAAGATACCTAAGAAAAGACGCCAGGGGTCAGGTCGTTGAATCTCCTGAAGAGATGTTTCGGCGTGTTTCCGGAAATATCGCTGAGGCAGAACGCGCTTATAATCATCGGACCTCTATCGAAGAACTTTCCGAGATTTTTTTCCGGATGATGGCGTCCTTAGATTTTCTTCCTAACTCGCCCTGTCTGATGAATGCAGGGAGAGAGCTCCAGCAATTAGCTGCCTGCTTTGTCCTTCCCGTAGAGGATTCCCTTGACGCTATCTTCGAGACCGTAAAACAAACAGCCCTGATCCATCAGAGTGGAGGGGGAACGGGTTTTTCATTCAGCCATCTGAGACCGAAGCATGACACGGTTCAGTCTACAGGAGGAGTCGCCAGCGGCCCCACTTCATTCATGAGAGTGTTTAATATGGCGACAGAGGTTATCAAACAGGGAGGGACGAGGAGAGGGGCGAACATGGGGGTGTTGAGAGTTGATCATCCGGATATCATGGAGTTTATCGCGATCAAGAAAAACCCGAATGAGATGACAAATTTCAACTTATCCGTGGGGATCACCAAAGAGTTTATGGAGGCTCTTGAAAAAGACGGCGAATATAATCTGATCAATCCGAGGACGAAGAAAGAGGCAGGTCGCGAGAAGGCGAGAGATGTATTCGAAGCCATCGTGAATGCGGCCTGGGAAACAGGGGACCCGGGAGTTTTGTTTTTAGATCGGATCAATGAGGCCAATCCCACCCCACAAATGGGGGATATGGAGAGTACCAATCCGTGTGGTGAAGTCCCTCTCCTTCCGTATGAACCATGCGTGTTAGGATCGATCAACCTTTCCCATATGGTGACAGAAAGGAATGGGAGGAGGGAAGCTGATTTTGAAAAGATTAGAAAGACGGTGAGGGATGCAGTCCATTTTCTGGATAATGTCATAGACATGAATCACTACCCCTTGCCGCAAATCGCCGAGATGGCAAAGGGGAACCGGAAGATCGGTCTCGGGGTTATGGGATTAGCCCATTTCTTTATCCGATTAGGCATTCCTTACAATTCGCCGAAAGCTTTGGAAGTAGCAAGAGGTTTGATGAGTTTTATTCAGCATCAAGCCAGAGAACGATCAATTGAATTAGCTGAGAAAAGAGGAGTTTTCCCAAATTTCTTGGGTTCCATCTATAGCAGAAATGGAATGAGGTTGAGAAATGCCACTCTGACGACGATTGCTCCTACAGGAACGCTCAGCCTGATCGCCAATTGCTCCAGTGGCATTGAGCCAATCTTTGCCATTCAATATATTCGAAGGGCTTTAGAAGGCATGGAGTTTCAAATGACCGACCCTCTCTTTCTTGAATTGGGGGAGAAAGAGGGATTTCTGAGCCGAGATCTAATGGAGTCCCTTTCGGAAGGGGCAAATCTCCGAGAGCTGGCCAATGTTCCCCAGCATATTCAGGATCTTTTTATCACTGCTTTTGAGATCCCGCCTATCGGCCACATCAAGATTCAGGCTGCCTTTCAGGAATACACGGACAATGCGGTATCTAAAACGATTAACTTCCCAAGAGATGCGCCAAAGGATGAGGTGAAAGAAGCTTTTCTACTGGCTTATCGGGAAAAATGTAAGGGCATCACCATCTATCGAAGCGGGAGCAAACCTACCCAGGTATTAGCCTGTGGAACAAAACAAGTCTGCTAAGCAAAGCACGAAATGCCAAGGCCTGCGCCTACTCACCCTTCCCCTCTCCCCAGCGGGGAGAGGGGAAGGGTGAGTAGGCAAAATGTTAGAAGGAAGTTCTCAGATTTAACTATGTAGGGATCCAATGAACAAAAATCCAAATTTTGTAGAAATTGTCTTAGTCATTTGAAATTGGAGTTTGGGGATTATTTGTGATTTGGAATTTGGAAATTGGGATTTAAGTCATGTATCCTATCGTCGATCAAGAAAAATGCAACGGCTGCGGGAATTGTGCCGAGATCTGTCCCAGCGAAGTTTATGAAATCGAAGGAGACAAATCAAATCCTACCCACCCTGAGGATTGTATTGAATGCTGGGCTTGTGTAAACCAATGTCCGACAGAATCGATCCAGCTTGATGAGGATTGACCCATTCGGCGGCGTCAGGCTCTGCTGAGCGTCAACATCACGCGCCTTCCTTTCAAGTCCGCCCGCAAAAAATGACTTGAAAAAAGCGACTGACTTTCCTATGATGGAATTCGACATCCGATCTCACCTAGAAAATAGGAGATAGACATCGGGGAGGGTCCCGATTCTTCCGTGGCCGATGGGCGACTAAAATCGCTAATAGCCATATTCTCATTGAAGGACGGATAAGACGGAAGTTGATCGATATGACGAATTCACTCCATTTGGAATCTCCTGCAAAAGTGAACCTGAGGCTGGAAATCCTGAAGAGGCGGGAGGACGGATACCACGAGTTGAGAACTGTCTTTCAGAAGATCAGCCTCCACGATACGCTCCATTTTTCTTTAAAAAAGGAAAGAGGAGTTTCCATCACGGCCGATCATCCCAAACTTCCCGTTGGAAAGAAAAATCTGGTTTACAGAGCTGTTCAATCCATGTTGAAGGTATCCGGTTATAGGGGAGGAGTTCATGTTGAGATTGAGAAAAGAATTCCTCTCGGGGCTGGTCTTGGGGGGGGGAGCAGTAATGCTGCTACGACCTTGAAGGCCTTGAATCAACTTTTTGAAATGGACCTGCCTGAAAAGGAGTTGATGGGAATGGGATTGGAGGTCGGGGCAGATGTCCCTTTCTTCTTTTTGAAAAGCGCTGCCATTGGTTCAGGGATTGGCGAACGGCTGAAAAAGGTAAAACTCCCTGATCTATGGTATGTTCTCATCTATCCCAATTTTGAGGTTTCAACGCGTTGGGCTTATCAACATTTCGTATTGACAAATCAGCAATTTCATATTAATCTTCATAGGTTTCTGAAGACTCCTGATGGAATTTCTCGCATTCTATTGAATCACTTAGAAGCAGTGGTTTCGAAGAAATATCCTCAGATTGGCATCATGAAAAAAACCCTTCTTTCTGCTGGAGCTTTGGGCGCCATGATGACAGGGAGCGGTCCCACGGTTTTTGGCCTCTTTCCGGAGGCGAAGAGTGCAGCAGGGGCTTATGAAAAGATAGGAAAAATGGTCGGAAGGAAAGGGTGGGAGGTTTTTAGAGCACATAGCATCACTGTATGACAACTCGCCGACGCGGGCCGCATAGGCAGGGTAGAGAAGTAAGGCTATACACGAGGCACGATGCACGGCAAGGCCCTGTACCAGGTACGATACGGGGCAAGGCCCTGTGCCACATTCGGTGCGGGGCAAGGGGGTGTTATGGAAGTGACAGAGGTGAGAGTTTTCCCCGTTCACGAGGAAAGGCTCAAGGCATATGTAGCGATCACCTTTGACCATTGTTTTGTTGTGAGAGATTTGAAAGTCATTGATGGAAATAATGGATTGTTTGTGGCAATGCCGAGCAAGAAAAGGAAGGATGGAACTTACAGGGATACTGCCCACCCCCTGAATAGCGAAACCCGGCAGATGATCGAGTCCATCGTTTTAGCAGAATATGATAAAGAGATTCGAAAGGCAGGTAACCCAATCTCAAATGCCAAAATCTAAATGTCAAATGAATGTCAAAGTCCAAATTCTAAGAACTTTTCTCATTTGAGCTTTGGATTTCGTTTGAAATTTAGCCTTTGAAATTTGACATTGTTTGATCAAAGATTGGGGTGTCGTCAAGCGGTAAGACACAGGTCTTTGGAACCTGGACTCGGAGGTTCGAATCCTCCCACCCCAGCCAAACTTTGGAAAGTGGAAGGTGGAGAGTAGATGTAAGAATCAAAAGTACCACTTTCCAGACACCACTGTCCACCTTCCGGTTTGAGGGATGAGGCTCCTATGAGTAAGAAAAAGGTAGTGATTAATCCAGGGCAGGATTTGAGCTGGTTAAGAATATTCACTGGAAATTCAAATACCGAATTAGTGCAAAAGATTTGTGACCAGTTGGGGACCCCTCTCGGAAAATCGGTGGTGAGCACCTTTAGTGATGGAGAGATTCATGTTGAGATTGATGAAAGTGTGCGAGGAATGGACGTTTTCGTGGTCCAGTCCATTTCTTTTCCTGTCAATGATAATCTGATGGAACTCCTTATTTTGATCGACGCCCTGAAAAGAGCTTCCGCGGAAAGGATTACCGCGGTGATGCCTTACTATGGCTATGCGAGGCAGGATCGTAAAGTTCTTCCTCGAGCCCCCATCTCTGCCAAGCTGGTCGCAGACCTGATCACGACCGCAGGGGCTTCTCGAATTCTCACGGTTGACCTTCACGCCGGTCAGATCCAAGGTTTTTTCAATATACCGGTGGACCACTTATTTGCTGCCCCCGTGTTGTTGGATCACTTGAGGCAGCTTCGGAACGATATCGTCATCGTCTCACCGGACGCAGGAGGGGTGGAAAGGGCTCGCGCCTATGCAAAAAGATTAGATGCTTCCCTGGCGATCATTGATAAGCGAAGAGATTCACCCAATGTCTCGCAAGTGATGAACATCATCGGGGATGTGAGTGGGATGACAGCCTTCTTGGTTGACGACATGGTCGATACAGGAGGGACATTGGTCCGGGCGGCCTATGCCGTGATTGAGAAGGGAGCGAAGGCCGTCTATGCTTGCTGCACTCATCCTGTTCTCTCAGGAACGGCCGTGAAGATGATCGCCGAATCACCCATCGTAGAAATGATCGTCACAGATACGATTCCCCTCCGGGAGGAGGCCAAGGCGTGTCCAAAGATTAAAGTCATCTCGATATCCAGTCTCTTGGCTGACGCCATTCGAAGAACCTACGAGGATGAATCAGTGAGTTGCCTGTTTGTCTGAATCTCAAATCCCCCTCAATCCCCCTTTGCCTGCCTTTGGCAGGAAAAAGATACTAAAGGGGGACGAAAGGGGATTAAAATAATTAAAGGAGTGACCCATGGAAAGGCCCGTATTGACCGCAGAGATTCGAGAAGGGATAGGGAAGGAGAAGGCAAAGAAACTCCGACTGCAAGGCCTGATCCCTGCCATTTTTTATGGACCGAGATCCCAAACCATCCCTTTGGTGATTCAATCTAAGGATTTAGCGAAAGCCCTCCAAACAGAAGCGGGGGAAAATGTCCTGATTGACCTCGACATTCGAAAGGGCGCTCAGTCAGACCGCAAGGTGGTGATGTTGAAAGACATTCAAATTGATCCTCTCCAAAGGGTAACCCTGCACACCGATTTCTATGAGGTGACCATGGATGAGATGGTCACGGTGGAGGTTCCCGTTCATCTGATCGGGAAACCTGAGGGGACCAAGGTGGGGGGCATCCTTGAGCAGGTCCGGAGGATGATCCAAGTCCAATGCTTCCCGGGAGATATTCCTAAGAGCATAGATGTCGACGTTAGTGCTTTAATGATTGGTGATTCGATTCACGTCCAAGATATTACAGTGGAGAAGGCAAAAATAATTTCGGATACGAACTTTACCATCGCCACGGTCGTGCCTCCTGTGGCAGAAGAAAAGGTTGTGGAAGCGGTCGCTCCAGAGGCTGTTGAAGGGGCTGAGGTAAAGGAAAAGGAGGAGGCGGCGGGGGAGGAGGAAAAAGAATAACCGAATGTGAAGATCATCATAGGACTGGGTAATCCTGGAATCCGATATCGAATGAGCAGGCATAATATTGGATTTCAGGTAGTGGATCATCTCGCTGTCATCAACCACCTTTCTGTCCGCACCAAACGTTTCAGATCCCTATACGGAACAGGATGGATCGATTCTCAGCAGATCGTCCTGTTGAAGCCAATGACCTTCATGAATCGGTGTGGAGAAACGGTCAAAAAGGCGACCGATTTCTTTCACCTGAAGCTGGAGGATCTCGTAGTTGTTCATGATGATTTAGACCTTCCCTTTGGCAGGCTTCGTTTTAAACGGAGAGGAGGGGACGGAGGACATCAGGGAATTCGCTCCATCACTGAGAGAATGGGCGGAAATAACTTTTTGAGACTGAAAGTGGGTATTGGAAGACCTCCCCAGGGGATGGATCCAGCCGAGTATGTCTTGGACGTTTTTGATAAAATTGAGCGGTCCCATTTAAATCAAATCCTTTCCCAGGCAGCAGAATCCCTGAAGGTCATGCTTTTGGCAGGACTCGAGAAGGCGATGAATCAATTTCAGAAAAGGGGTTGAATATCCTTCATTCCATCCTTCCATTATCTTTCTACTCTCCTTTTTCAAGCTCCCTAAAGATCTTTCCCTGGTGAGAGATGCCAGTCCTGGTGTCTCTTGCGAACGGGTTTTCTGGGGGACGGCGCAGGCCGTCTCCAACATGATGTGATTCTGCTGTTTCACTTTGACCTACTTACCTGCCATCAGGCAGGCTCAAAACATTAAAGGCTTTATTTTCCCTTCATTTTATTATACAAATATTATGATAGAAATTTGCCGGAAAATACGCTAAGCGCTTAGCGCAGAGCACATAGCGAAAACAGGGGGAATGAATGGGTTTTCGATGCGGCATTGTCGGCCTTCCCAATGTGGGGAAGTCCACGATATTCAATGCCCTGACTGCAGCCGGCGCCGAGGTTGCGAGTTACCGATTCTGTACGATTGATCCAAACATAGGCATTGTCCCCGTTCCGGATAAGAGGCTTGAAAGTATCGCCCAATTGATCCATCCTAAAAAAATGATTCCCACCTCCCTTGAATTTTTCGATATTGCCGGGTTGGTTAAAGGGGCAAGCAAGGGGGAGGGACTGGGAAATCAGTTTCTGGATCACATACGAAATGTGGATGCCATCGCCCACACGGTTCGTTGCTTCAAGAATGAGAACGTAGCACATGACTTCGGTTCGATTGATCCGGTGAGGGATATTGAAGTCATCCATACCGAACTCATTTTAGCCGACCTTCAGACCTTAGAGAGGAGGATGGCGAAGACAGAGAAGATGCATCGGGTAGGGGCCAAGGAGGCCGGCTTGGAGTTGGAGGTCTACCGAGATGCCCAATCCTTTTTGAACCAGGGGCGTAGAGCGGGGGACCTCCACCTGACCGGAGAAAAGGAATCGATCCTTTCGGATCTCCATCTTCTCACGGCAAAACCTGTTTTTTATATTGCCAATGTTGATCAAAAAGAGTTCAAAGGAGAGGGACTCTGTTTGAAGCGCATCACAGAGTGGGCACAAAAAGAGGGGAATAAGGTGGTCATCATCTGCGGTGATCTGGAGGCAGAGCTTGGGGAATTAAAGGAGGAGGAGAGGGAGGAATTCAGAGGAGAGCTGGGTCTGGAGGGCTCAAGCTTAGAACGATTAGTTCAGGTTGGATATGAGACCCTGTCGCTGGTCACGTTTTACACAACGGTTAGTTCTGAACTCAGAGCTTGGACCGTTTCAAGTGGGACGCCAGCTCCCAAGGCCGCAGGGAAGATTCACAGCGATATGGAAAGAGGATTTATTCGCGCAGAGGTCATTTCCTTTTCTGACTTTATAGCCTGTGGCTCTGAGCATATAGCGAGAGAAAAAGGACTTCTCCGTTCTGAGGGGAAAGATTATTTAATCCGAGATGGAGATATCGTCCACTTCCGCTTTCATGTTTAGAAAATAAATACCCAATGACCCATCCCCTTACCTCACATAGTGCCGGGCGAGTACGAATGATTGGATAATCGGCCATATTCAAACCTTAATCGTCACATTTATTGATGTATTTGGAGGTGAAGATCTATTTGGTTCTTGGAATTTGGTTATTGCGGTTTTATCTGTTACATTTGTATCGGCAGAGGGAAATAAAATGCTGAGGGGGTTGAAATATTTTCTTTATTTGATTCCTATCCTTTGGGTTTTTATCAAGGATCTGGTTTGGGAAGATCTTTCCTTGGGAGAGATCAGAACCAATTACCTCTTTGGGAAAGCCAATGCCTATGACCGGGCGAATGTTTTGAGGAAGGCAGTCAGGGTCTACAAAGAAATATTGGGAAGAGATCCGAACAGCATTGCCGTTTTTTTAAATCTCGGGGGGCTTTATTATCGCCGAGGCATGTTTGAGACCGCCATCCCATATTATGAAAAGGTGATCCGCGTGAACCCAAAACACTACCAAGGTCACTATTGGTTGGCCATGTGTTTTCAGAGATTACAGCGATATCACGCAGCCATCAACACCCTGGAAGAGGTCATCCAATTTTTGCCGACCTTCAAGGATGCCCTTAACCTGATGGGGGAGTGTTACGAACAAATAGGAGAATCGGCAAAAGCAGAGCATTGCTATCTCAAAGCCATCGGGACTGACCCCAATGGTATTATTATTCATGGTGGTATCTTAGACCATTGGACCCAGGAGAAGAAGAAAGAGGAGCGGATAAAACATTAAAGATCGATCCTAAAGGATCCATTTACCTTTTTTGTTTTTCCGAATTCTTCTTTGCGGCAGAAAATTTCTTTTCATCCATGATTCGGGGGGAGATGCCCCTAAATCCTCCCATGCTGGCATCAGGAGGAAGCAGGATCCAGGCAATTCCTAATTCTTTGTCGACCTTGACGATCTCGTCGCCCGGTTGAAGTTTTTTCATGCTTGAATAATAACGAATTTTCCCCTCACCCCCACCCTCTCCCCCTGCCTACCGGCAGGCCCTGAACCTTGCATGGTACAGGGCAGGCAGGCATTGGGGAGAGGGGAAGGGTGAGGGGAGACATTCGCTCTATTTGCTATCATTAGCACTATTCGGTATTCTATTTCAAGAGAACAAATGATCTGGGTGGTTAAAATGAAATAAACGAATGACTCGAATGTAATCGAATTTGGCGAATGATACAGCATTTGAATAGGAATTTGATCAATTCGCTTCCATTCGGTCAATTCGTTTATTTTTACGGCTGAAAGGTCGAAAGAAAAATTGAGCCCTGAAGAACGATATCTTAAGATCCGGCGGGTCTTGATTTACGTCCTTTTTTTGAACTGGGGAGTGGCTGCGGCAAAACTCTTTTACGGTTGGGTGATTCGCTCTGCCAGCATGACCGCGGACGGGTTCCATTCTTTTTCAGATGGGTCTTCCAACATCATCGGCCTCATTGGAATCTGGATTGCCTCACGACCCATCGATGAAACCCATCCCTATGGCCATAAGAAGTATGAAACACTCACCTCTGTCGGTATCTCCATCCTTCTTTTTCTCGTCTGTTTCAATGTCGTGAGAGAGGGAATTCTTCGTTTTCTCCATCCCGTTGTCCCGCAGGTCAATGTGAGCAGTTTCTTAGTGATGGGGATCACTTTAGCCATCAACATCGCTGTAATGATCTATGAGAAAAAAATGGGAATCATCTTAAAGAGTGAGATCCTCATCTCCGATGCTTTACACACCCGGGCAGATATCCTGACTTCTTCCTCAGTGATCGTTACCCTCATCGGTATTAAATTAGGGTATCCCATTCTCGATCCGATTGCTTCTTTAGTGATTTCAGGCTTCATTGCCTATGCAGCCATTGAAATCTTGAAGGAGAGTTCCCGAGTTCTCAGCGACGGAGTCGCTATTCCAATTGAAGAGATCAAGAGATTGGTCCTTTCCATTAGAGGTGTTAAAGAATGCCATCAAATTCGAAGCAGAGGTCGTGGTGACGATATCCACATCGATCTCCATGTCCTCGTCGATCCAGAGATGGACGTACACCGAGCCCATCACCTCTCTTATGCCATTGAGAACAAGATTAAAAGGGATTTCCGTGGCGTCACCGATGTCGTGGTTCATATGGAACCCTTTGAGAAGAAGGAACTGAAAAATGAAGGGCAGGTCTGATATTTTCTCGAAAGAAATTGCCCATGGCCGATTTGGCCACCCACGCCTGCGTGCCGAAACACGGGACTTCGGTGTGCAGGCACGAAATATGAAAATCATAAATCCCCCCTCGCCCCCCTTTAGCAAAGGGGGGTTGGGGGGATTAAAACTTGACTTCGTTTCGGTATCCCAAAAATGTCAATAAGGGCGACATATTGTTCAAAAACTGACCATCTCTACCCCACCTTTTCAATAAAATTCCTTAAGAAAATCAATTAATAATAGACGGATTATCTCTGGCATAAAAAATGCTTTTTTCTCCCGTGGGGGTTTGATCACAGACAACCGCTTAATCAATGGTGAGCAGCTCAAATGGTATATAACTTTGTCATGTCTTTCATCATTACGGTTCTTTTGCTGGCCGAGGTCATACTGCCTATCATTTTGATATTAATCCTGGGATTCCTCGTATGGCGCCTTATCCGTGAAAAATGGATCAATAGAATTTTTGCGAGCCTTGTTTACGAGAGACACCCATTTGTCAAGGAGTTCCATGAAGAAGTGGGTTGTTTAGCTGAAGAGAAAGGGAATAAAGTTGTAAAACCACTTGCTTATATTGCGCTCATCTTATCCATTGCCCTCATATTTAAAACTCTGTGGCCATATGTATTCTATTACCATAGCGACACGACCGACTCATTTCTCAAAGATGGACTCCCTTGGATGTTTCTGTATATCGGATTGGTTTTTTTGGGTTTTGGGGTCTCCGCTTCTATCATTTCGTCTTTACTTTTCATAAGGGAGACGAAGAAATTCGAGGTTTACAATAGAAGCATCGAGATTTATCTATTGAGTAAATACCTTGAGAACATCTTATACATCACCCTCGGAATCGCCCTCATCATTGGGACGGTTTACCTATGGCTCTTTTTTTTGGAAAAGTTGATGCCTGTATTCAGTTACTTTGAGAATGAATCTGCATCGCTTGTAGAACTAAAAGTTAACTTCGAAGGAATGTTGAAAACATTAAAGACTTTATTAATTAGTTTTAGAGATCAATTTCAATACTGGTGCATCACGTCTTTTCTCATATCCCTGGCAGGGTTTACCGTCCCTTACATGTGGTTCAAGGGAAGACGATTTACTAAAATATTCCTGACCCTATTCTTATCAGGAACAACTTTTTCCTACCTTGTCTCTTTTTTGATTCAGAAATTTATCATCACTGAGCTGACTTGGATATTTGTCGGCGTGTGGACCTTTTCTGCATTGATCACCTATATGGTCTTCCACTTAATAAACACTATTTCGCTAAATAAAATCATTATTTGTAGACATTGCCGAACAGAAAATATCATCGATTCAAAGCACTGCAGCGAGTGTGGCAAAAAACTTATTCTGGTCTTGAAGAAATAATGAATAGGTCGGAAAAAGTCGAACAAAGGGGGAAAGGGATGGGCATCTCTTAAATCTACCGCGATGGATGATGATACCTTTAAGGCTCCCCAAAGAGATTAGAAACAAAAAGACGGATTTGAGTAACTCTCCAAATCCGTCTTTTATGTTTAACTTCAAATGTAATAGTATCCTATTTTTCGTCCGGTTTTTTCTCTCCAGAAGCAGAAGCTTCCTCCTTCCCCATCTCCAATTTCGATTTGATCTCACTGATGAAGTAGACGAGGACACCGGCACCAATCAGGATGAGAAGGATGGGAACGATCCCCTTAAATACACCTACAAACATCGGCCACCATTGGAACAAAAGAAGGTAAACTCCAATGATGATCACCACAGCTCCAATAAGGATCCCCAATATATTTGACACGATCATCACCCCCTTTGAAGAGTTTTCTTGTTCAAAAGAATTAGCAAATGATAAAAAAGAAGTCAAGGCTAATTTTTATGGACTGAGCACCTTGACCGGCAATTGCCCCGCAACCCCACCTTGTAGGCGGGGGTGGGGAAAAATGATTCATGATATAGACAGGACAAAGGCATTGAGGTAATATATATATAAGCCTTCTCTCAGTCGCGAGAGAGAGTATGCTTAGCAAAGAGATTGTGAGGTGGTTTTAACATGGAAGTCCATTTGAAAGGAAGATCGTTAGATAGCCTTTTCTATTTGACCAAGGAAGAGATTGAACTGATTCTAACGACGTCGGAATTGCTGAAATCCCAACTCGTTCGCGGAGAGGGGCACCCTTTGCTAAAGGGGAAGACATTGGCGATGGTTTTTGAGAAACCATCCACACGGACAAGGGTTTCATTTGAAGTGGGAATGTGGCAACTCGGGGGGTATGCGCTTTATCTGAGTGCGAGTGATCTGCAACTGGGTCGTGGTGAGACCATCGCTGATACGGCCCAGGTTCTTTCCCGTTACGTGGATGGAATTATGGCCAGGGTTTTTGCTCATCAGACCATCCTCGACCTCATAAAGTATTCGAGAGTGCCGGTGATCAACGGGCTTTCAGACCTCACTCACCCTTGCCAAGGTCTGGCTGACCTTTTTACCATCTACGAGAAGAAAGGTCGGCTTTCCGGATTGAGACTTGCCTATGTAGGAGATGGCAATAACGTCGCCCATTCCCTCCTCTATGGCTGCTCGAAAGTCGGTATGGATATCACTCTCGCATGCCCAAAAGGGTATGAGCCAAATCCAGAAGTTGTCTTAAAGGCGAAAGAGGAAGGGAAAAGAAGCGGTAGTGCGGTGAAGGTGACTAAAGATCCAAAAGAAGCAGTTAGAGAAGCCGATATAATTTATACCGATGTCTGGGCCAGTATGGGAAAGGAAAAGGAGCGTGGAAAACGGCTGAAGGTTTTTAAACCCTATCAGGTCAATGGTAAGTTGGTCAAAGTGGCCAAAGACGATTATATTTTTATGCATTGTCTGCCAGCCCATCGGGGGGAAGAAGTGACCGATGAAGTGGCAGATTCGGAAAATAGCGTCATCTTCGATCAAGCAGAGAACAGACTCCATACTCAAAAAGCCCTTTTGGCGCTGATCATGTAATTGGCAAATAGCAGATAACCAATGGCAAGACACTATTAGCTATCAGCTATTAGCTCTTAGCCAAAAGTCGAAACCTATGAAGCTCTTAATCGAGAAGGCAAGCTTGCTGACCACGGAATTAGGACCTCCTAAGGTATTTGATGTTTTGATTGGCGAGGGGGAAATTAGTGAGATTTCTGAGAAGATTTTAGCGCCAGAAGCCTCACCCATTGACGCACGCGGAAAAATACTGGTGCCTGGTCTCGTCGATGGTCACGTCCATTTTAGGGAACCTGGCCAGGAGTATAAAGAAGACCTCCGTACCGGTTCATTGGCTGCCGCAGCCGGGGGATTCACAACCGTCATAGCAGAACCCAATACGACTCCTTCCATAGATACTCCAACCCGACTTCGGCGTTTGTTAAATATTGCAGAGAAAAAGTGTGTCATCAATTTTTGTTCTAAGTCGGCAATCACCAAGGGGACGATGGGGTATCAGCTGGCGGATATCGCCAAGCTGAAAGAGGCCGGCGCCAAAGCCATTTCCGACAATGGAAATCCCATCCCGAGCCATAGGCTAATGCGAAATGCCCTGATTAAAGCGAAGGAATGCGGAATCCTGGTGAGTCCGCATTGCGAAGAATCAGCGCTCTATCGGGAAAGAATCCTCAAGAAGCAGGAGAGGGTTGGGCACCGTTCATCCTCATCCCTGATGCCATATGCTTCACCTGACGCTGGTCCTTATACATCCGAAGCCGGGTTGATTAAGCGCGATATCGAACTGGCCGAAAAAACCGAAGCACGCCTTCATATCTCGCATGTGAGCCTGGCTAAGTCGGTGGAAATCATTGCCAAGGCAAAAAAGCGAGGAGTCAAGATCACTGCAGAGGCTACTCCGCATCATCTCCTGTTAACAGAAAAAATGGCAAAAGAAATCGGGCCGAACGCAAAAGTAAATCCTCCCTTGAGGTCGGAGGAAGATGTGGCGGCGGTCAGGGAAGGGCTTGCCAACGGCACGATCGATATGATCGCGAGTGATCATGCTCCGCATTCACCCGAGGAAAAGAATCTACCTTGGGATCAAGCTCCTTTTGGCGTGATCGGTTTGGAGACAACACTTGGCTTGGTCTTGACTTACCTGGTGCATCCAGGGATTTTGACATTGACTCAAGCGATCGAGAAAATGAGCATCATACCCGCTAAGATTTTCGGACTCGATGAATTGGGGATTGGCCTCATTAAGGAAGGGGGTAAGGCAGATTTAACCCTAATTGATTTGGATAGAAAATGGAAAGTGGACGCCAATAGTTTTTATTCTAAGGGTAGAAATTGCCCTTTTAACGGCTGGGAGCTTTGCGGAAAGGCAATACTCACAATCGTTGGAGGACGAATTGTGGCAAAGGATGGCGTGGTGATGTAATTTCTATGTTTCAAAGGAGGGGAAGATGGTTAGCCTTAAAGGAAAAGATATTCTTCACGGGAATCAATTTTCGAAGAAGGATGTTGAAGGGATTATTAAGGTTGCATCCAATTTTGAGAAGGACCTTAAGAAGAAGGATTCTTTGACTTTGTTAAAGGGGAAGATTTTGGCAACTCTTTTCTTTGAGCCAAGCACCCGGACCCGGCTCTCCTTCGAGACGGCCATGCAGCGCTTAGGAGGAGGGGTAATCAGCATGGCATCGGCAGAGAGCTCCTCAGCAGCGAAAGGTGAAACCGTCGCCGATACAGCCAGGACAGTCTCCCAATATGCAGATGTCATCGTGATTCGTCACCCTCGTATCGGATCGGCCAAAGAAGCGGCCGATGCAGCCCCGATCCCAGTCATCAATGCAGGCGATGGGGCAGGGCAGCATCCCACTCAGGCCCTTCTTGATATCTATACCATTCATAAAGAATTGGGTTCTCTCAAGAATTTGGCGGTCTCCATGGTGGGGGATTTAAAAAACGGACGGACTGTACATGCATTGGTTGAACTTCTTTCGCTCTTTCAAGCCCGACTCTATTTTGTCTCTCCCAATAGTCTCCGAATGCCTGAGGAAATCGTCTCCCATCTCAAACAAAAAGGCGTTGAGGTCGAAGAGACAGAGGATTTTAAGAAAGCAGCCTCTGAAAGCCATCTCGTTTACATGACGCGAATTCAAAAGGAACGTTTCGAGAATCTTTCTGAATATGAGCGAGTGAAAGGCTATTACATCATCGATGAGAAATTCCTGAAAGAGCTCAAAAAGAAGATCACCATTCTTCACCCGCTTCCGAGAGTAGATGAGATCAGCCCGGAAGTGGATGCCTACCCCGGAGCCGCCTATTTCAGACAGGTAAGAAATGGTGTTTTTGTCAGAATGGCTTTACTTGCCATGGTTTTGGGGAAGCGATAAGAATAACCGAATTCCAAACACCGATCTCCAATTCCAAATACTAAGCAGTCCATAAACCCCTCTTTGCTTGTCCAAAGACAGAAAAAGGATACCAAAGAGGGGAATTCCTCCCTTTTGTAAAGGGAGGGAAGGAGGGATTTAGTCTTCCGTATATACACAACTATGGCCTGACTAATAATCCCTCAGATCCACTTCAACACCCCGGCAAACAGGATGAGACAGATAATGTTGAAAGCATAGATGATTCCCACAGTGGTGATCTTTCGCCGGAAGCTATCCATGTCAAACACCCAGAACGAGACCAGGAAGAAAGGCAAGTAGCCGATCAGAAAAATCAGCCAGGGCGCTCCGACACGCCACCACGAGTAATCCCAGGTTAATGCTCCGACTAAGTTCAACACAATCTCCACAAAGACGCAAAAGATCGAATTAATGATAGCGAAGAAGAGACGGTTCGGCAGACCCAAAATTTTCAGTCGCTTGTCGGCAGGGAGCATTTTTGAGAAGGCGATGCCGGCAATTGCAAACATGAAACAGATTTCGATGTTCAGCCCGATCAGGATCAGGAAGGCAGTTTTGCCGGGAGCGCCCCAGACAGGCGCGTACTGGGTGAAGTGGAAGACCAGGCCGTTCCAAATCTCGTTAAACCAATCCATCCCCCAAAAAGCTAATCCGGCAAACACTAGGCTCCAGTTTCCTCGTTCAACCTCCACCGCATAAACGTACACCGTCAGAGCGAACAGAGTAATGACGTACCATTGGAACAGACTTCCGTCGCGGAGTATGTTCAGGGCTTCCGAAGCAGCTTGTGTCATCTCAGACCTCCTTGGTTTGATTGGGTTTATATTGTGATAGATAGATGTCCGTGTTGCGCGCAACAACGAAATCAGCAGGGGCTATCAACCATCCGTTGGGGTGATGCATTAGCCTATCGTCTTATTAATTTGTTGCTTGAACTCATTGAACAGAGCATCTGCATGCTTGACAAGTGGTTCCATACGTTCTGGAAAGAGCTCCAGTGCGTAAGCATGGGTGAAATAGTGACGGAATGCAAGATATTGCTTCAGATTATTCAGCAATAGGTCAGATATGATTTTCTTTTCGGCTGCCGCAAGCAAGAGATCTCTGTACCATGATTCTCCTTGAGGAATTGGAAATGATTTTCCCTGAAAAACCTGTTTGACGATATTTTCGATGCCGTTGTAGAAATTGTGCAGCAATGCGGCAACACCCGCGAGCTCCAGTTGAGAGAGTGTTGAAAGAGGACGATCAGGTAGGGCAGACAGTATGTTTTCTATAGCTTCATACTCAGCTTCGATACGAAGACGGTAATCAGGCATAGAGAGGTATGCCCTCCCGCAGGATCAGTTCGATAAAACGGGTCTTCTTAGACAGATCAATGATATCAACGGGTTTTGATAAAGCGCACAGTAGTTCGCCATAGAAGGGGTAGAAATCCTTTTTCTCGATGCCTTCAACTGCGATATCAATATCCCGGTATTCCTGGGTAGGGGATAAACTGGATCCAAATAGTACCACACGCTTAACGTGATACTTCCGGGCTAATTGTTCAATTATTTTTTTGTCGGTATCGTTAATCATGTGTTTATTATATCATTTTCCTATGTTTAAGTCTATTTGGGCGAACATTATTTTTCAGGGATATTCTATAGATGAAAGGATTATATGTACGCGAAAGAAAGGTGTCAACCTGTTCTTGACTCAGAAGCATCGAATTGAGGGCGTGTTTTCGATATATTACTTCGAATCTAAGTTTTCAATTGCGCCCGTCTCCGGCGACGCTCATTTCAACCATAAATAATTATGTGGCATAATACATATTCCGTGTCATGCTTGTCCAAAATTGGATTCTCACCGCAGAGCCGCTGAGGGCGCTGAGGATATATTTTTTGTTTGGCGGGGAGATATCGCCAAACAAAAACCTGTTCTTGCAGAGGAATCAGCGTTTCTTGGGCCTTTGGCCGTTTGGAAA
>Ga0256868_10000291_pt1 | contig 30220 bp, 24 predicted proteins | sample RVTome_13_FD_187341 | JGI IMG/M metagenome (GOLD analysis project Ga0256868, IMG submission 187341) | Soil microbial communities from uranium-contaminated site in the Upper Colorado River Basin, Wyoming, United States - RVT92D227 HiSeq ...
AGACGATCGAGAAATGGGTGGATTCGCTCTTCGGGCGCTGCACCCTGTGCGGGCGCTGTGCGCTCAACTGCACCATGGGGATCGACATAACCCGTCTGATCCGAATGGCCAGATCTACCTTAGCTTCCATTGACCTGGTCCCGCCTGAGCTGCAATCGACCGTGACCACGGCCGTGGAAAAGGGGAATAATATGGGGATTCACCGGAAGGAGTGGCTCGATACGCTCCAGTGGCTGAGCGAGGAGCTGCAAATGGAGGTCAGCGATCAAAAGGCGCAATTGCCCGTGGATAAGCCGGGTGAGAAGCTCCTTTATACCGTCAATCCGCGCGAGCCGAAATTCTTCCCATTGTCTCTTCTATCCACCGCCAAGATATTCTATGCAGCCGGAGAAAGCTGGACCGTGGCCAGCGACTACTACGACGTCACCAACTATGGTCTTTACAGCGGAAATGACAAAGAAGCAGTATTACTTTCATCGCGTTTGCGCGAATCAATGGTCAAATTGGGAGCAAAAACATTGGTCTTGGGAGAATGTGGTCACGGCTACAATTCCAATCGCTGGGAAGCGCCAGAGTGGCTGGCTGCCGAGGATAGATTCGAGGTCAAAAGCGTCATAGAGATCATTGCCGATTATATCCGCCGGGGACTCATCAAACTGGACCCTTCGCACAATCGGAAATTGGTGACGCTGCACGATCCCTGCAACCTAGTACGCCTGGGCGGCATCATCGAAGAACAACGCTTTATTCTCAAAAATGCAGCCACTGACTTTATTGAGATGTATCCTAATCGTGAAAAAAATTTCTGTTGTGGTGGCGGCGGCGGTCAGTTGTCCATGACCCGCTACGCCAAGAGAAGACTAGGGGCGGGCAGGATCAAGGCAGATCAGATCCGAAAGACCGGGGCACAGATCGTGGTTGCCCCCTGTCACAATTGTATCGACCAGCTGAACGAGCTTAACCGAGAATATGATCTTAAAGTAGAGATCAAGACCATATCCGAGGTGATCGCCGATGCTTTGGTGATTGATAAAAAAGATAAATGAACTAAAGAAATCGACCCGTGAAGTCAACAGGTCTTCTGCTTCTGACGAATGCGGGCTATCTCCCCCACAGCCGTTATGACAGTCTGTATGTCCTTTGCAGTATTGAAGGGACCCAATCCGAATCGTACCGATCCGTGTATCTTATCGGTACCGATTTGCTTGTGCACCAGCGGGGCGCAGTGCAACCCGGTGCGGCAGGTTATGCTGTAGTCCACGTCCAGCATGGTGCCGGTGTCCATTGCCTCCAGCCCTTCCACATTGAACGAGAGAATGCCGATGTGATTGTCCAGATTATCTTGGCAGTATAAAGTCACCCCATCGATTTGCATCAATCCGTCCCGCAACAAGGAGAGCAAACGCATTTCGCGTTGGTGAATCGCCGCCATACCCTCTTTGAGCACCCATTTCACGCCTGCATTCAGGCCCGCGATCCCGGGAAGGTTGGGGGTGCCGTACTCCAGCCGGTAGGGGTATTCATCCAGGTGAGTGGGGACTGCCGAGCGGACGCCTGTGCCGCCGGCGCGGGTGTGCCGGATCTCCACCCCTTCGCGAACGTAAAGCCCGCCGATGCCCATCGGCCCCATAAGAGATTTGTGACCGGTGAAAGCAAGCACATCGATGTTCATCTCCTGCATGTCCACCGGTATCTTACCAGCCGACTGGGCGGTGTCTACCAACAGAGTGATCCCCCGCTCCCGGCAGAGCCGGCCGATCTCCCCGACCGGCTGTACGGTGCCGATGACATTCGAGGCGTGATTGATAGCGACCAGTTTGGTGTTCTTCTTGAAACGCCGGGCAAACTCGTCCGGATCGACGAACCCCTGACCGTCAAACGGAACATGGTCGACTTCCACGCCGCCATACTTGTAAAGGTGATAGAGCGGCCGAATGACCGAGTTATGCTCCAGATTGGAGGTGATGGCATGATCCCCTTCCCTGAGCAGACCGAAGATCGCCAGATTTAAAGCATCCGTGGCGTTGTATCCAAAGATCAGACGATTGGGATCGGTTCCGTTGAAAAACTCGGTGAGAAACTTGCGCGTTTCCTCCACCATGGACCCCGCCACCATGCAGAGATCGTATCCCGACCGGCCCGGATTGACTCCGCAGCAGCGAAAGAATTTGTCCATCGCTACATAGACTTCTTCGGGTTTGGGGAAGGTGGTCGCACCGCTGTCTAAGTAGATTAGTTTCTCCATAGTTGCCCTTTGGTTTCAGCCTTTGTATATTTATACAACATTTCCCCGATAAAGTCAACACCAGATTTGGGATTTATTGGCTCAAAACAAAGAGGGATTCAACAGTCTGACATGAAGTGGACAGTGACGATAAAAGCAGTCCGCCGTCCACCAACCACAGCTTTTGAGGGAAAGGAGGTGGGGACTGCGAACCATGAACTTTGAACCATCAACCGCTTTAAAAATGCGGGAGTTGCGAGATGAATTTAGAACTTTCTTCGTTTCTGAATATCAATCCTCAAACCAGTTTGAAGATGTACAAGAACTTGTTGTACAAATCCAGATGTAACGACTGACAACCTCTCAATTCCCTCACCTATCTCCCTTCTTGACCGACAGCAAGGAAACCCTTACGTCGATAGAGTATACAGAATAAACATCTTTTTGTTAAGGAAAAGGATAGGTCGCTTCCTGACCCAACAAGGGCGCAGCCAGGCACAGATACGACAGAACCGTCACCACAAAGAAGCCTCTCATATTGATCTTTAGCATAATACCATCCTTACTTATAGATTAGAGGAATTGGGCAAGCTTAAGCTTCAGTTTCTTGTTCTCTCCTGCTCGGTCAACGACAAACTCGTAAGTAGTGCCAGGATTGGCCTCGAGCAGTTTCCGGATAGCGATTACCCCATCAAACAGACCCACGTTTATACCGTTGATTGAACGGAGGAGGTCACCTTTCGCGAAACCGGCTTTTTCAGCCGGAGTATCTGGGGAGACATACGATACTTCAACTTCGCGGTTCTGACCCCAGCCTATCTGCAGACCGGAATTATCCACCGGCCAGGGCTGATTGAATTTGTCACCCCTCTCTACGATTAAACGCTCACCGGTGTAATCGCAATAGAGCACGAAATTGCGGAACAGCGAATTGCCCAGTACACCTATCTGGTCGGCGGTAAAGGTTGTGTCGGTACCTCCGTATGAGAAGCTGATCTCCGGTTCATATACCGTGAAACCGGCAAACTGCATACTGTCGCATCTGATGTCCTTAACTCGAAATTCGTTGCCGGCACCGTGCCCCATACGTATAACGCCGTCCTTCTTGGCGTAACCTTCGCGCAGAGCATAGCGACCATCCAGGTGGGTAGTGCCCGCCCCTATGTCGAATAGCCAGCTACCAGACTGGGCTCCATCCAGCACTGCCTGCACGCTGAAGATGCTGTTGTAAATATGCATGTCCAGCACATGCCCATCGCCGGCATACTCGAAATTCTCCAGCTCGTAAAATGAAACCAGTTCATTGGCAAAATCTATTTTAGTCACAAACCGGGAAAGAAAGTCATAGCCCAGAACACCCACGACATCCGTACCGAGACGCCGGATCAGTTCGTTCATATCGATGACAGCTACCGTTTGGTCTTGAAACTGGATGCCTTTGACACTATACGGCGGCAAAGTAGTGAAACTGGCCTTCACGGTACCACCAGCATCTCGCCCCTTCATCTCGCCCTCCAGTCCAAGACCCAGTTCTTCGGCAAACTCTTTGTTTAGCACCGTCATACTGGCACCGGTATCGAGAACCCAGAGGCGTTCCTTACCGCTTACCGTTACCGGGATATACAGATGATTGCCGATGAACTTAAATGGAATGTTCTCGGCGCGGTCACCGTTGACGAACTGGTAGTCCTTAGTATCTTGTTTGGGGGGTTCAAATAGGGTAAGTTCGATCTTTAGGTTCGATACATAACGAGTAATCCTAATTTCTTGAGCTTGCCCGGTTTGACGCGGGACTTCTTTGATCCAAAAGGGTACCAGCAAACCCTCGATTTGGCGATAGTCTCCGTAGAAAACGTCACGGCTTTCTATATCTTCCAAGAAGACCGTCTTCTCCTGGACAAAGGTCTGGGCATTAATATAGTAAGTGTAGCTGTCGACGTTGATCTTGTTTGTGATCTTGATGACATAACAGTCTTCGCCCTCCACCTGCTCAATACCTTCAAGGCTGACTTTGAAGATATCGGATCCCGGCTTGGCAAAGGCGTATTCCTCGATCAGTCTTCTCACTTGGCGGCGCTTAACGGTTGCATCATCGGGATTGGTGATCACCTGGAGCTTCCCGTTTTGGTCCAATACCCACGCATGCTCACCATTATCGCCCTGGATTATATTCAACGGACCCAAGGCGGTCTCTACCCGGTTTTGACCTGGCTTTCGCATCCAAATCTTGAGGCTCCCCTCCATCCCACCCAGCGATAGAGTAGCTTCAGAGTAAGATGTCCGTTCGGACAGCAACCGCTCCAGTCCACCTGCCGCCTGGAAGTATCGATTCAGGATTTCGTAAGGATCGCTGATCCCCTGAGCCGGGACAGCGGCAGCGATAGCAACGACCAGAACAGCTGCGGAAACCACAAAGGAATAGCGAGAATGCATAAATACCTCCTTTCATTTTAACATATGACAATTTTCTATACGAGGAGTTGATAATGGGGTTGCAACTTTTTGAATCGATACTGTTGAGGTCTCAACCCTGGAAGAACGGATGTAAATCGGAAGACTAACTATCTAATAGAGGAAACGACATCGCTTTCGGGCAAACTTTATCTCAGCATACAATACAACCGAGTGGGTTTGCTGGGAGATGTTCCCTATGCAGATACAACCATACGAGACTGATCCCGCACCATTAGCAGTTTGGCTTTGCTCAGGGATAGTTAGCGCAGCCGAACTATCAACACCCAGAGTTCATCTAAGGATCGAAGGACATGACAAACTCTGGCTTGATCTAAACCGCTTTCGGTTCACTGTCTTCAGTCCATAACCTTTGGGGTGGTGTTGTTCGGACTACGAATCATGAACTGTGAACGATCAACCGCTTTAAAAATGGGGGGCCGATCCCACCTTGGCAATTCGACTTCGCTCACTGTCTTGACCTATTCTAAGGACGGGACGACCTCTGGCTTAATTAATGCGGGGCCAACGAGACATGAACGAGAACCTCAAATCCCATCTGCGAAGTTCCGGGTCTCCGACCCGTCTGATTTCTTGATTTATTGCGTACGTCTACCCTAATAGGCTGCGGTCAACGTTTGAATGGCAACGGCGAGCCCAGGGAAGCACACGATGCCCGCGACTGCAACAATTTAATTTGAACCAGCTTGAGCTTGCGCCGCCTTTTTCAGCTTGTCGTTCGCAAAAATGGCCACTTCAACGCGCCGATTTTGCTGACGACCATAGTCCGTATCGTTTGAAGCGATCGGGTTCATCTCACCTAAGCCGACCATCGAAATCCTTGAGCTGGGAACACTAAGACCCATTAGATAGTTGGCAACAGATTGAGCCCGACGTTCGGACAACTTTAGGTTATAGTCTTCGCTGCCGGTGCTGTCCGTATCTCCTTCAATGAGGATGTCCGTGTCGGGGTATTTGTTTAAAATCTTGGCGAGACTCTCGATGTTTGTTTTTGCCAGCGCTCGCAAGTCCGATTTATCCCAATCGAAAAGAAGGCCCGAATCAAATGTTATCTTGATTCCTTCGCCGATGCGCTCGATCCTCGCTCCCTGCAGATCCGCCCTCATCTCTGCGGCTCGCTTGTCCATCTCATTACCGATCAGAACCCCGGCCGTTCCCCCGACTGCCGCCCCGATGATGGCGCCAATGGCAGTGTTTCCTGCCGCATGTCCGATAACACCGCCAATAACTCCTCCGGCGCCTGCGCCGATTGCTCCGCCCTTGGCTTTGTTACTCCAGGCGCACCCGCTACTCATGGTGAGGAGCAAAGCCCCACTCAACAACAGAATGACTGCTTTTTTCATGGTAAACACTCCTTTGAAAACGCGTTCTTGAATTCCCTCCAGCTTTCTTCCACATAAACCTACACAATTAAATTGAGGTTTTCTTATATATCACCCGCAACCCAAAAATCTGATTGCCTCCAGCAGACGACCTTTCTGCTTCTCGATTGGTTCCAAGGTTGGGGGGCTGCGGGATTTCACTCTCTCCTCCTCCAGCATTCCCATCCGGAATGGTTCTGTTTGTGCTTTGTGCGTCCAAAGCGCGGTGGGCGGTAGAATACATCCACCCCCTCGCTCATCCCCGACAGCGCGTATGCAGGGTCTTCGGCGCAATCACAGTGCTCAAGGGATGCCGGTGTCTCTCCCTTCAATGTGGTCAAGGCATTATCGTAGACGCTGTCAACGGAGTGCAAAAATCCCTGCACGCGATCCACATCGTACACAGCAACAGTAACCGCCGTCTGGATATCTTCTGTCAGCCGGTCGAATGCATGCTGAGCGAACATCTTCGCAAACGCAGACACATCTCCGTCTCGCAAACCTACATCCAACCGCTCAAATGGGTGGAGATCGAAGTACGAGAGGTGGAGATTGTCGGGAGAAGCGATGATGTATCGAGCGTATGGAGCAAGAGCGGCGATAGTGTAAGGCGTGCCGTTGAAACACGTGGAGAGTAAGATGAGATCGAACTTCGTGGAATCACGCGTAATTCGTTTCAATCCGGCGGCAAGGTCATCTACAGTGAACGTCCGATTCTTGTACGATGCATCGTAGCCCGCCCCGCCGAATTCAGGGATTTCGTGACCGAAGTAAAGAAATAATCTCACCAGCTGAGGTCTCTCTTCAGTGCGAAATCGGTTATAGAGCTCCACTTCGGGATCAAAGCGTGATTGTCCCTGATCGCGCCAGTACGATTCTTTGGCGAGGAGCCGTCCGTTCCGGTAGTAATAGAATTTTCCGTCACGGAGAGGAAAGAAGAGTCTGAATAAGTGCCTCCTACGTCTTTCATGAAAGATGAACACCTCGACTTGCGTGTTCTGCTCCGCGACCGTTTTCGCTCCTACGAGAGCTTCATCGTCCGCTCTGTGCTCATTGCCGCGGGGATCGTGATAGAGGTAGTCGCCGTCGCCATGGATGATGCATACGATTGAGTAGCGTGGTGGGAGCGCACTCTCCTCTACCAGCGGGGTCTCAAGCTGGGTAGGAAGCATGGAGCTGCACGAAAACAGAAATAACACGAGCACCACGCAGCCGATGCCCCCGAAGGGCATCGAGTGCGCATGCGCAGCGCTTGTGAAAGATCGGTTGTGCGGGCTTTGCATACCAAAAGTCTAGAATGTTCGCTCCATAGAGAGACTAAAGGATGAGAATCAAAATGATGATGATTAAGAGCGCCGCGACAAGGCTGATGGTTACCGTCTGGGCGGCCTGCTCCATATCCTGCACGACGTAATCAGAGAAGGCATTGAGCTGCTCATCGGACACGCGCTCGTAGCCATTAAGACCCGCGAGCTCATCTTGTTTCTCTTGAAGGGTGGCATTTAAGCTACCAATGCCAGCTTGATCGTCTTTCGAAATCAGCGGCGAGCTTTGAACCCTGTCCAAAGCTTTAGACATGGTTTTAAATGATTTGTTGAGTATTTCACGCTTCTGCGCTGGGTCGTCTGTTGCCTTCACTTTGCATGCGGTGTCGTTAAAGTACTTTTGAATATCGTCTTTCCCTCCCGCATTTCCCGCTTGAACCAGAACAAACATCATCATTATTACTCCGAAAACTGTTCGTGCTAACATAGTTGTTTCCTCCATAAAATTGAAAAGAAATTGATTGGTAACCTACATCATAACAACGAATTTTTGAGTGAGTGGCAAGCCTTCGGCGGTCTGTTCAATTGACCGAAGGCCCCCTCATCCCCACCCGAACGACCGTTTGGTCGGGCGGGGGTAATCTCCCCCGGGGATGTTTTGTTTGATAACCAATATTCTGCATTTTGAAGCATCTCCTCTGCATCACGAGGACGCTAATGTCCCTCATGCTCACGCAGGTAACGTCCAACTGCATAGGATTGCCATTTTGCACAACTCCGATGTTTGCAGACCCTACACCACTTGTGGACGCCATGTTTGGTTTTAGGTTTATCGCCGTCACTGGGTGCCGAATTTTTCTCCGATCACTATCTTAACTCGATCACCCGCCTTGAAGCCTGTATTCGCCTCAGTCTGATTGATGATCGCCAGCGTCTCAAGCTGCACCGGAGATCTCTGCTGCTTGGCCAACTCCTCCAAAGATACCTGCTGACTGACGGTAATGATCTTGACCAGCATCGGCTGTACTTGAAGTATCTTCGGATCGGTCAAGCGCCGGAAACTGAGTATCGAGCTGACGATGGCATCCCGATAGCCCGGCCACTGACGCTCGCCGGTATAGGCGAGAAGCCGATAAGTCTGTCTCCCGTGTTCGACAAACGCCGCCATGCCGTGTAATACTCCTTGCTCAGTCTGCGCACGAAATTGCGCTGAAACAGCCGGTAGGCCGTTGAGATTGCCTGTCTCCGGACGCTCCGATTGCACACCTTCCTGCCCGAAGAACTGACTGGCCGCTTCGCCGCTGGAATTCGCGTTCGTCATGGTGATTTGCATCACCGCGTCCTGATCACGACTGACCCCTGTGACCGCCTCCTTCAGATTCACCGTCTGCCAGCCGGATGGGAATTCGTAAGCGAAGGCAAGGTCGGGGTGGTAGAAATAGTTATCGCGGAAGAATCCTTCACGCGGGTTCTGACCGAACACCATGCCATCGATACGACTAAGATAGCTGTTCTGATTCACCGAAAGACGGCTCGGGTCGATCTTGAGCATATCAAGTTCCTTCTGGATGCGCTCGCTTCGGTTCTCCGGATTGGGGTGCGTCTCCAGCCATTCCGGCAGGCGGCCGCCGCCGCTCGACTGGCTGACGCGGGTCAGCATATCGAACACCGGCACCATCTGCCGTGGATCATTTCCCGCCCGCACCATGTAACGAAGCCCCAGGTGATCCGACTGACTTTCATCATCGCGACTGTATTTCAAAAACAGCAACCCCAGCCCAGCGTTGACAAACTGCTCGTACCGCTGAAGCTCCGGCTTGATCATCATCCCGGCCATCACGCCCAGCTGTGTCACCTGCTGGGTGGACATCCGGTGCACTGCATGCTGCGCGGTCACGTGGCCGATCTCATGCCCTATCACTCCGGACAGCTGTGCCTCGTTCTCAACATAGGTCATCAACCCGCGGGTGACATAAATAAAACCTCCCGGCAATGCGAAAGCGTTAACCACCGGGTCATCGATTACTCGAAATGTCCAAGGGAGATCGGGCCGCTCAGAGGTCTTGGCAAGCTTGGCGCCAAGCTCCTGCACATAGCGCTGCAAGGCTGCATCCGAATAGAGCCCGAGGCTGGCAACGACCTGCGAATCCGCCTGCTGCCCCATCGCGATTTCCTGCGATTCGCTAATAAGATTGAGGTGCTTTTCGCCCGTGGCAAGATTACTGGCGCAGCCTGCTATGATGACAGCGGTACTTAGTGCCAGCAACCAGAGGCAGAGGCAGGACAGCGCACGGAGTGAAAGACAGCCTGAACCGCGGTCGCCTGCCCAAGTTGACCAGCGACTACGATACCCGAACAAACTGTGTCTGCTATTCATTTTTCCTCCAGATATAACGCCGTTATGTAACCAGTCGCGCTCAAACCACTCCCCCGCGGTCCGGCCGTCGAAGCCCAACGAGCACCAGTACGACCCCAACTGCCACTGCAGCCCCACCAAAAATCGGAGACAGGGGGATATGTTCTTTCTGGTCGACCTGAATCTTGAGATCTCCGATGTCGACGACATCTTTCCTTGAGGTATAGGATATACCTCCATAAATAAGCCCTATCGTCCCCAGCACAATTAGAATTATGCCTATTAGGGTTAAGGTATTCATAGGTACTCCTTTCCAGACGCAGTTCGCGTCATAACGGCCGTCTGCCGGTAATGACCCGGACCAGCACGACCACAATGGCGATCACCAACAGAACGTGAATGAATCCGCCCATCGTATAGCTGGTGAGTAAACCCAGCAGCCATAGAGCCAAAATAATGACAGCTATAGTCCACAGCATATGATTCTCCTTTCCGTTTGGTTAGAATGCACGAGAGTCTACGGGGCCGCCACTTTAGGCTCAACCCTCAGGTCCGCCCTCGTCTGTAGGCGCTACCGGCGCCAACGGGAGTAGCCCCAGCCACCGCCACCCAACAAAATCACCACCAAGAGCACGATTAGCAAGGTTGACATATGATTCTCCTTTCCGTTTGCCTTGGAATCGCTGCCGACCGGTGCATCCCTGCATCGGCCAGCAGTGATTCGACGACATCAGCCTGAACCGGGACAAGGTCCATCACCACCACCTCGGCCTTTTCTTCCACCCTTATGGACTTGGCTTGTATTGTCTGTTTCCCGTTTGGCTCTGATAGCAGGCTTTGAAAGACACCCATCCTGTCCCTACATCCAGATCAATGACCTGAATCTTGCCATAATGATTGTCCCCGGACTTGATTGCGTAGACGTGTCCGGGAATGGCAGTCAGGGAGTAGCCTGTGCTGGCATAACCTGAACTAGGGGCCACATCCGCTTCATCCCAGTCCTGCATGTATCCCAAGTCCATCACCCCCCCACTATTGGTTCCGGCGAACCAGAGGCGGTATTCCACTCCTCCCTGGAAGTTGATTTTCTCACAGATGAAGTCTCCCAATCCATCATCCGTGTAATACCCCGGAGTATGAATATCATTCATGTCCGTCACGCTGAAGTCGGAAAGCTCATATCCAGACTTGCTCTTCTGAACGGACGAGGCCCAGATGGTGTCCCGAGAGCCTTCCGAAGTCTCTTTTCGGGGCGTATCATTGATGATGTTGGATGGTTGGCTTATCTCTGTCCAATCGTTCTTCGCAGCCACCACCAGGAATGAATAGGTAGTGCCGTTTTGAAGACCGGTGATGGTCCGGGATTGAATCGTGTTGGACGGAGTGCTCTTCGGCAAAGAGTCAACTTTGGTGAACCCGGAGGGAATCTGCTGGGGAGCAGACGAGCTGGAATAAGAACCATCATACTTGTAAATCTCATAACCACTCAAGTCATCCTCATAGTTGCTGGTGTACCAGAGCAACGTGATTTCCTCATGTCCGGTTATGCTTTTCAAGCCAAGAGGCGGGGAGAGGCTTTCGGCAGGTACCGACTTCGTTACCGTACTATCACACCCCTGGACGCCCAGAAATAGCAGAACCACAGCGGCTAACACGAGAGTTTGTTTCATGAAGACCTCCTCATGTGATTCATATATTACCTATCATCTCTCGACAAATACGTAGCATCATCCTCTCAAAGTCAAGCTAAATGTGCCATTAGAAAACATGATTCTCGGGCACACAGCCTTACTCAATCCGTCTCAACTCCACTCTCCGGTTCTTGGTCCGACCCTCATCCGTGTTGTTGTCCGCGATAGGCTGGGTCTCACCGTAACCCATAGCTGTCAGGTTATCAGCCTTAACTCCCTTGCTGATCAAATACTGCATCACTGCATCGGCCCGTGCATTGGAGAGTTTTAGGTTGTACTCATCCGATCCTATCCAGTCGGTGTGTCCGGCGATTTCTACTTTAACGTCCGGCCGCGCAATCAAGCTGGTTGCTACCGCGTTTAAGATAGTCTTGGAGTCAGCCGTCAGTATAGACTTGTTAAATTCAAAGTGGACACCATGCAGAACCACTGGCTTCTCCGGCTCAGGTATAAACTCATAGATTTGACAGCCAACATAATCCACTTTTACGCCAGACGGGGTATCCGGGCAATGGTCAACACCGCTACACACTCCATCGCCGTCCGAATCTATTGGACACCCTTTCGCATCCACTTCACACCCTTTAGGCGTGTTGGGACACTGGTCAATGCCGTCGCAAATCCCGTCCCCGTCCGAATCTTTTGGACACCCTTTCGCATCCACTTCACATCCTTTGGGCGTGTTGGAACATTGGTCAATGCCGTCGCAAATCCCGTCCCCGTCTAAATCTTTTGGACACCCTTTCACATCCACTTCACACCCTTTGGGCGTGTTGGGACATTGGTCAATGCCGTCGCAAATCCCGTCCCCGTCCGAATCGATGGGGCAGCCGGTAGCATCCACCTGACAGCCGAAGGGAGTATCCGGGCATTTGTCCATCTTATCTGGCACGCCGTCCTGGTCCTGATCTTTCACCTTGCCGCCGAAGTAGAATGTCAAGCCGGCATATACTTCGCCAATTGCTTGGGGCAAATCCAATTGACCTGGGTTTTTTCCAACTATATCCTGGTCGTCTTTAAAGTTGGTTAAAAGATGGGTTAGATAGCGGGCTTTGCCTCCCAACTCCAAAGACAGCCATTCGGTTGGAAAGAATTCTATTCCCAAACCACCCATAAAGTAAAGTTCCTGGTCTTTTAAATCGTACCAGTTTCCGGCCTTATCGGTCGGAGGGATGCCCGTGCCGGCTAGCGCGGGGTCTTGGGAAGACAAGGTCTTCCAATTTTTATCAGCCCACTGCCAGATGTAAATTCCCGGACCACCGAAAATGTACGGCGTCCACTTTTTCTCCGGCATAAAATGATATTCGGCAACTACCCCAATTATATAAGAACGCTGCCGGGGTCCGTTGGTCACATTATCAAAGGTGAACCCGGCTCCCTTCTCCTGCTTGGAGGCGGTGTTCAGGTCGGCCAGGTAGGTTTGCATAGCTTGCCCTTCCAGGCCAATGACAAACTTGCTGGACAGCCCGTACTTCATTCCAACGGAAGCCGCTCCGCCCACCGTCCAAATGTCGGAGTGGTCGGTTAAGCCGAGCTTATAGATTCCGCCGTGAAGTGACATTCCCAATTTCCCGGTCATATCCGCGCCTTGCACCGGGTCAACTGATAAAACCGATAATACAGATAACACTGCCACGCTTAATAAGCATTTTATCTTTTTCATTTTTCCATCCTCCTGATTACGGAACCGCTTTCCGCGGTAAACATGATTTCAATCTGGAAGTGGGTTTCGGGTCAGCGATTTGTCGCCCCAGTAATTGTGGTGGGGATCTGCTGCCCGAAAGTTGCTGTTCACCCTGAACTCAAAAACTCCTAACCTGCTTCGCATGTACTAATTGCCAAAGGTCCAACCGACCGTGACCTTGCCGTCAGGGGCGTCTGCGAGACCAAGCTTGCCCTCTAAGAAGAAATGGCCCGTGCTACTGCCTGACGACCCCCTTCCAATGCCAAACTGCAGATAGATGCCAAGCTTTGATGTACTGCCGTCGCCGTTTTTGACAGAGTAGAAGACCGGTCCCACGCCGCCGCCGAGATATGGCGTCCACGCTCCCCAGTCAGGACGAAAGCGATAATCCAGCTCAAACGACGGGGCGATGGTGGTCACGTTGTCGCCAATACCTACTTCCAGATTTGGAAGCATCATCAGATTCCCGGCGATGTCGCCGAAATCGATATGGCCACCAAAATGGACCTGATCGGGGTTGATCGTAAACCCGACTCTCGGTCCTATGCCGCGAAACCCGACGCCCCGGTTGCTGGCCAAAGCTGGCAGTGTAAATAGCAAACCGACCATTAGTGAGAGAGCGATAATCCTTTTCATTTTTCAATCCTTTCAAAATGTGTTTAATCCTTCTGTACAACAAACTGTCTGTCGACATGCACTTCCGCTATTTCAATGTGACCTGCGTCGGTTGCCTTAGATAGAACACGGCTCCGGTGCCGACTGAATGAACGATATCCTTCTTGCCGGTTGCGTCGGCAGCTATGAGGCCGGCAGCTGCACCGGTAGCAGCGCCAATTTCGGTACTGCCTTTCTTGTCAATTATCTTGCCGATGATGCCACCGATTATTGCCCCGCCTCCGATCATCGCTACCTCTCTGTTCGTATGCGAACCTTTCTTCTGCTGGATCGCGTAGGTGTTGATATCTATCCACTGCCCACTTTTATCCTGAATGGCTGTCAAGCTGTAGATCAGCTCAGCCGGAGTTTTGAGTCGACCGGATTCAACGACTTTATTCAACACGCCTCTCACCGCAGCGCCTTCGTCAAACAAAGAGTAACCTTGGACCACAATGGGATATAACAGCTTCGCTCGAAACTCCATGCCCGTTTGATGGATATCAGTGTCGATCGAATCGACGAAAATTATGGCTATTGCCGTGCTTTCCGGCATGGTAACATAAGCGGGTGTTTTCACCGCCTTTTCGGCTGGTGTCTTATCCGCCTGCTTTTTCGCTGCATTATCATTGTTGCACGAAACCACAAAAAGCATCAGCAGAACAGATATGAAAAGAATGAATAAATTTCGCATATTAACTCCTCGGTTAATTGGTTAATTTTAGACTGTTTTCTAAACCGTGTCGATGATTCTCAACAGCGGAACCGCTGCCTTACCCGACTGGCCGGATCTAGCCGGCATCTTGGGTCGAAAGCTTTGAGGATATCGTTCCCCGTGAAATCGATGGAGGGTCTCTCTCCACGAATACCTGCGACTGCCATATTTATCTCATCCTCGCACTGCCTGCCATCATTTCGGAACTTTTCTTCCAATCACAATTCCTATGGACTGCCATTTACTAAGCTCCATTACTAACATCCCGGATAAGTACACTAAATGAATCCTGGAGATGAAAATCGAATTCTACAACTCCGCCTTGCCCAGGACATTCGCCGGCACCCACAAAATCATATGGAGATTTAAACCTTAGTTCACCTTCAATCTCAAGGTGAACTATCTCCTTGTCCATATCAAGGATATGGCAAATTAACCAAGCTGTCAATCACTCGAAAGATTGAAAAAGGGGTTAGTTCTTTTGATGGATGTACTAATCGCGGTCTTGGGGATATCGACTTTAAGCCTTTTCTTCTATTGCTTCTGTATGGGCGAAGCTCGCCAGCTCCAGACGCGTGTGGAGAGCCAGCTTCTCCAATATATTGTGCACATGGCTCTTGACGGTATGAACTGCAATATTGAGCTCTCTGGCAATTTCCTTGTTGCTCCGTCCCTCCGCTATCAAATCAATCACCTCCTGCTCCCGCTTGGTCATCCGGACCGATTCAATCAATCGTTGCACTTTTCCGCTCTGGATCGCGTGTTCCACGATCTGAGAAAAAAGCGAACCGGTCAAAGGCGGTGGAAGAACCTTGGCTCCTTTTACCACCGATCTGATAGTGTGCAGAAAATCGTCAAGGGTCGCGTCCTTGAGAATAAAACCTGAGACTCCGGCTTTGACAAATTCGACGACTTCTTCATGCGCCGGGATCAAATCCATGACGACCACTTCGGCTCGAGGGTATTGTTTCCTTATTAATTCAACTACTTTCAAGCAGTCTTGACTTATGAGGCCCAAATCGAGCAGCACCACGTGCGGTTCCAACTTTTTTGCCTTTTCGAAGGCATCGCCATCACTTGAGGCCGACACCGCTTTGATGTCCTCTTCGTCGTTCAGCATTTCGGAAATTCCTTCGCGCAGAAGGCGATTATCTTCAATTAATAAAACCCGAATTTTCGCCATTAACGAACCCTCCTTAATCAGGTGTTAAACCATCTTTCAGAGAGCTAATTATTTTTGAACAACAAAATTATAATCGATGCAATTCAATCGCGGCAATGCCAATATAGTTCCACACCTCTGGATTGTCAAGCAAAAAATATGTGTAAGCGCAACAATTTAGAGTTTGAAAGGGATCACAGGGATATTGACTTTCAATACTGCTAACGGTAAACTGCGAACTGTTTTATAATGCGGGAGCTACGAGACGAGTTTAGAACTTTCTTCGTTTCAGAATATCAATCCTCAGCTCAACTTGAAAACATCCAAGAGTTCGTTGCACAGATTCAGACGTAGTCACCAGAACCCCTCTCTTCTTTCTCCTATCTCCCTATTTTATCGACCATAGGGAATTCCTTGCGTCGATTAAGGGATGATTTTAGAACTTCTTTGGTTGATTTGAAGGAACCGACAGGTTACACTTTTATGATTCCGATATCGGCATGAAAGCTATCCAGGATGCCAAATTTCTCCAAAGCCACGAACCTGTCAAATCACGGCTCTGGCAGAAACTCAAGCGTCAGTCACCAGGATTTGCCCCTATGCCGAAGAGTGACCTCTGACACAATCGCCAAAAAAGGATTCTCGTCTTATCTTTCTTTCTTTAGAATGGGGTTAAAGAGTGCAGAGGTATTCATGGATGGATCTGGCGGCTTTGCGTCCCGCTCCCATAGCCAGGATAACGGTGGCAGCACCGGTCACCACGTCCCCTCCTGCCCAGACTCTCGCTTTTGAAGTCTTGCCGTTTTCCGGATCGGCGACGATATTTCCGTTCTTGCCCACTTCCATTCCCGGCGTGGTCAGGGGAATCAGCGGATTGGGGCTGTTACCGATGGCACAGACCACCGCATCCATGGGAATAGTAGTTTCAGAACCCTCAATAGGAATAGGTTTTCTCCTTCCAGAGGCGTCAGGCTCACCTAATTTCATCTTCAGGTATTCGATCTCCTTCACCCAGCCGTTTTCATCTCCAATATACCGGATGGGAAGGGTAAGAAAATTGAAAATTATCCCTTCCTCCTCTGCATTTTCTATCTCCTCCAATCGGGCGGGGAGTTCCTCTCTAGATCTTCTATAAATGATCCTTGTCTCCGCTCCCAACCTTAATGCCGTTCTGGCACAATCCATCGCCACATTGCCACCCCCGACAACTGCCACGCTTTTATGATTCTTTATGGGAGTATGGAATTGCGGAAAGAGAAAACCCTTCATCAGGTTCATCCGGGTAAGGTATTCATTGGCAGAATACACCCCGTTTAGATTCTCTCCGGGGATGTCCATAAACCAGGGGAGTCCCGCACCCGCACCGATGAATACGGCATCGTATTCTTCAAGAAAACTGTCAACAGATCTAGTTTTCCCCACTACAAAATCAGTCACTATTTCCACACCGAGTTTTCTTAAATAGTCAACTTCCCGATCAACTATGGCCTTAGGAAGCCTGAATTCCGGTATGCCATAAACCAGCACCCCTCCCATCTTATGCAAAGCCTCAAATATAGTCACCTGGTGTCCTAATTTTATCAGATCGCCCGCTACGGTGAGCCCTGCTGGTCCTCCACCAACAATGGCGACCTTCCGACCTGTGGGTGAAGGAATTTTAGGCATCGCCAGCACAGATTGCTCCGCTTCCCAATCTGCAAGAAACCGCTCCAGACGTCCAATGGCAATTTCGCCACCCTTGTTCTTTAGGATACAAAGCTTCTCACATTGTTCCTCTTGAGGACACACCCGACCGCAGACTGCGGGAAGACAGTTTTTATCCTTAAGAATCCTGATTCCCGCTAAGCAGTCTCTATCCGCTATAGATCTGATGAATCCGGGAATATCTATCTCCACCGGACAGCCAGAGACGCACTTCGGCTTCTTGCACTGCAGACAGCGCTTAGCTTCTTCTACTGCAGTTTCAATAAGATACCCCAGCGCCACCTCGCTGAAATTGTGCCTTCTCACTTCAGGCGGCTGTTTGGGCATGTCCCTTCGATTCAAATCCAGCTTTTTTCTTTGTGGTTCAGACATAAAATGTTTACCTGTATTTCGTGGAAGGAGTTAATCCGTTCACGGTGAATCCGTTCAGGATGAATCCGTAAGGATTTTATAAAAGACTTACGCCTAAATTCCTCCGTGTAAGAAAGTCAAGCTAAAACTTGACACTCCAATGGAAGGCTGAAGCCTTCCGCTACATCTGTTTGAGCGCGTGATCTTCACACCTGCTGGTCCTAAGAGGTATAACCTCCTCAGTTATGTATGTTTTTCGACGCTGCAAAAGCTCCACCCAATCCACCTGGTGACCATCGAAATCCGGACCATGCACGCAGGCAAATTTGGTGCTGGATCCGACAGTGACACGACACACACCGCACATCCCCGTGCCATCCAACATTATGGGATTTAAACTGACTATAGTCTTTATGTTCGACGGACGTGTTATATCCGATCCTCTCTTCAAAAGGAAGGTGCAGCCGTTGACGATGACTCGGTTAATCGGCTCTATAGATGACTGGATGATTTCGGTCAGTCTTCCCACATGTCCTCGTAAACCTTTCGTTCCATCCCGGGTGATATAAAAAAGCTTATCCGAAACTTCTTTTAGTTTTTCTTCCCAGTAAAACAGATATGAGCTTCGGGCTTCGATAACTGTGATAATTCTATTACCTTTCTCCTTCAGCGCACGAGCAATGGGAAAAATGCTCCCTATTCCATAACATCCTCCTACACACATCACTGTGCCAAAGTTATCTATTTCTGTTGGATTGCCCAAAGGACCAACTACGGTTGCCAGATTCATCCCCGCTTTAAGTGAAGCCAAGCTGTTAGTCGAAGTACCCACGTTCATCAAAAGCATGGTAACTGTCCCCTCTTTGGCATCCCAATCCGCGATGGATAGTGGAATTCTTTCTCCGTCCTCATTGGCTCGCAAGATCACGAATTGACCCGGTTTCACCTCCCGGGCTATCTGGGGAGACTCCACCGTCAGAAGATGGATGTTGGGAACGATCATCTCGCTTTTTATTACCTTAGCCATCTTTGTTTCTTCTCCGATTACGAAGGGTTTCGGGATTCTAGAGTTCGATCATTTAAGTAAAAATCATTTGGGGATTGTTTTTTAACGACAACGCTGTACTCCTGCTATTTATTTAGCGTTTCACATGAACCCTTGACCTCTTGGACCCCCGAATCCTTTTTCCTTATCCTCACCGGATGCGGATTAGGTCTGATGGCTTCCCCTGGATGCAAAGTGACGTGCAAGGCTCCTTCCGGCTGATCGATTTTAATCCTTACGGGCCAGATCTTCTCAAAGTGCTCAGAGGCCACCACGATCTCATCACCAGGTGATATTCCGGCTTTTTGAGCATCTTGCGGGTTTAGGTCTACCATTCCATCGGCAAATATCTTTTTTGCCCCTTCCACCCACAAGGAGAGAGGAAAACCTCGATAAGTATGCTCGATCACCGAAGTGGTAAGAAGGAATGGGAAATTTTTGTCCGACTTTTTTGTCCTTGCCGTCTTGGTCGGAGAAATGGTCAACTCTCCTTCGCAGGTCATCGGAACGGCTTTGCGTTCAGGATTATCGAAGTCTCCAAATCCTTTCACCAAACCGGAAATCTCTGCATGAATCTCGGAAGCTCCGGAGAAATCAAAACCCGATTTCTCCATCTTCCGGGCGATGCGGCAGAGTATCTCCCAATCCGGCAAGGCTTCACCGGGCGGATCTACTGCCTTTCTTATTTTCTGAATTCGTCCCTCGCCGTTGATATATGTTCCGTCCATCTCGGTAAAAGCGGCAGCAGGAAGAGCCAGATCGGAATCCTGCCAGGGATCCGGTGGATAAATGTTCTGGAATATCACAAAATCGGATAATGATCTGAAATCGGGTGGAACCTCTCCGATGAGGTAAAGCACTTTCATCCTTCTTCCGGATGGAAGCGTCTGTGCATTCCATCCAGCGGAGAAATAGGGTAAACCTGTGCCCCAGTTTTTCTTAAGAACGTCTATTCTTTCTTTATTGGCGGAAGAAAGCCCACCGGGAAGTAATTCGGGATAACTTCCCATGAGAATAGAACCAAACAGATTGTTCTGGGCGGGCAAGGAGAGAATCCCCGCACCGATATTTTGCGCTAATTTCTCGATAGCCTTAAGTATCTGCGGACTTTCATCGCATTGCAGGAATTCAGAGCCAATAAGGATCACGGGATCAGAAGCTTCTTTAAGTATTTTAGCTACGGTATGCAGATCATCACTCAATTTTTCATTTTTCCCTCTGGACTTTGGAATTGAAGTTCCTGTTTTATTATTTTCGGTCAATCTAACCAGAGAACTTAAAAGATCAGATTCCGTCCCAGGTGCAGGTTGAAGCCATTTATCAGCGATTATGCTTAGATTATGCTGTCGGGGATGAATGGTGACTATTTTTGCTCCCCTTTTAATCGCCCTTCGAAGTTCAACTCCCACCACCGATCGTCCGAATCGGCTGTCCAAACCGACACAAAGAATGATCGAAGCTTTCTGGATTGCTGAAAGAGGGACAGACATCTTCATAAGGTTGAGGTAAGCATTAAAACCGGAGCTATAAAAGGTTCTCGCTGTGGTATCAATATTGTTTGAGCCTAAAGCGACTCTTGCAAATTTTTGAGCGATGTATAAATCCTCATTACAACAGTTGGGTGAAATAAGCATACCGAAATCTTCGGGCGAACATGTAGAAAGTTTCTCGGCAGCTAACTGAATGGCTTCATCCCAAGAGATTTCCACTTTAGTGTTATTTTGAGTCTTGTATGGTTTTCTTAAACGTTGATAATTGCCCACCAGTTCTGCAACACCGAACCTCCCCTTAACGCAAAGCTGTCCATTATTCACCAGCGGGTCTTCCGCCGGCAGGCTGCCAATAACTCTGCCTCCTTTTACCAGAAGACGTATTTGACAGCCCACGCCGCATAAGGAGCAGGTGGTAACCGTCTCCCTTTCTTCTTTTCCGTCCCACTTCCTTGCTTTTTCCGAAAGAGCGCCGGTAGGGCAAACGGAGACGCATGCCCCGCAGAATTCGCATCCGGCTTCCAGATGGGTGCGAGCGTAGGCTGGACCAATTACGGTGGAGCGTCCTCTCTGCTTGAAGGCTAAGGTGTTGGCGGTACGAATCTCCTGACATATCCGAATGCATCTCCCACAGAGGATGCAGAGGTTGTAATCCCTATCGTAGAAGGGATCCTCTTTTTCCACCCGGAGGTTGCGATAATAAATGGGATAGCTGATCTCCTTTATCTCCATCTTCTCAACCATGTCTTGTAGCTCACACTGTTTATCGTTGGGACAATAGCGACAACCGGTGATTACGCCCGCTTTGCGGATGGTACCCATGAATTGTTTGCATTCTTCCTTTTCATCACAGATCAAACAACTGGAAGTGTGTTCACTCAAAATCAACTGCAAAATCTCCATCCTCTCTGCTTGAACCTGTGCAGTTTGTGTCCTAATTATCATCCCTCCCTCGACCGGAGTGGTGCAGGCAGTGGGGAATCCGTGCATACCCTCCACCTCCACAATGCACATGCGACATCCCCCAAAAGGTGTTAAATCCTTGTGCGCACAAAGTGAGGGGATATAGATATTATTCCGTTCTGCGGCCTGAAGGATGGTCAATCCTTTTTGCACTGCCAGAATCTGATTATCTATGTTTATGGTTATCATCTCATTTGGTTTGCTCATCAGCACTTCTCCCCTTGGACCGGATGACGATGGCATCACCGGCTATGGCGTCGAAATGACAGATTTCATAACAAGCTCTGCACTTTATGCACTTGGATGGATCCAGGTTGTGTAATTGTGCTCTGGGTCCAGTTATGGCACCGGTGGGGCACACGCTGACGCAACGCTGGCATCCAGTGCATTTCTCCGGGACCACCCGGTATTCAATCAGCGCCTTGCAGACCGAAGCCGGACAGTGTTTCTCCTTCACGTGCAAAAGGTATTCCGATCTGAAGTAGCGAAGTGTGGTCAAGACCGGATTCGGAGCCGTTTGTCCTAACCCGCAAAGTGAATGGGTCTTTATCGTATTGGCCAGGTTTTCTAACCTTTCAATGTCTGCTTCTTCTCCTTTCCCTTGTGTGATGCGATTCAGGATCTCTACCATTTGCACGGTTCCGATCCGACAGGGGGAACATTTTCCACAAGACTCCTCCTGGGTGAAATTTAAGAAATAACGAGCCACATCCACCATGCAGGTGTCCTCGTCCATTACGATCATTCCGCCGGAACCCATGATAGAGCCGGCCTTAGCCAGCGTGTCATAGTCTATGGGTAGATCCAACATGTTCTCCGGGATACATCCTCCCGAAGGACCTCCCGTCTGGATCGCTTTGAACTTCTTTTTGATCCTTTTTTCGCTTTTTATTCCACCACCGATATCGTAGACAATCTGTCTCAGTGTGATTCCCATCGGGACCTCCACCAAGCCCGTGTTGTTGATCTTGCCCACCAGGGAGAATATTTTGGTTCCCTTGCTGTTATCGGTGCCGATTTTTGAGTACCAGTCGGCTCCGTTTGCGATGATGTGGGGAATGTTAGCCCATGTTTCTACATTATTGATGGTGGTGGGTTTTCCCCACAAGCCGACTTGAGTGGGAAAAGGCGGCCTTGGTCTGGGGAAAGAGCGCCGGCCTTCTATGGAAGCCATCAGCGAAGTCTCTTCTCCGGAGACAAAGGCGCCAGCCCCTTGAAACACCTGAATGTCAAATTTGAAGCCGGAGCCGAGGACGGACTCACCCAGAAGCCCGTATTCTCTGGCAAGCTTAAGAGCGATCTTCACGTGTTTCACCGCAAGGGGATATTCAGTTCGGACGTAGATAAAGCCTGCCGAAGCACCAATGGCATACGCTCCAATGATCATGCCTTCTATGATGCAGTGAGGATTGCCTTCCAGCACGCTTCGGTCCATGAATGCACCCGGGTCTCCTTCGTCTGCGTTGCAAATCACGTACTTCATGTCGGAAACGGTGCTGCGACAGATCTCCCATTTTTTCCCTGTGGGGAAGCCCGCTCCTCCCCTTCCTCTTAAGCCTGAAGCTTTGATTTCAGCGATGACCTCCTCAGGTGTCATGTCACGAAGTACCTTCACCAGTGCCTGGTAACCATTGAGGGCAATGTAGTCCCTGATATCGGTCGGATCTATCAATCCGTTGTTCCCCAGAACGATGCGCTTTTGTTGATTGTAAAAGGGAATATCTTTTTCCCGAACGATTCTTTTTTTTGTCGAAAGATCGCGATAAAGAAGCGTTTCAACGATATTCTTGTTTACTATTGTCTCTGTAACTATTTTTTCAACATCCTTGATTTTGGTCTTTTCATAGAAAATGCCCTCGGGGTGGATAACAACGATTGGTCCTCTCTCACAGAAACCATGACATCCTGTGATCCGGATATCGACAGATTCCTCTATACCCTGCTTCCTAACCTCTTCCCTGAAGACGCCGACGAGCACTTCAGCTCCCTGGGTATGACAACCGGTTCCACCGCAGACCGTTATGCAAGGTTTATTGGTACCTCGGTCCTGCAAAACCTCGGCTCTGATCTGGTCTAAGTGCTTAGCATTGACATGATTTCTCATACGACCGCTTCGCTTTCTCTTTCATTTTCAGATCTATATTTTTGAATGAGCTCCTCCACTTCCTTTATTCTCATCTGCCCGTGGTAATCTCTGTCAAATACAACAATGGGACCCAAGGCGCAGGCTCCCAGACAATTCACCGTTTCCAATGTAAATAGTTTGTTGTCAGTAGTCTGACCCGGTTCTATGTGCAGCCATCTTTTGAATTCTTCCAGGATGCTCTGCGAGCCTCTTACGTGGCAGGCGGTTCCCATACAAACCTTGATCGTACATTTTCCCGGTTCGACAAACTTAAACTGAGAATAGAATGAAGCTACGCCGAAGATCTGATTCTCTGAGATTTTCAAAAACAGGGACATCTGTTTGATAGCTTCTTCAGGAATATATCTAAACTTTTCATGAATCCTCTGAAGGATCGGAATTAAATCCCCTTCTTCTCCTTTGAGTCCAGAAAATATGTCGATATAATCTTTATTTGTCACAGATCATCCTTTGGTTTAGGCTAAGAAGATCTTATTTTTTTGCTTTTCCTCCTCCCCCTTTTTCTACAAAGAAGATGCAATCGGTAAGCTTCGCCTCTCCTCTGACAAAATCCTCGGCAAAAGCCATGCAGGTGGGTGCACCACAGCAGCTGCAATCGGTTTGGGGAAGCTTCTGATATACCCGCTCTCTTTCTTTCATTCTCTTGATGGATGTTGCTAAGTCGGTGTCGAAGTATTTGGTGGGACGAGGCAAAATCGGATTTTCTATGAAGTAATATCCTTCCTGCAGTTTTTTCTGGATCTCGTCTTCAACGACTTTAATACGACTTTCGTATTTAGCTCTTTGTTTAATGTTGTTGGTGCGCGCGACATAGGGGTTCTCCACGTTTAGTCGTCCACCCAGGCAGCCTAACATGCAGGCCATGGCTTCGACAAATTCGACGTTTCGCAGACGCGAATTTTCGATGTCGTCCAAAATCCTCATCACGTGATCCAATCCCGAGACCGCCAACCAATTCTCCATCTCCACCGCGCGGGTTATCCCTCCCAGTGTCGCCCAGCCTGGGCTGAAGGTAAAATCTGGGGGTACAACTTTTTCGTTAAATTTCTCTTTTATGGCTATTACGTGCGGGAGCAATACCGGATAAACGTCTTTTATGGATGCCACTCCATCAAACCAAGATCTAGCTTTTTCAGCGGGCTGTTTTATGGAGACGATTTTGGCGGGACAGGGAGCGATGTAAATTATCCCGATATCCTCCGGCTTCAAATTCAGTCGGGTGGGGAAGCTCTTCCTTATTTCTTTGGCGGTTATCTCTCGGGGAACGTCAAATGGAACGATCAATTCCACCAGGTCCGGATATTTCACCTGAATTAATCTGAGTATGGAGGGACAATGAGACGAAATCAGGGGAAGTCGACCCTGATATTTTCTGAAGTATTTAACCATAGCTCTGGTCAAAGCGATAGAGGCAGCACCACCATCCACAACTTCATCGAAACCCAGCTGTTTGAAAGCTAGATGAATAATGTATGGGTGAGTGTTCGGATCAAACTGAGAATAGAGCACCGGGGAAGGCACCACCACTTTGTGTTTGAAACGGGAAATCTCCGTAACCGGATCGGTAATCGGAACGATCGCTTTAACCGGACATATGGACAAGCAGGTACCGCAATCGACGCAAAGCTCTTCCGAGATGAAGGCTTTCCCTCCTCTTACCCGAATGGCTTGGCTGGGACAGCGACGCATACAAGCCATGTGTCCCCGGCACTTTTCCAAATCTACTTTATGAGCATGATAATACTGCACCGATTCATCCCTCTCTTTAGTCGCATGCCTGCTTTTAGATGAAAAATCTGATTTGCAGCATCGTTCCTTTTCCTACTTGACTTTTGATATTTAGCTCGTCTGAATTCCGCTTAATGTTGGGAAGTCCCATCCCCGATCCAAATCCCATCGCTCTCATCTCCTCCGTAGCGGTGGTGAATCCCTCCTGCATGGCCAGCTCCACGTCCGGAATCCCCTTTCCCTCGTCGTCGATCACCACCTCAATAATGTTAGGAGTAACCGTAAGCTGGACTTTCGCCCTTTGGGCGTGCATCACCACGTTCATCTCCCCTTCGTAGGTGGATATGGCTACCCGGCGGACCAACTTGGGATCAAATCCTATTTTTTTCAGGATGGACTTCACTTCAGTAGAAACCATTCCCGCATTGGTAAAATCGTTCCCATGAATGTAGAACTCTTGACACAAAAGCATCTGGTTTATGGGTGCGTCGACTGAATGGTTGTTTAATCCGGGACGTTTCCCTCTTTTAATGGCGTCTATCCGGATGCAGGCATCGTACATGTCCAGGTCGGTGGAGAGAAGAATCAGGTGATGATCTTGACCAAATTTCTCCGCTCCGTCCTTGGGTCTTTTGCCCCGAATAAACACCACCCCTTTGAATTCGGCCATGTGGGCGGAGATGACCGCTTGTTGCGTGGCCAGCCCGGTGAGCAAAATCGAATTGGGTTTGCCGAAGGCTAAAACGTCGCTCATCAAATCGGAAGCATAAACGTGATCCACGGCGGAGTTGAGCCGGTCCTCGCCCGCGATCACGCAAGCTTCCAGCGCGTCTTGTATCATTTTTATCATCACAAGCTTAATCCTGTTTTGATCTCCACGCAGAGTGCTGCTCGACTCTGATTCTGCTCAGAGTCGCCTAAAGTTGATTTCAACCAATCCTCCCACCGGCAGCTAGCTTCTCAAGCCCAAGCCGTAAAGTTTCCCTACCAGATCGAAGGTGGGCAGCCCGGTGGACAGGATGGCAATTTTGTATCGGGTTGCCAGATCCACCGTCTCCTGTGGTACCTGTTTACCGTTGGTGACGACGATGGCGGATATATCCACCAGATTAGCAGCAGGGATGATGCTTTTATGGGTTTGGACTGTCAGCCACAGGTTCCCTGATTTGGCGTTAGCCATAACGTCGCTTAGCATGTCCGAAACAAAAACACCAGTTATCTCACGGTGCTCGAATTGGCTTAATGGTTTGAGTCCAATGTTTTCAATCAATTCCTGGGTGGTCATGATAGTTCTCCTGCATTACATTATGAAATGAATTTGCGCTCAGATTAAAATACCGGTTTTCTGCCTTTGGGCGGTTCCAGAGAAAGCATCTCTACATCGTGGATAAAATCACCTTTACACAAAGAGAGGTCTTTAATCAGATCAAACGGAACGATCTTGATCCGAGAACGGGAGGTATCTCTTCTTTGATTGAAATAATCGGTAAGCATGTCCAGTTTATAGGTGGGAATGGGTTTTGTCTTTACCTGGGGGAGAAAACCGAATGCCACCAGAAGCCAGGTCTTCTCCGCCTCATATTTCTTTTGAAGGATCTCCACCTCGCATTCGGGCAAACAACTGGTGCAATGTAAAAACCCCATTAAATCGTCGAACTTCTCCAGTAGTCGGCACTTGGTGCACAAAAGATCAAATCTGAACGATTGAGCGTTTTCCACCCGACTCCAATAGTGGTTTCCCTCGCGATATTTATCCCCAAGAATAGGAATCTCTTCCGTTGAAAAGTATGTTCTTAACTCGTGACAATGAAAGCATTTCTCAAAAACGACAAATCCGAATTGGATATTGGTCAATTCCCACTGATGTTGACATTCAGACATATGCTTCTCCTCCTCGCTTCCGGGTAACTAAATCCTTCTCATAAAATTCCGATGGGTAAGAATTGAAGAAAAAGAGATTACAGAAATCCCGTACTTTTTCTCTGCAAAATAGAATGCTTTTTGCTATCTGGTGTTTATTCGTTCTTTCTCAGGGTTCTTGACCTCAACTGTTCCTTGAATCCTGCCATCGAATTGTTCGTTTAGCTTGAATCTCAAGTGCTTAGATCATTCGCAGATCAAAACTCGCTGGTTGCGATTGATTTTCACTTTACTGAAAAAATAAAGTATTCTTGCTTATGTGGTTACTAATGATCCGCCTTACCTACGAACACTTGATTAATTTAGTCACCTTTTCCCTAAAGTCAAGCAGATATTTGGAGACTATTCCTCTTAATGGTGCAGATTCTTCGATTTGATTTTAGGGGGAGCTACGAGACGAGTTTAGAACTTTCTTCGTTACCGATTGTCAAGCTTCAGCGCATTTTGAAGATATCAAAGAGTTTGTAGCACAGATTCAAAGGTAGCGAATCCACATATCACCATTGGTTTGTCAATCTCACTCTCAGAGCAACAACAAGGGAATCTTTACCTGAACCAGGTATAAGGAAAAAACCGCCGATTGTCGAAGGAAATAATGGGGTCCCTCATTGAACAATATTCGAACTTCTCTCACAGATCTGAAGAGCCAGCACCTGATTCCTCTTCACTTTTATTGTCTGTGCAACCTTGAATACTGCAGAGAGGTTGAAGTAAGTGTTACATCCTCTTCCGCTTCGCGGGCTCCTTGAGAGGAGGACGGATTTTAAATCCGTCCTCCTCTTGTAGCGAACGATTTGCTCGATGAACTACTTGGTCAGAACCATCTTCTTGGCGAGGAACAAATCACCCGCAGTCAACTTGTAGAAGTAGATGCCGCTGGCTACTGGGTTTCCAGCTTGGTCTTTGCCATTCCAATGAACCGTGTGGACTCCCGCCTCCATGCTCTGGTCCACCAAGATCTTGACCTTTTCACCTAAGATGTTGTAAATAACTAACGATGCCTGTGATCTTTCTGGCAAGCTGAAAGAGATCTCCGTCTCTGGATTGAATGGATTGGGATGGGCATCACCCAAATTGAACTCGGTTGGCATATCGGCGGAGAGCTTAGGAGGCGGAGGTGGGTCGGTATTCACAGGCTCAACATCGAAGGTTCGGGTCGGTGTCCATCTTACCCACATATCACCTATTTTGACTCCAACCTTCCAAGTCCAACCCAACCGGTTCTCATCTGAAATGTAACAGCCTGGACAATCATAGTGATATGACGAACTGGTAATGGATTGATTGTCGATCACGGGAAGTTCAGCACCCGGCAATTTCACGTATAGATGGTATTGGGTTGCTTCAGGACAGTCGGACCAGTCGAAATCCCAGACAATACTATCTGCGCGATCAGTCCGACCATTATCCATTATCGCCCCCTCCAACGGCGAAATTAGATAGGGCATGCAGAGAGAAGGTGGTATGACTATACAATCTTTACCCTCTATCTCAATGCCATCCACGGTCATTGCAGTGAGAGTTACACGTATCACCTCCCCGGGCTGAACCGTCCCTAACGCTGAGGCAATTGCCTGGTGATCGAATTTCAGTGTCAGGTCCATATATCCATCACCGCCATCCGGGGTGCAATCACAGGAATCATACCGAGGATAAACGGGCCTGCTCACATCCTTATACTCCCATCTTATTGGAGCAATCCCCTCAAGACGCACTGAAGCTGGATCGATAGTCATCACATCGAAATCCTCTGTTCCTAAGATGGCAGTCGGCAGAACGCCTTTGCTACCCATGTTGAACGGATTGGGACAGGATGTGGGCTTGATATCGAGGCTGACTGGGATAACGGGAGGGGCGCAGACGAAGCTCTCGCCCTTGATGAATACATCCGAGTCAAGAATGTGATCGCCAGCATCAGCTATCGCTAGTTTGATGTGGTTCACACCAGGATTAACTTGCGCTGTGGCCGTCAGCACTACCGTCAGTCCATCCATTTCGGTATCAATCGCACCTCCCCCATCGCTCAAGTCATTGTTAATATACAAGTTACAGTTGCTTCCGTTAGGTGGATTATACGGATTGTCGCAGTTTACATTGTTAATCGCGACTGGCGTCACATTATCGGGAAGAAGAGCAATATTGACTCCATTGAGGAAAAAGCCGAAGACATCATTGAACTGGCTGTTGACGTATTCGTTATACTCATCAGATGCAAAGATGTATTGGAACGAAATCACTTGAAGCAGCTCGCATTCGAAATCGAACTCCAGTATCGTAGCATCGAAAGTTTGGTAACCTGGAATCAAGCCGTCAAGAACCGGATCTCCCGGCAGGCCATTGTCAGTCGTTACATTGTCATATTGGTTCGGTCCAACTACAGATGCGATGTTCCCACTGCCCAAAATAATGCCATCCTCAAACCCGATAATCCCTGTACCACCCGAGAACGTACCGGCAGCGATGTTCACACCAGTGTAAGTAACATTGGAGATGATCGGGGCATAAGGTCCGGAGCCAATCAGAGCTTGCACCAGGTCATTTGGCGTCAAGGTATTCAAATCTGTCGTTGTAATGCCAGAACTACTCTTGAGTGGGGGAGACCAGTTGGTGTTAAGTCCGCCGAGGTCTGGTCTCGGCGGCGGTGTTTGCGCCCAAGAATTGAGGGCAAACGAAATCAAGAAAATTGTAAGTAGCGAGAAAATGAACATTATTCTTTGGTTTGCTTTCATTTTATTCTCCTTCCAGCTTTTGAAAAAGTTATAATTTTTTGTTGTTTACGACCAATTATCTCGTTCTAATCCCCAATCATCATCTCCTTTCAGTAGCTGAGAGCCGCGTAATCTTGGTCACCGCACCCAAACCTTTGTTGTCTTTAGAGAAGGGAGGATTTCAAATCCGCCCTCCTCCTGTGGCCAATAGATTGACCCAAGGGTTACTTGGTCAGCACCATCTTCTTGGCGAGGGACAAATCACCCGCAGTCAACTGGTAGAAGTAGATACCACTTGCCACCGAATTTCCAGCTTCGTCTTTCCCATTCCAACGAACCGTGTGGACTTCAGCCTCCATGCTCTGGTCCACCAATATCTTGACCTTTTCACCTAATATGTTGTAAATAACTAACGATACCTGTGATCTTTCTGGCAAGCTGAAAGAGATCTCCGTCTCGGGATTGAACGGATTGGGATAAGCGTCACCCAGACTGAACCCAGCTATCGTCTCTTGTTCGGATAGCTTGGCGGTCCCCTTCTTAAGAACAATCACGCAATCTTCACCCATTATGGGTATACC
>Ga0256868_10000292_pt1 | contig 30194 bp, 30 predicted proteins | sample RVTome_13_FD_187341 | JGI IMG/M metagenome (GOLD analysis project Ga0256868, IMG submission 187341) | Soil microbial communities from uranium-contaminated site in the Upper Colorado River Basin, Wyoming, United States - RVT92D227 HiSeq ...
CCAGGATGCGAATCTTATCCGGTTTCTCGTAAAGGACGACTCCATTGAGAAGGAATTTTAACTCCTCACCTTTTCTCACAGTGTCAATACGAATCGAGGCCTTTGCCCGGAGAGATTCTGCAGAGGAAAAAGCTTCAAGAAGTTTAGCCACGGGATCCCTGACAGGAGGCACCTCTATGGAAGGAATCTTCACAACTTTCTTGGGACACCCTGACACAAAGAGTACCAGTAGAAAGAGGCCAAGAATTATAAGCCAGGGTTTTCGGACCATTTCGCTATTCTCCTCTCTCAAGCCTGTTCAAAACCGCTTCTGCAGTCAATTCCCCGGAGGCCACCACCCCTGCAATCCCTCCTCCAGGAGACGTCCAATGTCCGGTGAGATAAAGATTTGGGATGGGAGTGGTCCGGGAAAGACGATAGATCCCGGATTGCCTCGGTATCTGGGCCCATCCATAAGCAGCACCCCATCGATTGCCCGTCCACCTCTCGATGGTTTTAGGAGTGTTTTCCACCTTGATCAAAATCCTTTTTTTTAGGTTGGGGATGAGAGCCGAGGCTTTGGTGATCAGGCGCTGGGAGAGCTCATCTTTTATTTTCTGATCCCAACTCGGGCTGAGGTGATAGGAGGTTTTGTAACTGAGACAGAGCGTGCTTTGCCCCTTTGGCGCGTGGGATGGATTGATCTTTGATGGAGCAAGAAGATAAAAAGGTGCATCCTCCGGAGTTAGATTCTCATAGAGAGCATGATATTCTTTCTGGAGTTGATCATCAAAAAAGACCTCATGGTTGGAAATGGAGAGCTCATCCAATTCCCCTTCAACGCCCAAATAAAGGATATAATAAGAAAGGGAAGGCTTCATCCCTTTCAATTTTGATCGGAAGCCGCTTGGAATGCAGTCCTCTTTGATCAGGTCTGAAAATGTGCGATGGGCATCGATATTTGAAATGACAATCTTTCCTTTCATCTCTTGGCCATCCTTTAACCGCACACCGATCGCCTTCCTGCCCTCGATGAGAATTTGATCAACCTCATGGCCGATCAAGATCTGGCCTCCCATCTTCTCAAGGGTCTCTCCTATTCTGAGGGGAAGTTGTTCCACCCTTCCTTCGATACAGGAAACTCCATAGTTGAAGTAAGACATTTCGATTCCGGTCATACCCACGACCGAGATCTCCTCGGGAGGAAGCAGTGCATAAGAGCTTCGTATCGAGAGGAGGACTTTTAGAAAGGGATGGGAAATCCATTCGTTGAGGAGTTCTCCGTAAGTCTTATCCTTGTATCGGGAGAGAAATGGATATTGGGATGAAAAGGAAGAAGGCTCAAACCAATTAAGAGAGGATCGAACATTAGAAAATTCTTCAAAGATTTTTCTCAGGACCCCATAGACCCCTTCAATTCCCTTTCTCTCATTTGGAAAAAGAGAGGAGAGGTTTTCGATGTGGGTTTCGAGATGGGAGGATTGGCTTACCTTCCTATCCGGGAAGTGATATTCTCTTGCAGGTTCGAGAGGGATGAAGTGGATTTGAGGCAACAGGTTTAATTCTTTTAAAATCTTCCATACTCTCCCCCCTTCCTGGCACTCCCCAATTGATTGCACAGCGAGGTCAAAAGAAAACCCATCTTTTTGGAAAGAGGTACAACAGCCACCCACCTTTTGATTCTTTTCGATCATCAGGACCTTCAGCCCTTTTTTCGCAAGAAGACAGCCGCAGGTGAGCCCTGCCATTCCTGCCCCGATGATGATGACATCCGCATCAGACATGATTTGGAAGTATAACATAGCATTTCACCTTTCGTCGAACCCTCACTTTTTACAGATGATTAAGTAGCTGACAAGGCTCGATCGTTTTACAATAGACCTTGCAAGGTCTGATATGGTCCGAAACAGAAAATTTATCTCAGGCGTTGTCCCTCCGCAAGAACGATCAGAGCCTGCCTGGTGGTTCGTTTTCCGGGAGAGCAACCTCCTCGTTTATCAGGAGCCTTCTCCGGTAAGGTCCCCGTATCTTATTGATTTGGGAGAATTGGGACTGACAGCTTTATCTGAGCACTACCTGGGCCGACTCGACAATCAGCCTTGTTATGCTGCCGAAGTAGCCGAAGGAACGATTCCGCCAGCAGGAATGACCTTTGAGGGGTTGCGCCAGGTTTATGGTCGTTTGGATGAAGACCTGTTCTGGATTGCAGCCCGGGCAGTTCAAATCATCGATTGGGATAGGACCCACCGGTTTTGCGGCCGATGTGGAGTTCCGTTGAAAATAAAAACCACAGAACGAGCGAAGGAATGTCCCCAATGCAGTCTGCTCCATTTTCCTCGTCTGGCTCCAGCGATCATTGTTCTTGTCGAGCGAGGCGACAAACTGCTTCTGGCCCGATCCCGCCACTTTATGCCAGGGATGTACAGCGTTCTCGCCGGATTTGTTGAACCCGGTGAGTCCTTGGAGGAGGCAGTGGTACGAGAGGTGAAGGAGGAGGTGGGGATAGAGATCAAGGACATAAAATATTTCGGAAGTCAGCCCTGGCCTTTTCCCCATTCTCTCATGATTGGATTTACAGCGACTTATGCTGGCAGTGGAATATTCCTTGATGATGAGGAGATCGAAAATGCGGATTGGTTCACAGTTGACAGCTTACCCCGCATCCCTGGAAAGATCAGCATCGCACGCAAATTAATAGATTGGTTCATAGAGAAACAGGGGGGAGTTTCCGGATGACACCCGTATAGGAATTTCTGTTAATCATTTTCCTTAATTGAAACTCCCTGCCCACCCCGTTAGGACGGGACAGGCACGGCGGGGCTTCCCGGCAAGGTATTTTCATTTTATATTGTGCCCCTTGACCCCGCCTATCCCGCTTTGGCGGGACAGGGCACGTTCCGGTCAAATCGCCCCTGATATATAACCATTGCTTAAGATTGGATTTAAATCGATTTTTCCAAATTACCCGGTTCGGTCTTTTGAGTTTGTATCCTCTGCGATAATACCGTAGACATTATAGGAAGGAGGGGTCCCTCTCTTTTCGGCTGAGATGGTCATCTCTTTGTAGGGCGGATGAGACTTGCGATTATGAGCAATGAGCGCCTTCACCACATCCCATCCTATCTTATTCTGTTTCGCCATTTCAGTAATCTCCTCCAGGGCTGTTCGGTTATCATAGGCTCCAGATCGGTAAGGTCTGGGCATAATCAGTGCGTCGTAAATGTCGCTCACAGCGATGATTTCCACTAATGGATCCTTAAGCGGGATGCCTCGTGGATATCCCGAACCATCTCTCCTCTCATGATGATCAAGGGCCACCTCGCAAGCGAGGTGTTGGATGTTTTTATAGTAATAGCTGAACAGCACATAGCCTGCTGCGGCGTGATGCTCCAGGAAACTCCGCTCAGTTTTGGTAAGAGGCGTCGTCTTTTTCAGGATGTGCAGGGGCACGCAGATCTTGCCAATATCGTGGGTGGGACCGGTGGCAGACAGCCGGATACACTCCTGGCAGTCGGGTATCAGGTCCTTTGCCAAAAGGGTAGACAACGCAAACACCATGAGGACATGGGTATAGGTATACAAGTCATGCTGCCTAAAATAGTCTAGCGATTGTAGAATGGGAATGGAAAAACGGACTGTCTCTATAAGGTTCAAGAGATCATCGATTTGCTTTTTGTCTGAGAAAATTTGCGTATAAGGAGGGCTGCTGAGAAAATTTAAACAGTCCTCTTTAACCGAACCGTACAATAGGAGGGGATATGTCTGATAGGAATCCGCTCTGTGTGAATCGATAACGGCATTTAACGTTTCCTCCGTCAGGAGGGTCCCGGAAGGGAACAATAATTGATTGTCAAGTGTATGGATCGGATGCTGAAGTGTTAATCCTGGCATAAAGGAAGACCTTTGGCTGCTAACTTATCATTGTGAATAAACGGCTGTCAATATATTTTAAACATATATTTCAAGAACATACATTAAAGGTGGGGTTGGTTAGGCTGGACATTTTTCTATGAAGGGAACTTTTTGAACTTACCACTCCTTCATTTCAAGATGAAGGATACCGTTTAAACCACAGCGAGATATTCGATCCGCCGTTGGAACAGCCATTGAGGAGTGCAGATCTTATTTCCTTATCTTTCGATTGACCAAGGACCACATTCAAATCGCATTGTGGATCAAGATGAGCTGTTCCGATGGTTGGCGGAATCATCCCATGATAAAGAGCCAATGCCAATCCACAAGCTCTGATCCCTCCTGAGCCGTCGAACTCCCCAATCATCGATTTGAGGCTGCTTACAGAAATTTCTTTCGTTCTTTCTCCAGAGATCTTTTTGATCGCAAGGGTCTCCGCCCGATCCAGATCAGGAGTAGAGTTAGCGGCGGCTGAAATATAATCAACGGTGTGGAGTTCTTGGGCTGCCAGAGACATTGACCTGGCAATCGAATCTCCCTTGAGATCATACCGGAGAAGTCCCTCCGTGCTTCCTGACAGCCCGACACCAGCCATCTCAGCGTAGATGTTTGCTCCCCTTTTCTTCGCATGCTCCAGTGTCTCCAAGACGACGATTCCGCTTCCCTCTCCCAGGACAATTCCATTCCGATCCTGATCAAAGGGCTTCATCCCTTCCACGCCTTTCCCCCTCCCCGGGGACAGAGCCCCAATCATCGAATAGACATGATAGAGAGGCTCGCTCAACTCATCGCCCCCTCCTGCAAAGACAACATCTGCCCTTCCCTCTTTCAGCAGATGATAAGCAAAAGTCATGGCCATCTCTGTGGAGGACTCTTTATGAGAGAAAGTGATGTTCACTCCCTTGATGCCATATTCGATGGCACAGTGGCTCGTGATGGCATTGGGCACAGCGGTTTGAAAGAGCAGAGGGGCAGCTCCGAGCGGACCCTCTTTTAAAAGGGAACGAAAGAACTGGTCTACGGTATCGGAACTACCCAAACCCGTGCCAATTGAAATCCCGATTCGGCTGGAATCCTCCTCCTTTAGGTTGAGACCGGAATCATCGATCCCCAATCGGACGGCTGAGGCAACGATTTTTCCGATCCGATCCATCCTTCTAAGATTAGCCGGTTTGATAAAGGCTTTAAAATCGATTTCCGGGAGTTGGCCTCCCAACTGAGAGCGGTAAAAACTCACATCGATCCCCTGGATCGGCTTGATCCCGGAGATTCCCTGAACGCAGCTCTCCCAGAACGCCTCTTTACCGACTCCGATAGAGGAAACGATTCCCAAACCTGTAATGACAACGCGATGAGTCATAGCAATGCGGAGTTCGGATTGCGGATTGCGGAATTTAGATCGGCAGTCCTTTATTTCGCATTCTGCATTCCCCATTCCGAATTTGGATCAATTTTTCCAAACACCAAACATACATTATTGCCCCCGAAGGCGAACGAATTTGAGAGGGCCACCCGAACATCCTTCTTAATAGATTGATTGGGTGTATAATTCAGATCACAAAGAGGATCCGGAACTTCATAGTGAATGGTCGGAGGAATGGTCCCTGTCTCCAAGGTCATGACAGTGGCCACTGCCTCAATGCCGCCCGCAGAGCCAAGGCAATGTCCCACCATCGATTTGATCCCACTAATGGGGATCTCTTTTGCCCTTTCTCCAAAAACTCGTTTGATTCCTCTTGTCTCGGCAATGTCATTAAAAGGCGTGGCCGTGCCATGGGCATTGATGGTATCGACCTCTTCTGCGGAAACCCCGGCATGACTTAGAGCAATGCGTGTCACTCTCTCCACACCCTCTCCATTGGGTTCCGGCGCAGTGAGATGATAGGCATCGGCGCAGATCCCGTATCCTAAAAACTCCGCATGAATCGGGACTCTTCTCTTTAGAGCGTGCCCTAACTCCTCGATGATGAGGATGCCAGCTCCTTCACCGATGACCAGACCCTGTCTCCTTTTGTCAAAGGGTTTGCAACTCTCGGGATCAACCAGCTTCAGACTGCTGAATCCGCTATAGGAAACCTCGCAAAGAGAGTCGCTTCCACCCGTCACCATCACATCCGCTAAGCCCATTTGAATCATCTCATAGGCTACGCCCATCGAGGCAGAACTTGAAGAGCAGACCGTTGCAGTGGTCGTTCGGGGTCCCTTCAGACCTGATTCAATGGCGATGTGGTCTGTCGTCGTGGCGAGGGAATAAGAGATAAGGAGTGAAGGAGAGGGCCTCTTCGTTCCCTGATAGAAATCCCTGAAATATCTTTCGACGGAGAGAATGCCGCCGGAGCCTGCTCCCAATACGACCCCTACCCTTTCCTTGTTATGCGGATCCTGGTTAAGACGGGCAGATTTCCAGGCCTCTCTGAAAGCAATCAGGCCGAATTGATCGCATCGGGAAAGGCGTCGAATCTCCTTTTTTGAAAAATGGGCCTCCGGGTTTAGATGGGAAACCTCTGCGGCAATCTTTGTCCGGTAGGCAGAGGGATCAAAGACCGTAATCTCCTTTGTCCCATCTCTTCCCTCGATGAGGGAGTTCCAGAACTCAGGGAGGTTATTTCCCACGGCGCTGACCACACCCAGACCTGTAATAACGACCCGCTTCTTCATTTGACACCAAACACAAAACGAATAGAACGAATGGCAGCGAAATAACCGAATTCTATCTCATTCGTCAAATTCGGTTTCATTCGAATCGTTTGTTAAGACTCACTGACAGATTGCTTTTTTTAAAAGCCAATATGGTTTTACTGACCCCTGGGAAAAGAAGCTTTTTACGACTCAGGCAGAAAAGCGCTTCCGCGAACCTTCCGAAAAGAATGGAGGAGATCCGCTTTCCCAAATCGCCCGGTAGCGTGTATCCTCCGATCAGGTGCTGGCATCTTTCAAAACCCACTCCCTCTAAACACTGCTGAATCATCTTCGGTGAGAAATCGGAGAGATGAGCAGGCAGATCATATAAACGATTCTTAATGCCGAAGAAATGGAGAAGATTCTTGATGGGGGTGGTATGAGGATACCTTAACAGGAGGAGTCCTCCCGGTTTGAGAATTCGGTGGCATTCCCTGAGAAAAGCCATCGGGTGAGAAAGGTGCTCAATGACATAGAACCCTGTCACCGCATCGAAATAATTATCGGGGAAACCGACCTTCTCCAATGGCCCAGGATGGACTGTCAGTCCTAAAACATTCTTCGCATAGTCTAAGGCTTTTTGAGAAATCTCAACGCCCACGGCCTCCCATCCCCTGTTCTTCATCTCAGTTAAAAAAAATCCAAAACCAGCCCCTACATCCAAGAGCCGTCCGTTTCTCCTGTATCGTTTGAGTAGATCTGCCGCCCGATGGAAGACAGTCTTCATCATCTTCTCCCATGATTCAATCGAGGCTTCTTCTTCCGGAAGATACTGTTGATAGAAATGATGGAGAGATTCAATCGTGGGCCGAGGATTGAGAAAGATGAATTGACATGAGGAGCATTGGACCATTTGGAATGAACCCTCCAGGTGAAGAGGGGCTCCTTTTGACTTTTCGCAGATGGGACAGCTGACTTCCTCCATTTCAAAATCCATATTCATATCATTCTTGTCCAAAATAAAAATCTCACCGCAGAGCCGCCGAGCACGCAGAGAAATGAAAATCTTTCATGTCCGAACATACATTCTTCGCTGTCCTCTAGCCCTGAAACGTAGCTTCGAATATCTTCCCGAAAGGCGACAGTTTAAGATCCAATCCCGTGAGACGCGGGATTGGATCTTAAAACATCTCCTCAGCGTTCTCTGCGTCTCCGCGGTGAACCTGGATTTGAAAGAGGGGACGGACTGGCTAAGAAGCCGGTTTCACCGATTCGATCCACATCTCCACTGTCCGTGTGTAAAGTCTCCAATGCTTCAATCTCGATCGTTCTAAGAAATCCCGGCATTCCTTGATCGTATAGGAAGACTGAATCGATTCTAAAAAACCTTTCCTTGCTTTAGGATGCTTTCCGAAAAAGGCTTTCCAAAGAAGATTAAAAATTCCAATGAATATGAAAGAGGCATCCCGATGAAAATCAACTATAACAAACGCTCCCCCTTCCTTCAATGATCGGGCGACTTCGTTGAAGAAGTCAACAGGGCGGTCTAAATGGTGGATCGTGGTAATGCAGAGAACGAGGTCGAGAGAATGATCTTCAACTGGGAGGGAGTAGGCCGAGCCGACCTCAAATTCAATTTTGCCGGCCAACCCTTCATCCTTCGCATTTCTTCTCGCAAGTTCGACCATCACCGGAGAGAGATCAATACCTTTGAATCGAATCCCCGGAATGGCCTTCGACAAAAAAATGGGGAAAGTTCCTGGACCTGTTCCGACATCAATGGCCCTTCCCTTCTCAATCCCCTTAGCCAATACCCGTTTGAGAACCCTTTGGCAAGGAAACCTCCCATATCGCTTGGCCATAAGGTTGTAATATTCCGCCAACTCCCGGTCTTCAATAATTCCAGACTCTGTGATGCGCTCTTTCATATGCAATTCGGAAAAAAATAGTTCGGAGTCATTTGTTCGGAGTTCGGAGATTCTAATTTTTAAACTCCAGACTCACAACGTTTAATTTGGTCCTTTCGCTAAAACCCCTCACCCTTCTCCCAAACATAAGATGGGGAGATATCGTGGCGGATATCTATAACCATAAATCAACAATTTCAAAATCGCCATAGGTTCATGGAAATAATTCCAATGGGGGGAAGATCGATGTGGGGTGTTTATGTAGTTTAAGATTCAAAAAACAATTGACATATTTTATGATTGTGGTAATTTTTACGTAAAAATATACACTTCTCATTCCTGTTCCCTTAAATTCAACGGGAGAGGAACCCCACTTAGATCCTGCTCTGAAGGGGACTATCCCGGATGTTGTACTTTAGACACCCTTGAGTTACCGAAAATAGGTGATGAGTGACATTATTTCGGCGGGTGGAAGGTTTCTGGTGATTCTGCTAGAGGTAGAATATCTGCACCGAGTGCTGCTATCCCCCCCAAATAGGAACATATCAGCACCAAGCGACGATATGAACGAGTTGTACGAAAGCGCACCATAAAAAAATGATAAAAATATTTAAGTGAGATAGAAAAAAATGAAAGATTTTCCTGATTTTATGAAAAATCCTTTGAATGCAATTGATCCGAAAGTGCAAACTCCAGGTAATGTAGGTTATGTATATGATGGAAAAGATGGAAGTCAAATGGCGTTCTGGACTTCAAATACCGATGTGGTTTCCAAAGAAGATGTGCATCCTTTTGATGAATGGATGGTAGTTGTTCAAGGACAATACACAGTGATAATAGATGGAAACAGGTACGTTCTGAATCCGGGTGACGAATACCTAATACCAAAAGGTGTACCTCATTCCGGAGAATCAATCAAAGGAACAAGGGCCATTTATGCTTTTGGAGGAAAAAGAGCAAAACGAATAGATGAAGATTAATCAAAGCATAAATTAAAGAACGAATGAATCTCAAAATTTAGCACTTTTATAGAGTTCCTTAATTTGGTATAATTTTTCAAGGAGGTGAATGAGTATGGACATTGCTCCAAGAATTACAATAGATGAAAAAGTCAGATTTGGTAAGCCGGTGATAAAGGGGACACGTGTCCCTGTGGATCTGATTATTGGTAAACTAGCGGGGGGAATGACCTACGAAGAGGTTATGTCTGAGTATGATCTTATCAGGGAAGACATTTTGGCCGCCTTGGATTATGCAGCAAAACATCTATCAGATGAAGAAGTTAGGGCTATAATTTAGAATGCTAAAATTTTTAATTGGCAGACATTCAGGAGTTGTTATTGCTCATTTCCCCAATGAAATATCCACTCCAGAGTTGAACAATAAAATTATCAAAGCCTTTGATACCCTTACTGAAAAAGATTTCAATAGAAATCTTATAATCCTTGAGCCTGGCAAGATTAGAATTAGAAGAAAATAAATTTCCTGCAACGGGCGGCTAAAAGCCTTCAACGTTAGACGAAAGCCTTCCTAAAAGAAACCTCGCGAGGAGTCAGTGTCCGTAACAGGCAAATGGATAAATCTGGTTTACAGAGTAGCTACCGGAGACTGGAAAATAAAACTCCTGTTCGCTCCAATGGTAGGGGCACTCTATTTAGGATTAATCGGTTGTTTCATCCTTTTGTCTTTTGTTGTCGATCGATCACTCCATCTCCCAAGAATATCTTGCTCCCCATGGAATCAGTTTGCTGGTGGCCTCGCCTTTGCATTCGGATTATTTCTCATGCTTCTTTCGGTTTCCTATTTCGTGAGAGCGAGGGGCACACCGGTTCCGCTGAGCCCTCCCCCAAAACTTGTAACAGTTGGCCCATATCGATTCGTTCGTAATCCCATGCTCACAGGAATTTTCATACAACTATTTGGGCTTGGCATTCTTTTCGGCTCCATCTCACTATTGTTTATTTTTACGCCCCTTTTCATCGTGATCAATGTCTGGGAACTGAAAAAAGTCGAGGAACCTGAATTGGTGAAGCGATTGGGAAAAGATTATGCTGAATATAGAGAGCGAGTACCCATGTTTTTCCCTTGGTTTAGAAAATAAATTATTGATGGCAACCCTTCGCCCAACACAACCTATCCGTTTCGCTCGGGCTGGCACCCCGCTCCGCCTTCGGCAAAACGTCGGCTATGCTTGAATGTTAAGGGAGGGGTTGGGGGGAAGGGGTTTTTGCCAAAATAAGCGTTCCCTCGGCTACTGCTTCTCCTTCCACTCTGGCGAGAACCTTCACCTTGGCCAAATCAGCAAATATATGTAGCACTTCTGCCTCAATGATGATTTGATCACCCGGGATCACTTCTCTTTTCAATCGAAATTCATCAATCCCAGCTAAAACCGGAATCCCTTCCTCATCCTTTTCAAATGACGATTGAAAAGCCAGGCCCCCGGTTTGCGCCATCGCTTCGAGAATCAATATCCCCGGCATAACAGGGTCATTTTTGAAATGGCCTGAAAAATACGGTTCATCAATGCTCACATTTCTCAGGGCAATAGCTTTCTTTCCTTTTTCGATCTCGAGAATCCGATCGATCATCCGAAAAGGAAAAGCATGTGGCAGCTTTAGCAATAGTTCATTTAGTTCTGTCATTCTTACCCAATCAAACTGGAATACACCGGTATTACAGTGTTAAATCTCAAATTACAAATGCCCCAGGTCATTAAGTCAGTTGGTAATTACTAAGGAGTCCATAATAGGATAGACATCATTGATTTGAGTGACTGCGCGTTTGAGACCCCTGGACTGGATTCCGGCTTTCGCCGGAATGACGGAAAGGAACAATGCCTTAAATTCGTCTCTCCGGCGAAAGCCGGAGTCCAGTGGTATAAATGAAGAATTTGATGTCCATACAATTATGGCCTTATTAGTAAGTCATTTAATAACTAATAACTTATTGACCTAATGACGCCGTGACTTTGATATTGGAGCTTGAAATTTGTTGCTTACTCCAAAGTCCATGTGCCAAAAGATGATTCAACTCATTAATATCTAAAAGAGAGCTATGATTTTAAAAATTCCTTTGGCGATTCCCATGATAATGAAAATACCTATGAAGGAGCCGGTCATTAAAAGAACGGTTCCTTCAATCCTTCCCTTTTTAAGAAAGAAACTCACGATGCTCGCTGAAAGGATTCCAAAACCCCGAATGGGAAGAGCAGAAAGCAGGATCAACCCCACATTTCCCAGGGACATCACTTTTTTCAGAATCGGCCTTTCATCCATCCGGGCCAAGACATGATCGGTTTTTTTCTTCAACCATCGTACGGGGAAAAAACTCTTGCTCGAATGCTCCAAGATCATTCCATAGACCGGGATTTGAACATAATCATAAGCCAGAGCCAAAGGAAAGTAGAGGAAAACAGACATTTGGTTGATGATGGCAAAAAGCACGGAAAAAGATCGCCCCAGGGTGAAGTGGATAAGGGTGAAGAGGAGAATTAGTTTCCAATCGCCGGCTATCCATTCCATTCAACACCTACCAGGATAGACGAAAAGCAATTTTCTGGTGAAACTCCCAGATGGAGGATCGTCCGAAGCTCTCGATCCAATCTTTGATTGACCACATAAGGGAGATCACAGCTTAAATCCGGGTTCAGATAGTTAATGGTCGGTGGAACAAAGTCATTTTCCATGGCAAGCACATTGGCCACCATTCTCATTCCCCCGGATGCAATGGCCTCTCCCGTCATCGACTTGATTGAGCTGACAGGAATCTGGAGAAGCTGGGTTGGAAATGTCTTTTTAACCCCTTTGGCCTCCAGGGCATCCAATACTTTGGATGAATTGCCAGCCCCGCTGAGATAATCGATGGATGTCCCCTCTTTCCCGTTGAGTGCCATTTTAATGGAACGACTCAAATCCTCTGACCCATCACCCTCAGATGATTTCCCTATTAAACTATAACCCAAAATATAACCGTAAATCCTTACCCCCCTCGATCGGGCATGCTCCTCATTTTCTATGACCAATAATCCAGCGCCCTCTCCCAATACCAATCCATTTCTCATTTTATCGTAAGGACGCGACTTTTCTCCATGCCCCTGATCTGTGGCTAAGAGATGAAGCTCTGAAAACCCTCGAAACAGAAACTCGCTCAGCTCATCCACCCCACCTGTAACAATAAGGTCTGCCTTTCCTTTTCGAAGCTGATCACAGGCGAAACATAGTGCGGCCTCTGCGGTGCAGAAGGATTGAACCAATGTGGAATTGACCCCCTGGATTCCAAGCTCGATGGAGACATAACTGGAGGGGGCATTGGGAACAGTATTGGGAAAGAGCATGGGGTTTAGATCCAAAAACCCTTTTAGGACCTGGCCTCGATGGAATTCTTCTGAACTCGAGAGACCACAAAAACCAGAGCCAAGGACGACCCCAACCCTTGGGCTGTTCTCCTGGGTCACAGTGAACTGAGCATCGGCCAAGGCCAATTTTGAGGCGGCGATGGCAAACTGGCTCGCTCGATCAAGACGCCGGATCTTACTCACGGGTATAAAATCCTTGGGATGGAAAGATCGGATCACCCCTCCTTTCTTAGAACGGGAGAAATGCGTATCGAACTCTTTAATCTCCTCAATGCCGGATTTTCCGTTCTTTAAGGAGGAAAGGAATTCCTCCTTCCCGATTCCGATCGGAGAGACGACCCCTATTCCGGTAATACAAATACGATCTGATGTCTTCGGCTCACTCATAGACCTTTTCTTCTTCTCCCTCGAGGTCCATCGCATCTTTTTCTACATCCCTTGCATCACTCTCTCTTTTCAACAACTCCCTGTAAAATTCATGCTGAATGAGAAGACTCATGATTTCATTCGTTCCGGTCCAGATCATCTGCAATCTCGCATCACGGAAGAAACGTTCGATGGGATAGACATTCGTATATCCGATCCCTCCCATCACCTGCATCGAATGGTTGACAACCTCCCAGAGCATTTCTGTAGAGTTCTTTTTAGCCTCGGAAACCATCCGTCTCGAATCCAGACCTTCATCCACATGTTTTGCCGTCACATAGACCAGGCTCCGTGCGGCATCGAGTTTTGTAATCGAATCGGCCACTCTAAAACTGACCGCTTCAAATTTCCGGATCGTCTCTCCAAAGGCCTTTCTCCGGTCGCTATAGCGTGCAGCTATCTCCAGACAGCACCGGGCCATGCCGAGCGCTCCGGCCGCAGTGGTCAACCGCTCAGGGATCATCATCCGGTTGAAGATCAGCATACCTCCATTTAACGGTCCAATGAGATTTTTAGCCGGCACCCTGGTATCGCGAAAATAGAGGCGGCCCGTCCCTCCTCCCCGCGAACCCAGGAGCCCGTAGACATGTTTGACTTCTACACTCCTATCCCTTTCGACGATGAAACAGGAAATGGATTGGTGAGGCTCAGCCTCTGGCGCTGTCTTGGCATAAACCAGAAAATAGTCCGCCCCCTCCGCCCCCACGACGAAACGCTTCTGGCCATTAAGGATGTAATGATCCCCATCTTTCTTGGCGATGGTGGTAGCGCCGAAAAAGTCGGATCCTCCCCGGGGTTCGGTGAGCGCCTCCGCGCAGCAGAGCTTCCCCTCAAGGGTGGGTTTCAAATATTTTGCCTTCTGCTCCGGAGTGCCAAAGTGATGGATCGCCTCCCCACAGATACTGACCAAGGAGTAGAGGCAGCTCATTCCTGATCCGAGGATGCCAATCTCTTCAATGGCCGCCACCTCCCCTGTCCACTTCATTCCCCTGCCTCCCCATTCCTTGGAGAAGCGAAGGCCGAGGAGATTCTGTGCGGCCAGACTTTCTATATACTCCTTCGGATACTTTACCTGATCAGCATCCATGGCTCGAATCAGTGAACCCGGCACCTTTTCCCTGACGAACCTCCTAACCTCTTCCTGCAACTTCTTTTCTTCCTCTGTCAAAAGAAAATCATACATGGTTTTTCTCCCCTAAAAATAATATTTGCTTCCTGGTCGTTCTTCCATGATGAATTCTTTACCCAAAAATCATAAAGAATCAAGAGAATTCTTTTCCGAGGCTCATCGCTGATAGCCCCTTGTGTTTTGGGGGGGGATTGATTAATATTGGGTTTCAAAGGAGAGAAAGCTTATGTTGAGAATATTGAGAGAACATGCATCTTCATGGATGCTCAAGGCCATCCTGATAGTGGTGGCTCTTTCTTTCGTCTTGTTCTTCGGAGGTTATTCCTACTTCAAAGAGAAAAAAGAGACTTATGTGGCAAAAGTGAATCGCGTCACCATTGAATGGAGAGAGTACAATGATGCCTTCCAAAACACCATCAAGCAGTATCAGCAGGCCTTAGGCCCGGCATTTTCAGAGAAGATGATCGATGAACTCCGCCTGAGAGAGAAAATCTTGGACAACCTCATTGAAAAGATCCTCATCCTTCAAGAGGCAAAAAGACTGGGACTTTCCATCCCCGATGAAGAACTGAGGGAAACCATTGAATCCATCCCGGCTTTTCAGGTGAACGGCCAGTTTGACAAAAGGAGCTATGAAAGAGCCCTCCGTATAAACCGGTTAACTGAGGAACAGTTTGAGCAGAGTCAACGGGAAAATCTTCTGATTTCAAAGATAGTAAATCTGATTAAAATGAATGAAGGGAAGGTCTCAGATGAAGAAGTGCTGGACACTTACCTCTTTGAGAACGAACGGATCAACCTTACCTTCGTGAAGGTTGCTCCTAGCGCTTTAAAAAGTCAGGTCAATGCAAATGAGATCGAGATCAAGGACTACTACCAGAAACATCAAGAGGAATTCAGAATTCCCACTTTCATTCAGATTCAATATCTCCTCTTCCGGCCTTCTGATTTTGAGAGCAACGTTCAGGTTTCCTCAGATGACATCAAACGATATTATGACTCCCGGAAGAATACGTTTACGATACCCAAACAGGTGAGGGTGAGTGACCTCCTGATCAAAGCAGGGCCGCAAGACACACCCGATCAATTGGAGGCCAAAAAGAAGAAGGCTGAAGAAATCTTTGAAAAAGCCAAAAAGACAAAGGACTTTGGCTCCTTAGCGAAGCAGTATTCTGAAGCTGAAACCGCCTCTCGAGGCGGGGACATGGGATGGATTCAAAAAGGGATGTTTGGGGAGCAACTCGAATCCATTCTCTTTTCGATGAAGGCGGGCAACCTGAGTGGTGTGTTAGCCACAGGAGATGGATTTCATATTTTTAAAATAGAGGAAATCAAGGAGGGGAAGCAAAAAGCTTTTGGGGAAGTAAAGGACCAGATCCTTCAGACCTTAAAGAAAGAAAAGGCTAAAGCAGAAGCCTCTCGAAAAGCCGACGATGCTTTCTACCCCCTTTTTCGGAGTCGGGATTTAGAGGGATATTCAAGGGAAAAGAATGTTCCGATTAAGACCACAGGCCTCTTTAAGGAAGGTGATGAGATTCCGGATATGGGGAGGAATCCTCTCTTTTATTCCAGCGCCTTTTCTCTGAGGCTGGGAGAGATCTCTCCGGTAGTTAATGTCCCGCCCAATTTCTATGTCTTGAAGTTAGTGAATAAGAAAGACTCCCGGATTCCCCCTCTGGATGAAGTGAAAGAGGAGGTGAGACGAAAGGTGGTCGAAATGAGGGCAGAAGAGAAAGCACGTCAGGTGGCTGAAGACCTTCTCAATCAGATTCGAACGGGTAAAAACATTAGAGAGGTTGCCAGAGAGAAAGGCTACCCTTTGGAGGAGACCGGTTTTTTCACACGGACAGCAGGGGTGGTTCCCAAGATGGGTCCTGCCAGGGAGTTCATGGGAACGCTCGCCTCGCTGACAGAAAAAAATCCTGTTCCTAAAGAAGTCATTCGGACAAAGGACGGGTATTTTGTGGCGAGGTTATCTGGCTATGACCCTGCGGATCAGAGCAAATTCCAATCTATGAAGAAAAATCTTGAAAAAAGGCTGAGAGACCAGAAACAGGGAGAGGCATTTCAGAATTGGGTTGATCAACTCCGATCCAAAGCCAAGATCGATATCAATAAGGATTTAATGAAGAGTTAAAGAGGTCTTTTTATTGGAGACAGGATGCTAAGATCATCTCATTTCAGGTACTCCATGAGATAGACTCTCTCATGATTGGATTCTCCCTGTCCTTGTAGGAGTAAAAGGTTAGGGTCTTTGACCCTACTTTAGAGTTTCCCCCACTCCTTCCACGGCAAACCGGCTTGTTCTTCCCAATAAGATTCAAATTTGCTGTCAAAAAATCCATTTACTTTTTCATAAAGGTTCATCAACTTGGGTAAAGACTTATGTCTTTCCATTTCATTACCCAAAACCGAGAAATCCGTCAAACTGTCCAAAGTCGGATTTCCAAGACCATGAAAAAAATTCTCTCTCATTGTCTTATCCTCCTCTCTTCTAACTTTCAATGACCCACTATATAGCAAGCACCGTTCCAAAAAAAAACATATCTACTGCCTAATTTCTAATTTCAAGCTATCACTTAGAATTTGATTGCACCTTGAATGATCCAAAAGCTATGCAGTTTCAATCAGATAACCAAAAGACGAGGTGATCGATTCGAAGTTTCTGCACACGGGTTTAAAAAGCTGATTCAATGCAAAGGGAATCATTGGAAAGGTGCAATGAAGATTGACACGATTTTCGTATTATTTGAATATTTTTTTGAAATCAACAGGTTAGGGGTAGCGAGAATGGTTTACGATGCAAATAAAGTTGCACCGTTTCAACAGGGCAAAATCTTCATTAACCGCTATGTTTCAAACGTTTATTCAATGCCTGCCTCGTGATCCCAAGCATTTGAGCAGCGATCGCTTGGTTGCCGCTGGCCCGCTTCATGGCTTCAGATATCAGTAACTGCTCTGCCTGTTTGAGGGTAGGCAACCGTTCCGAAAAAGAAACCAGAACATTCTCTCCCTGTAATAACTGCTTTGAATCCATATCTAAAGAAGGTTGTTTGGGGCGGATATACGATTTGAAAAAATCCATTGAAAGCTTCCCGGATTTATGACTACTGACGGCATCCAGAATCATGGATTGCAGTTCTCTGACATTTCCAGGAAAATGATAGGTTGAAAGGAGGGTGAATAGCTCACTCGGTGGGGTCGGCTTCTTCTTGCAGAGCGTTTCAGAGGCCTTTTCCAAGAAATGGTCTACAAGAATAAGCAAATCTTCCCGACGCTCGCGAAGCGGTGGAATATGAATGGAGTGAGCACAAATCCTATAATAAAGATCTCTGCGGAACTTCCCGGATTCTTGCAGGGTTTGGATATCCTGATTGGTAGCAACCACCACTCGGGCATCTGATCGCTTTCCAACATCTGACCCCAGAGGGAAGTACTCACCATCCTGTAAAAGGCGTAAAAGCTTCACCTGTGAAGCCGGACTCAGATCTCCTATCTCATCCAAGAAGAGTGTCCCTCCGGAGGCTTCCTCCACCAAACCACTTCGGGGTTGGTCCGCACCGGTGAAAGCACCTTTTCGGTGTCCAAAAAGGGTGTCTGCAAAAACATTATCATCCAAACCGGCTACATTGACGGGAACAAAGGCTCCTTTACGTTGGCTGAGTTTATGAATGGCTTTGGCAACCAATTCTTTCCCAACACCGGTCTCTCCAGTGATCAACACAGGTTGAGGGCTCATGGAGATCGACTCAATGTATTGAAAGATGGATCGCAACATCGGACTATTCGTGATGATCTCTGAAAAAGCCTCCGGATGCTCCAACTGGTCGGATAAAACATGGGATCTTAACAATTTGTTTTCCCGCTGCAGCTCACGGAGTTCAATCGCCCGCTTCACTCCTGAGATCAATCTGCTTTTTTCAACAGGTTTGACCATGTAATCGAAGGCGCCGGTCTTCATACAGGCGACAGCCGTATCCACATCATTCGATCCCGTAATCACGATAACGGGGACTTCGGGATAATCCTTGGTGACCATCGCAAGCAATTCTTCCCCTGAAACGTGCGGCATCGAGAGGTCGAGCATCATCACCTCAATCTCTTGACTGGAAAAAATCGCCATCACATGGCGGCTATCCTGGCAACGGAGGATATGGTTCATGCTGGCAGACCGGAGCACCATTTCAAAACTATTTAAGGCCTGTGCTTCGTCATCGACCATCAATACCGGAAATTGAGGATAGAGGGATGTCATCATTTATTCATCTCCATCGTGGTTCAGCTCACCTGGTAAACGGGCAGAACAATTTCGGCCTTCGTTCCCTTTCCAGGCTCTGAGGTGAAAGTCAATGTACCCCCATGCTCTCTTACAATTCTTGAAGAAATGGATAAGCCCAATCCAAGGCCTCCTGAATCGGACTTCGTCGTATAAAAAGGGTCTGTAATATGAGATAGCATTTCAGAGGTTATCCCTGTCCCCTCATCTTCGACTTCAACCACAATGCTAGGCTTTTTCTCATCATAAGACGTTGACACGAAAATAGCTTTTTGGTTATCCGGGAGCGCCTGGCAGGCGTTCTGGATAAGATTGATCATGACTTGTTCAAACCGTTGGAAATTACCTTTTAAGACGGGTAAATTGTTTCCATAGGTGACTGAAAAATGATTCGTGGACTTCATAATCGTATTCGAGAGGAGTGAGATGGCAGACCTTAGCACAGCATTCATATCTACGGATTGCGTCATATCAGAGGCGTCTCTCCTTACAAAGTCCTTTAAGTCCTCAACGATCTGCTTGATCCGCTTCGCTCCATCTGATATTCCGGAAAACAATATCGGGATATTGTCACGCATCTCCGTGTATTTCATGCCGCCGATTACAAAATCGCCGTTCCTCTCAAAGTATTCATCGAGGATGGGCATGGCGCCCTTCCATGCTTCAGATAAGAGCGGGGTGTTTAACATAATAAAATTATTTGGATTGTTAATTTCGTGAGCGACACTCGAAACCAGCGTTCCTAAGGCAACCATCTTGCCTGCCTGCATCAATTGCTGTTGATGTATCTTGGCTCGTTCCTCAATTTGCTTACGATCGGTTACGTCGCGCGCAATACCCCGAAATCCAATGAGCTGGTTTTTTGAATCATGGATCAGTGAGGCAGAGGCCTCAATGAATCTCTTTGTACCGTCTTTCCTGATCATTTCCCAATCGAATGGATTGGCGGGTTCCCCCGTTCGATAAACCTCGCTAAAAACTTGAAACACTTTCTTGGCAGCCTCCTCGGTCATAAACTGTCGGTTATTCATGCCCATCAATTCTTCTTTAGAATATCCAGAAAACCTGGCCAAGGCATCATTGAAGAAGGCCAGATTCCCAGCGAGATCCACCTCATAATATCCCTCCTCAATGCTGTGAAGAGTGGTTCGATACTTTTCCTCACTTTCTCGCAATATCGCTTCTGCCTTTTTGCGTTCAGTGATATCGCGTCCAACGCCATAAAATCCAGTAGGCCGACCTTTGGAATCGCGCCTTAGTGAAACCGAGGTCTCAAGAATTCTCTTTGTGCCGTCTTTTCTGATCAATTCCCAGTCGAAGGCTTTGGTAGGGATACCCGTTCGGTAAACCTCGTTGAAAGTTTGGTAAACCTTCTTGGATGTCTCATCATCCATATACTGCCGATTATTCATGCCAATCAATTCATCTTTCGAATACCCGAGAATCTTGCTCATGGAATCATTGGAAATGATCAGATTTCCGGTAAGATCAACCTCGTAATAGAGTTCCTCTATGCTTTCGAGAATGGCACGGTATTTCTCCTCACTTTCCCGCAGCACTTCTCGAACCTGCCTGAGCTGGCCCGATCTTTTTCTCAAACGCTCAACCGGTTTTTTTGCCTTGCTATCAGGTAATCTTTTGCTCATGGGAATTCCTGTATTGGAAGATAAAATAAAAAAGGCTCCCTACATGTGTATCATGGATACAATGCATGGAGCCTTCATCATTTCCCCCGGGGTTATTTCTTTAAATCTCAAACGGTTTAGAGCGGTGGAACTTTCATCACACCAAAGCCATAAGATTTCATGGAAAATACTATATGAAGCATCTATTTGTTGTCAAGTTGAGGGGATCAACGTTTTTTGCGGGAGGGGAGGGAGAGTTGTCTTCCCTCTTCGGAGTCGGAGATTCCGAAATGCTGGTAGGCCAATTCTGTGGCCTTCCTCCCGTTCTGCATTCTTGCCACAAAACCGATCTTGAGGAGAAAGGGTTCGATCATATCGACCAATGTATCTGCCTCTTCCTGCAGGGTCGCGGCAATCGCCTCAAGACCCACCGGCCCCCCTTTGTAATACCGGATGATCGTTTCCAGGAACCTTCGGTCAAGGCTTGTCAAACCCATTTCATCCACCCCTTCCAAACGCAGCGCTTCATCGGCAATGGCTTTGTCGATCTTCCCTTGCCCGCGGATCTCGGCAAAATCCCTGACCCGTTTAAGAAGCCGGTTCGAAATTCTCGGTGTGCCTCTCGACCGCTTGGCGATTTCTTCCGTCCCCTCTTCATCAATGGGAACTCTTAAGAGGGCTGCGGAGCGTCTGACCACCTGGCAGAGTTCTTCGACTGAATAGAAATCGAGGTTTCTCAATATTCCAAAGCGCTCCCGAAGTGGTGCGGAAAGAAGCCCGGCCCGTGTGGTGGCGCCCACAAAGGTGAACCGTTCCAATCGATACCGATGGCTTCTCGCATGAGCCCCTTTATCAAAAATGAAATCAATGCAAAAATCTTCCATGGCTGGGTAGAGGAATTCTTCCACCACCTTGGGAAGTCTGTGCACCTCATCGATAAACAGGACGTCTCCTCTTTCCAGATGGGTGAGGATGCTGATCAGGTCGCCTCCTTTTTCGATGGCGGGTCCGGAGGAGGTGACAATACGGACTCCCAATTCTGTGGCAATGATATGGGCAAGGGTGGTTTTTCCCAATCCGGGTGGGGAATGAAAGAGGATGTGGTCCAGAGGTTCTCCCCGTTTTTTAGCCGCCTGGATCGCAATCTCCAGAGTCTCCACCACCTGTTTTTGACCAATGTATTCAGAAAGCTTCCGCGGCCTCAGGTTGAGATAATCTTCAACTTCGGATTGGATCTCTTCAGCTTCTACCTTAGGATCAGGTCGTCTGCTCTCTTCGGATTCCTTCATATATTCCTCTTTATCTAAGCACCAATATCAAACTCACGGCGTCATTAGGTCAATAAGTCATTAGTCATTAAATGACTTAATTACCCAGTGACTTAATGACCTGGGGCATTTGGAATTTGTAATTTGGAATTTGGGATTTCAGGGGGCAATCTCCTTTTGTCCTCGATACACCTCTTCAAACAATTCTTCAGGGGTGGAAACATTGGGGTTTCTGAGCATTGCCTCTTTGACCAAACGCTGTGCTTCACTTAACTTATGGCCAAGGTCTTTTACCAAAACTTCCTCCACCTGTTTCTTAAAGTCCACGACCTCTACATCGACTGGAACTTGATCCTCCCTCATCAGCGCAAATTTACCAACTTTTCCTTGAAGGGTGGCAATAATCTTGTCCGCCGTCCTTTTCCCAACTCCCTTCAGACTTTCGAGGGTTTTCGCATCCCTTTCCTCTATTGCCTTGGCAATCTTTGGGACGGGCATCATCAAGGCCTTTACTGCCGTCGGGGGACCGATGTCTTCCACGGTAATGAATTTCTCAAAGAATTCCTTCTCCGGCTCGAAATTAAAACCGATGAGGAGAGGCTTGGGTTGCCGTTCGGTCTGGTGGTAATAAATATAAAGTCTGACGATTTCTCCATCCTCCCCTGCTCTCTTTGGACCGAAGGTCTGTCGAACAATCGCAGGAAGGAGAATCTCATACCCCACCCCATTCGCTAAAACAACTATCCTGTCTTCTTCCTTCTTGAGCAACTTTCCTTCGATATAACGAATCATCTCTTTCCTTTAAAATCCCCCCCTTTAGAAAAGGGGGGTTGGGGGGATTTGAAACTACCAATGAAAGTTTTTATTTCTGGAAAGGCCGGTCAAGGCCAGGGCCAGAGCATCCCCTGCATGACTTGAGTTCAGGGGACTCTCGATCCTGAGAATCTGGCGAATCGCCTTCTTCATCTGTTCCTTATCGGCCCGGCCGCTTCCGGTCAACGCACTTTTTACCTCCGTCGGTCTCAGTTCGACCACAGGAATGTCCATTTCTTGAGCCGCAAGGTAGATCACCCCCCTCACCTCTCCCAATTGAATGGCTGCCTTGGGAAATTGTTTCAGGACAAAGACCTCTTCCAAGGCAAGAAGGTTGGGGTTCCATTTTGCAAGAAGTCCTTTGAGCTCATCATAGATGGTTTTTAAACGGAGGGGAATAGGACAATTTGCTTCGGTTCGGATGGCTCCCCAATCGCAGGCTTTCCCTCCCCGGGGAAGAGCCTCTACCACTCCAAAGCCCGTCATCGCTAAGCCCGGATCGATTCCAATCGCCTTCACCAAAAGAGTTTCTCCAGATGTGAAAAAGCCACCCGATCACTTTCCTTTAGAAGAGGGTGGCTTCTGACTTAACTGAAACAGGAATGTTTATGCACTGAGCCGTTCCATCTCCTCTTCGGCAATATCGAAATTGCCGTAAACTTTTGTGACGTCATCAGAATCTTCAAGCCCTTCCATTAACTTCAGCATCTGTTCCGCCTCTTTTCCACTCAAACGAACCGTGCTCTGGGAGACCATGGTTATCTCAGCATAGCTGTGTTTGAACCCAGCTGCCTCAACAGCCTTTTTCACTTCTTCAAAACTCGCTGGGTCGGTCGTTACTTCAAATTCCTTGCCCGAATCTTTCACATCGAGGGCCCCTGCGTCCAATGCCACTTCAATCAGACGATCCTCATCCGCTCCGCTCTTTTCGATGATGATCAACCCCTTTTTCTCAAACATCCAGGAGACGCAACCGTTCTCACCAAGGCTGCCATTGTATTTGGAGAAGACATGCCTGACATCGGCAACGGTCCGGTTTTTGTTATCCGTCACCACTTCCAGCATCATGGCCACGCCACCCGGTCCGTAACCCTCGTACATCAGCTCTTCGTAATTGACCCCTTCCAGTTCTCCGGTCCCCTTCTTGATCGCCCTTTCAATATTATCCTTCGGCATGTTTTCTGCTTTGGCCGCGAGAACGGCCGTCCGGAGCCTCGGATTGGCATTGATATCCCCTCCCCCAAAGCGGGCAGCGACCATGATTTCTTTGATGATTTTGGTGAAGGCTTTCCCCCGTTTGGCATCGGCTGCGCCTTTTTTCCGCTTAATCGTACTCCACTTTGAATGTCCGGACATGTCGCTTCACTCTCGTAAGTCGAGGGTGGAAAGTGGCAGATCGAAAATCCCGAACCACCTTCTACTCTCTACTTTCCACTTTCTAAAATATGGTGGGCGCTAGAGGATTTGAACCTCTGACTTCCTGCGTGTGAAGCAGGCGTTCTCCCCCTGAACTAAGCGCCCAATCCCAAATCTATTTTATAAGACCTTTCTAAAAAGTCAACCCTGTTTTATAAAATTGTATAAAATGGTTTTTATGCGGCCTCTATGAAAACCTCAATTGTTTTATCAGAGACCTCTGAATATTTCCCACATTCAGACGTGACCATAATCCCGATTTAGAAAACTGTCTCTGCGAGTAAAACGAAGCAGTCTCGCTTTCTTGGGAGAGATTGCCGCGCACCTTTCAGGTGCTCGCATGCATGTCGGCAAAAGGGGTTCCTTATCTAAATCGGGATTCAGAAGTCAGCTTCAGGTTGACCACAGGGAGATGATACGTTAAATTTAATAAGTAAGGTCTGTCCATAAAGAGAAAGAGAGAATTGAATTATGACAGCTATCGCACAGTTGGAAGAGCTTTATACGAAAAGGGGCAAGCGGGCCGAACAATTGCACGATTCGGGGAAGAAAGTGATCGGTTACTTTTGTTGCTTCGTGCCGGATGAGATCATCACTGCTTTCGATATGGTGCCCTATCGCATCCAGGGCAGCCAAAGCGAGCCAATAGACCAGGCGGATGCCTATATTGAGCCGATGGCCTGCCCCTTTGCCCGGAGTTGTTTTAATCTGGCCCTTAAAGGAAAATACGATTTCCTGGACGGTTTTGTGGTCCCCCACAGTTGCGATACCATAGAGCGCATGTATCACATCTGGCGTCACTGTAAGCCTGCTCCCTTTTCCCATTTCATCAATGTCCCCCACATGATGGGACCAAGTTCAGACGAATTCTACCGCAAGGAATTGGAGTTTTTTATCAAGGGACTTGAGGCATGGTCCGGCAAGAAACTGAATACCGACAAGCTCAAAAGAGCGGTCAGGCTTTACAACGAGCGGCGAGCCGTCCTCAGAGAACTTTATGAATTGAGAAAACCGGACCCGCCCCTTGTCTCAGGCACCGAGATCACCGTGGCACTGGTGGCGGGCATGGGCATCCCTGCGGCGGAGCACATCGAACTCGTAAAAAAATTGATCGCCGAAATCAAGGGGCGTCCCCGGCTGAAGGCACAGAAGCTCCCCCGCATCTTCCTCTGGGGCAACGAGATAGATGACATTGCCTTCGTCAAACTCATCGAAGAGAGCGGCGCCTATGTGGTGATGGACGACCTTTGCACCGGCACCCGCTTCTTCTGGGACGACGTGCCGGAAACCAACGATCCCCTCGATGGTATTGTCAGCCGCTACATCCATACGCATTGCCCACGAAGCTACATTCCCAAAGCGGACTCCCGCGAGAAAGACTTGGAGAACCGTTACGGGTACATCCGCCGTTTTATCAAAGAATGGAACGGCAACGGGGTGATCTTCTACATTGTCCGCTACTGCGATACCTGCGAGCTGGAGGGGCCGGACCTGCGCGAATACCTGAACGAAATGAAACTGCCGGTGCTGATGATAGAGGACGATTACTCCACATCCACCATCGGCCAACTCCGCACCCGGGTCCAAGCGTTCCTGGAAATGATTGCTTAAGGAGAATAACCATGGATTCAAAAGAACAGTCAAAAACAACAGCTCAAAAAGGGACGGAATCCGCCCGTAAGGTCCGGGCCATGGTGAAGAATATCTATCGGAGCGCCCATGAAGCCAAGGCCCAAGGGAAAAAAGTGGCCTATTTCATGGTCTCCTCTCAGTACGATGAAATCGTGCGCGCCATGGACGTGGTACCGCTGCCCACCGAAAACTACGCCGGCCTATGTGCCGCCAAACGCGAGATGGACCGTTTTCTTCTTAAGGCGGAGGCGGACGGCTACTCCCAGGTACTCTGCAGCTATGCCCGTATCGGCCTTGGCTTTGACAGTTTGAGAAAAGATCTGGGCGGCGTGCCGAAAGATGCCCCGGACGGCGGGATGCCTCAGCCGGACATGATGCTCGGTAGCAGCGGCGTCTGCGATCCGCGTTTCAAGTGGTACCAGGCAGCAGGGCGCTTCATGGAGGTGCCTACCTATAGTATCGACGTGGTGTGGCCGCCGGTTACCAGTGACCTGAACGAGGTGCGCAACCATTATATCAAGTACCAGAAAGAGCAGTTCCGGGGTTTGATTGCGTTTCTGGAACAGCAGACCGGCAGGAAGATGGACAAGGAACGCCTCTGGGAAACCATCCGTCTGGGTGACAAGGCTTGGCGGCTTTGGTACGAGACAGACCGGATGCGCGTCGCCGTGCCCGGCCCCATGCCATCCCAGGACCACTTCAGCGCCATGGTGCCCGCTTACTACTATTGCGGCACACAGGAGGCCGTGGACTTTTACAACGAGCTCTACGCCGAAGTGAAATATAAAGTGGAAAACAAGATAGGCGTCGTCCCAACAGAAAAGCACCGCATTCTATACGGAGGCGGGCTTCCGCCCTGGCATACTCTTTGGATCTTCAATTACTTTGAAAGTTTCGGGGCGGTCTTCGTGATTGAAAACGTATACCGTAGTTCTGACCCGGCGGAAGTACCGAGTCACGTTAAGGACCCTGTGGAATACCTGGCCTGGCGCTCCTTTCTCCGCCACACACAACGCCACGAGAAAGCCAAGGCCAATAGCGGGAATCCCATTGTTGAACGTTTACTGGAGATGATCAAGGATTATCAGATTGACGGTGTGGTCTTCCACGCCTGTCGTTCCTGTCGCGCCACCACCATCGGGCAGGTGCATATCAAGAACCTGTTAGGCCAGTTTACCGATATCCCCATGATGCAGCTTGTCTCCGACATGGTTGATCTCAGGGATTACTCGGAAGCGCAGTGGAAGACTCAGATCGGCGCCTTCATCGAGGCGCTCTAAGCCCGCACCGATTGAGCCTGGTGTATTGCGTCAAAAGTCCTTTTACTTTAGTTGTCATTCCGGGCTTGACCCGGAATCCAGTATTTCTGAACTGGATTCCCGCTTTCGCGGGAATGACGGCTTCCAAACTAATGTAAAGAAGCGTTGGACGCACTACACTATCAACCTGACGGAAAGGAACGAAAGACAGTATGCCTTTTGCCGGCATTGACATCGGCTCCACCATGACCAAGGTGGTCATTGTTGACAGCGACGGCATCATCGTGTCTTCGGTTATCGGCCCCACCGGCGCCGAACATCGCCATTTAGCCCTCGAGGTCATGGACGAAGCCATTAAGAAGGCAGGGCTTGCCTTTGAGCAGCTTGATTTTATCGTGTCTACAGGCTATGGGCGCATCAATGTCCCCTTCAACGATAAGCAAATTACCGAGATCACTTGCCACAGCCGGAGCATCCGCGAGCTTTTCCCCAGCGCGCGCATCCTCATCGATATCGGCGGGCAAGATTCCAAAGGAATCAAGCTTGACAGCGACGGCAAGGTGGTGAACTTCGTCATGAACGATAAGTGCGCCGCCGGCACAGGCCGTTTCCTCGAAGTGATTGCCGAAGCCCTCGGGATTGAGCTGACCCAGATGGGAGATCTTTCCCTGAAGGCAAAGAAGTACGTCAAGATTTCCAATACCTGCACTGTCTTTGCCGAGCATGAAGTGACGACCAGGCTCACAGAAGGATCAACGATCCCGGAAATTGTGGCCGGCCTGCACGAGGCGTTTGCCGCCCGGGTAGTCAACATGGTACGGTCTCTTGGTATAGAAAAGGATGTGGTGGTCACGGGCGGGGGAGCCAAGAATATCGGCCTGGTCAAAGCCATCGAGGACAAGGTAGGCTTTCCGGTGCTCGTGCCGCCGGAACCGCTCCTCACAGGGGCTCTGGGGGCAGCCCTGCTGGGCAGGGATTTCGTTGCCCGTGGCGTCACTCCTGAACGCGAGCGAAGATTAGAAGGAGTTACCTTCTTCAAATGAGCGATAACCAAAAATACTACGCTGGTGTTGATATCGGCTCTGCATTTATCAAAGCAGTGCTGGTCAGCCACAAGCAGATCATGGTTTCCAGAATAGTCGCCTCCGGGGGCAACTATAAAGAAACGGCCCGGAGAGTTCTTGATGAAGCGCTATCCAAGGCCGGAGTTAGCCTTGAGGAGCTTTCCGGTATTGTGGTCACAGGCATCGGGGCAGAAAGCGCCCCTTTTCGGGCACGTCAGGTCTCCGATGTTTCCTGTCAGGCTGTGGGTTGCCGCTCTCTCTTCCCTTCCGCCCGAATGGTGATAGACATAGGCGGGCAGTTCACCAAGGTCGCCAAGCTGACCCCCAAGGGGAGAATTGCCAACTTCCTGATGAGCGAGAAGTGTGCCACCGGTTCAGGTCGTTTTCTACAGGTAATTGCCCGCATCCTTCGCATCAACATAGAAGATATCGGCCCTCTTTCTGTGAAATCCCAAATGCCGGTTGAGTTTTCGACAAACTGCGCTGTCTTTGCCGAATCCGAGACTGTCTCCAGGATAGCTGAAGGCGCCAAAATGGAAGACATCCTGGCCGGGGTGCATCGCGCCATGGCTGCCAAGGTGGCCATGCTGGTGAAAGGGCTGCAAATGGAGCCGGACGTAGTGCTCACCGGCGGTGGGGGTGAGGATGCTGGCCTTGTCTTAGCCGTCAGCGAAGCGCTTGGAGTGAAAGTACTGGTGCCGGAGCAACCACGGCTCACCGCCGCCATGGGCGCAGCCTGCCTTGCGGAAGAAGAGAAACCTTGAATCAACGAATACAGCAGAGAAAGGAGAAAAAAAGATGGCGATCTGGGCGGAGATGACCGAAGACTTCAAAACTTTATTGCGGCTAAGGACTGAGCCGGTCGCTTTCCGCCGGCTGGAGAAAGCCGAAGACCTGGAAAAAATCCCGAATGTAGTTCGGGTTAAACGGGGATTCAGTTACTGCCAGGTTCCTTTCCTGGTGAGAGTGATGGGACAGACCGTGGGAATTACCAAGGAGGACCCGATCGGCGCCCGCTGCACCCGGCTCCACGGGCTGCGGTCAGCAACCGAAAAAAGTATGCAAAACGAGGCGGCGATGCTGTCAACCACCTGGTTCGCTTCCCCTGAAGAAGCCTTGAAACAGCAACACGAAACACCCCGCCTTCCCGTCGGGGAGGCCATCGTTGTCGCTCCCCTGGGAAAGGAGAAGTTCGAACCCGAGGTGGTCTCGATCTACGCCAACCCTGCCCAGGTCATGATGATCCTGTGCGGACTACAGAAAGAGAAATATGAGCGCTTCCAGTTCTTTTTTATCGGCGAAGGCGCCTGTGCCGACTCGCTGGCCCAATGCTATGCCAGCGGCAAGCCTGCCGTGGCGATTCCCTGCTATGGTGAGAGGACAATGGGACAGGTGGCGGATGACGAAATCGTCGTCGCTCTGCCGCCGGGGGAGCTCGGGCGGGCTGTCTCAGGAATGAAGAAACTGGCAAAAATAGGATTCAAGTACCCGATTCCTTTCATCGGAGGATTGGCCGATCCGACTCCCATCCTCGCCCAGTTCTATCCCGACCGGGCCAAGAAATAATCTGACGGAGAAAAGTGGTTTTTTGCTCTTGAACTCTTTCTTTCCCCTCTGTTAGATGTATTAAGAAAGCGAGATGTCTAAAATACCCTAAATGGAGTCTGTATCCTTATTCATCCCTTGCACGGTTGACCTTTTCCTTCCCCATATCGGAGAAGCAACAGTCTCCCTGCTCCGCCGGGTGGGGGTCAATCCGATCTACCACCAGGAACAAACCTGCTGTGGCCAACCGGCTATCAACGCTGGATATCGTGAACAGGCAAAAAAAGCAGCCAAACATTTTATCCAAGTCTTCGGGGATGACGAAAAAGTGGTCAGTCCCTCAGGCTCCTGCGTAGGCATGGTTAAGGTTCACTATCCGGAACTTCTTGCTGAGGAGCCGCAGTGGCGGAGGCGGGCGGAAGAACTGAGTCTCCGGGTCTATGAGCTCTCCCAGTACCTGGTCGATATCCTGAAAGTAGAAAATGTCGGTGCCTCCTTTAAAGGAAAAGTGGCCTACCACGAATCCTGTCATATCCTCCGCGGTCTGGGAGTTTCCGAACAGCCCAAAAAATTGATCCGTGCGGTAAACGGGGCCCAACTGGTCCCCTTGAATGCGGAGGATGCTTGCTGTGGGTTCGGAGGGGAGTTTGCCATTCATTATCCCGATATCTCCGAATCGATGCTCAAGGATAAAGCGGAAGATTACTTAACGAGCGGGGCCGACATTCTGCTCCTTTGCGAACCAGGCTGCCTCCTCAATATTGGCGGTTTTCTTAATAGAAACTTTCCCGGAAAAAAGGTGATGCATCTGGCCAGCTTTTTGGCCGAATACCAGGAAACGATGAACAATGGACAATAAACGATGAACGATGAACCGCGAATTATCTTTTTTCCCATTATCTATTGTCCATCGTCCATTGTTCATAGTTCATCGTCAGTAGAGGGGATGGATGGAAATTAAGACAGA
>Ga0256868_10000293_pt1 | contig 30165 bp, 17 predicted proteins | sample RVTome_13_FD_187341 | JGI IMG/M metagenome (GOLD analysis project Ga0256868, IMG submission 187341) | Soil microbial communities from uranium-contaminated site in the Upper Colorado River Basin, Wyoming, United States - RVT92D227 HiSeq ...
GCATCCCCATCGGGGTCGCTGGTGGAGCTGGCGAAGCTGACCGCCTCACCGGGCTGGACCGTGACGTTGCCGATGGGTGCCGTGATCACCCCGTTGGGCGGCGAGTTGGCCGCGGTCACCGTGACCGTGCGGGTGTCCGGGGTGGGGTCGGCGGCGCCGTGGCTGTCGGTGGCGGTGAAGGTGACGGTGTAGCTGCCCGCGGTGGTGTAGGCGTGGGTCCCGGGGACGAGCTGGGTGGAGGTTGCCCCGTCGCCGAAGCTCCAGAGCACGCTGACCGCATCCCCATCGGGGTCGCTGGTGGAGCTGGCGAAGCTGACCGCCTCACCGGGCTGGACCGTGACGTTGCCGATGGGTGCCGTGATCACCCCGTTGGGCGCGTGGTTGACAGCGCCCCCCGCGACGGCGAACGTGAACGCGTCGGCGAACCATTGTTTGGGATCCAGCGCGGTGGCGTCTGTATCGCGGATCTCGAAGGCGGTGAAGCCGGCCGGGGCGATCACGCCGAGGAAACTCCAGCCGGAGTCAATCGTGGTGCTGCCCCCGTCCACCAGCGCGCCGTCGAGGACGACCCGGACGGTCGTCGTGGTGGTGGTGGTGAACCAGCCGCCCCCGCCGTACAGGGTCACGCTGCTCGAGCCGAAGAGCAGGTCGGGGTCACCGGCAGGGTGGTCGTGGACCCGCCAGGTGCCCTCAAAGGCGAAGAGGTTGTTGGTGGTGATGCCCTCACTCGCCGACCAGGTGATCCCGTTGCTCGTGATCGATGGTGCGGTGTGGGCGGGACCCCCGACGGTCGTCCGGACGCCGGCCCAGGCCGCTCCCTCGAACCCCTCCAGGAGCTGCTGGTAGCCGCCCGCCGCTAGCGCCGCCAGATACGACGCCTCATCGGTGTACACCGTGGTCTGCGCGGCGGCGGCCACGCTGAGCACGAGCAAAACGCCGGCGAGACCAAGGGCTTTCATTGTTCCCCCCTTGCGGCCGCGGGCGCCGCGTTCCCGGGAGAGGCCCGGCCGAGGCGGCGGCGAACCCTCAGGTGAGAGCCGTCGGCGCCATCACAGTCCTGATCGATCCCGTCCGCCGGCTGTTCGGCGGCGCCGGGGTGAACGGCCGGGTCGCCGTCGTTGCAGTCCAGAGCCGTGCCGCAGCCGGCGGAAGGGTAGTAGCAATCGCCGTCTCCGTCGCGGCACGCCGGGGCGCCGAGCACACCGCCGAGCGCGGCGAGGGCCGCGGCGTCGTCGATCAGCCCGTGGCCGTACTCGTTGTCGGCGCCCGGCTCGCCGAGGTCACGGGCACCGGCAAGCAGCGCCCCCTCGAGTTGTTCTGGGGTGGCCTGTGGGTAGGCGCCACGCAGCAGCGCCATGACCCCGGCGGCGTGGGGCGCGGCGAAAGAGCTGCCGGTCACCGTGGCGAGCGAGCCCGGGACGGCGCCGCCGAACGTCAGGTCGGTCGTCTGTACGTCCACCCCCGGCGCGACCACGTGGGGGAAGATGCCGCCGCAGGCCGAAGGGCCGCGGCTGCTGGAGATCTCGATGATCCCCCTGTCGTCCACCGCCCCGACCGCGAAACCGCCCAGGTTGTTGCCGGGGCTGACGCTGGAGGAGCTGGCCGGACCGTCGTTGCCGGCGGCGAAGACGACGGCCATGCCGGCGGCCTTGAGCACGGCGATGTCCGGCTCGAATTCGCGGAAGCACTCGTTGACCTCCTCCGGGAACCCCCAGGAGTTATTGACCACGTCGGGGGCGTCATCGGTGGCCGGGTCGTTGTCGGGGTCGAGCAGCCACTGGAACCCCTGGTGGATGGCGGACAGCTTGGCCGTGCCGTCGTCGTCGAAGATCTTCGCCGCGATCCACACGGCGTGGGGCGCAACGCCGAGGGCGCTTTCGCCGACGATCAGCCCCGCCGCCTGGGTGCCGTGTCCCTCGCCGTCGTAGGGAGTGGCGTGCCTGCCGGAGGGGTCGAACCAGCTGTTGTCGCCGCCGCGAAAGCGGCCGGCGAGGTCCCGGTGGGCCACGTCCACGCCGCTGTCCACCACGGCGACCACGACACCGGCGCCCCGGTGGCCGGCAGCCCACAGCTCCGGCGCCCGGACCGCGGCGAGGTTCCAGCCGGGAACCGGGGCGGCGCCCGCTGCGCTCGCCTGCAGCTTGATGGTGACGTCGGGGCGCACGCTCGACACCCCGGGGAGGGCGGCGAGCTCGTGGATCACCGATGGTCGCGCGGAGACCGCCATGGCGTTGATCGCCCAGAGCGAGACCGGCTCCTCGAGGGTGCGCCCGCGCAAAAGCTCCCGTGCCGGCTGCTGCGCGTCGTCAGCCTGCCGGCGCAGGCCCATCACCAGCTCCGCCCTGCGAGTGCCCCGCTGGTTGGCGACCGACCCTACCGGTGCGAGGCCGGTACGGCCGGCAAAGGCGACGAGGACCGGAATCTCCTGCTCCGGCGGTGCCGTTTGCAGTGTCTCGAGAAGCTCACGTTCGATGATGCTGGCGCGCAGCGGCGCCGGCGAAAGGGCGAGGGCGAGGCCCACCGCTACGTACCAGATTCGTTGCCTTGGTCGGGTGAGGCGCACGGTTCACTCCACCGTGAGCTTCTCGGCGCGAAAATCGCCGACCACCACCGTGACCTGGTTGCCCGGCTTCACCAGCTTGCCGGCGTTGCCGAAGAACATGAAGTACGTCCTGCCCGCGATCGGGGTGTTGGAGCTGCGCAGCGGGCCGGTCTTCGGCGGAACGGGAACCGCGAGCTTGGCGCCGCTCGCAACGTCGATCAAATACGGCTTGGTCTTGCGGACGAAGATCGGCGCCGCCTTGAGGGGGTCGACGACCCGATACCGGAAGTCCAGCATGTGGCCGGCCGCGGACAACCGGATGCCGACGACCTGGACGCCCCAGCGCTCCTCGAGGCTGACCGGCGTCGGCGTGGGTGGTGTGGGCGGAGCCGAGGCGCAAGCGGTGATCCCGAGCGCGATCAGCGCCGCGAGCAGGCGGGTCGGGGTGGGGGGGACTTTTGCGTGTCTCATCGCTTCTTTCTGGTGCCCGGCCGGGCGCCCCCCACAAGGAGGGCGCCCGGACGGCTGGTTGTTGTCACTACCTCACGACGTTGATCCTGACGTAGGCGACATTCGAAGTCGCTCCGAGGCTGTCGGTCACCTTGTACGAGAAGGTGTCGGTGCCGCGGAAGTTCCTCTTCGCGATGTAGGTCACCACACCGGTCGAGTTGTCGACGGCGACTGTGCCGCCCCGGTTCGGTTTGGACACGATCGTCACCGTGCGGCCGGTGATCGGCAACGGTGGGGTCGAGGGGAGATCCGGGTCGTAGTCGTTGCCGAGGACGTTGATGTTCACGGGCGTGGTCGTGCGCGTGGTGTTGAAGTCGTCCACCGCGACCGGCGCCTGGTCGACGTGGGGGTTGACCGTGATCGTCACGGTGGCCGATGCACTGTTGACGGTGCCGTCGTTGGCCGCGTAGGTGAATGTGTAGGTACCGGCGGCGGCGTTGGTGTAGGTGAACGAGCCGTCGTTCGGACCCCAGGTCAGCGTGCCGCTCGCCGGGTCGGTGAGCTTGACGGCCGTGAGCGGGTCGCCGTCCACGTCGCTGTCGTTCCCGAGCACGCCCGGCCCGGCGACGGTGAGCAGGACCCCCTGGTCGGTGGCGTAGGCGTCGGCATTCGCAACTGCCGCGTCGTTAACCGCCGCCACGGTAATCGTAACAGTGGCTACGTTGCTCCCGACCGCGCCCGCGAAGGCGCGGTAGGTGAAGGAGTCGGTGCCGTTGAAGTTGGCATTGGGGATGTAGGTGAAGGAGCCGGCGGCGTTGAGCGTGAGCGCGCCGGCGGCGGTGCCGGCCACCAGGCTCGCGGTGGTCGGGGAGCCGGTATCGTTGAAGAGCACGCCGTTGAGGAACGACGCCGTGGTGTCGAGCGTGGTGTCCTCGGTCGCGGCGTATGCGTCGGCGACCGCGATGGGCACGCCGCCCGCGGCGGCGACCTGAATGGTCGAGAACATCCCGCCCCCCGTTGCCCCGGCGTTGCTGAGGTGCAGGCTGCGGTCCCACACCGCAAAGGTGCCCGCGGTGGGGTTGAAGATCGCGTCCTGGGTTTTTCCTGCGGCAAGCAGGACCGAGTACTGCTCACGAGGGTACGGGTACGGCTTGCCGTCCTCGGCGACCATGCTCATGTAGGCGCCCTGGAGCGCCGGTACGTGGGTGTTGAGGCCGGCGTTGAGGAAGCGGAGGAGCACGCGCTGATCGCTGGTCACGCTGGCAACCGGCGGGTCTCCGGCGGCGAACGGTTGGCCGTTGACCAGGAAGTACGAAGGTTTGTAGTTGATGGCGTTGGCGGGGAGGGCCAACGGGTCGTGGAGCGCACGGTCGATCTCGCTGTAGAGCAGGATCACCTGGGCGTCGTAGGGCACGCCCGGGTATGCCTGGCCGGCTGCCGCGTCCTTGGTAACTGCACCGTAGAGACCCATCTGCACCTGTTGCGTGACGTGGCTGCCGCTCTGGTAGAGGTAGGTGCCGGGGCTTGGCCCGGTCCAGGTGAAGGTCGCAGTGCCGCCGCTTGCGGCCGCCTGGCCAGTGAACGATGTGAGCCGCTGCCGCCCCTGAGTATCGGTGATGGCTCCCTGTGCGATCCCGCCGCTAACGGCCGGGAGGGCTTGGCCGGGGATGATGATGGAAACCGGCTCGGGGAGGTTGTTGGTGAGGTTGATGATGAGGTCCTCGCCGGGGGGCACGACCAGCACCGGGCCGGGGACCGTGACCGTGCCGAGGCTCGGGCACGCGCCGACGACGGTGGTCGAGGTGCAGACGAAGCCCCACACGGGCACGTTCTGTCCGGCGACGGTGATCGTCGCCGTGCCGGCGCTCAGGCCGTAGGTGGCGGCGAAGGAGGGGCTTGCCATCGCGGCCGCGACCGCCAGCGCCAGTGCAAGCTGTCTGAAAGTCCGTTTGCAGTTCATCTCTCTCTCCTTCGACTACGGGATCGGTGTGCCTGGCGGCTCGACGACCAGCATGGTCATCATGCCGCCCGGAAAGATGTCGTAGTTGGTCATTTCCTTCTCGGTGTGCGAGTGCCACATGAAAGTGAAGCCGGCGTTGGGGTTGAGTCCGCCCTCGCCTGGCGGCAGCGCCCCGAGCGTGCCCATGAACGGGCTGCCGCTGTAGAAGCCGCCGAAGGTGAGGTCGCTCTTCTCGGGCAGGACCACCGGGAGCGCCTTGCCATGGTCCGGGCACCACTCCTTCGTCACGGGGTCGTAGCCCGGCGACGACGGGTTCGCCGCGGTGACCGCGATCCCGTTGCAGGTGTGCGGGTACTCGGAACCGGTGCCGTAGATGTCCCAACCCATGTTCTTGCCGGTCCACGTGAAGATCGCGTCGACGGTCTCGCCGGGCACGGACTGGACCGTGAACACGTCATAGGCGAGGTCGGCGCCGGCGCCGGGTGTGCTCTCGAGCAGGCGGCCGGCGCGGGCGATGACCTTGGCGTGGTTGCCGTGGTGATGGAACGGGTGCATGTCGCGGCCGGCGCCGATCACCCGCATGAGCAGCTTGTCGCCAGGGGTCATGCGCACCATCGCGCCGTACGGCTGGGTCGGCAGCTGGGGAACGCCGGGCATCAGCATCGTGTCGGGAGCGTTGCGGCCGTTGACGAACCAGTAGCCGGGGAAGTAGTCGGCCAGCCAGCCGGACGTCTCGACCTGAGCGATGCCCGCGGCGATTCCGAACTCGAGGGCCTGGTGGATCCTCGGGTCCATCTCCGAGAGCACGAAGAGGTACTCGTGGTCGTAGGCGGAATCGGCGTGGTTGTAGGCGCGCCCGGCCATCGGGTCGTAGCCGTACGGCCGGACGATGAGGGCGCCGAAGATGCCCATCTCGATCTGCAGGTCGGGCCGCGTGCCGGAGTGATACATGTAAGTGCCGGCGTTGCTGGCGGTCAAGGTGTAGCTCACCGCCCCACCCGGTGTCGCGTCGAGCGTGAGCAGGCCGGCGCTGGTCGGGGCCAGGGCCTCGGCGGCCGTGGCCGCCTGGCCCGGGAACACCAGCGACACATTGGGTGCGCCGGCGCCCGAGAGGCCGTTGGTGACCGTCACCGTAATGGTGTCGCCCTGGTTGACGATCAGCGTCGGGCAGGGGTACTGGGGTCGGGCGGCCGGGCTGGTCGCGCACCCCCAGAAGTACATGTTCAGGCCGTCGCCGGTGGTGACGTAGTCGGCCTTGACCGTGAGCCCGAAGTTGGTCCCCGTCAGGCCCTCGATCAGCGAGTGCGCGCCCGCCAGCGACGGCAGCACGAGCACGGCCGCGAGGACGATGGGAACCGCTGCGAGCCGATGGAGTGTCGGTTTCATCTCTTGCCTCCTCATCGTCTCTCTCAGAGGATGACGATCTCGGTCATCATGCCGCCGAAATCGTCCGCCCTGTTGCTCAGGTAGTTTAGGTTTGTGGTGTAGAGGAAGTATTTCGTCCCCGGGGTCGCAGTGGCAGGGATCTCGAGCATCACGTCCGCCGACTCGCCGCCGCCGAGGGTCACCGAGGTGGTGTCGAAGTAGAGGTCCTTGCCCTTGGCTGGGCCGGCGCCGTCGGGGTCGGGCCCGCGCAACTGGCGCGCGTTCCAGCCCACGACCTTCATCGGGACGCCGGCGGCGCCGAGGGTGAAGAACTTCGTCACGCTCAGGTTGGAGAGGCGGAGGAGAACGCGGTCGCCGGCGGAGGCGGTGATCAGAGCGCTGACCGGCTGGGACTGGACGCCGCCGTTAACCGGGTCGCCAAACTCGTCAACGGGCGCGGGCAGTGGGTTCGGGTTCACGGTGTCCGGATAGCCGCGGCCGTTGAGCATCGCGTAGTCGTCCTTCATGTAGTAGAAGGGCAGCGCCTGTACGGCGAGGTGCTCGTCGTGGAAGTACGAGTCGAACGACGTCATCTGGATGGCGTAGTCGCGGTCGTAGCCGGTTGAGCCGTCGCCGTCGTTGTAGGCGAACTTGGTGAAAGTCTTCGGGCCGACCACGTAGGCCGTGCCGTCCTGGACGGGGCGGACGTAAAGGTTGCCGAGCATGCCCATCTGCATGTGCTCGGTGGCCTCGACGTGGCAGTGGTACATGTAGGTGCCCGGGTCGGCGACGTTGTAGTAGTAGGTGAAGGTCGAGCCCATGTTGATCACCGCGGAGGAGTCGGGCACGCCGTCGAAGATCGCCGACGCGTCGGGGAAGCCGTGCCAGTGCACGCTGTGTGGGTCGAACAGGTCGGGCCGCATGATCATGCCGACGTTCGACAGGCTGAGGTAGAACTCGTCCCCTTCCTTGACGGTGATTGTCGGGGCCGCGAAGTTGGCCGCCAGCATGCCCGCCGCCATGGTGTCCGCCTCGAGCACGCCCGTGAGGTTGGAGAAGCCGAAGATGTACTGCAGGTGGCCGTCGGCCATCGTCACGAAGCCGTCCCCCGCCCCCAGATGCATGCACTTCGCGTTGGGGTGCTGCGGGTCGGGGGCATTGATCACCGCGTCCCCGTTGGTGTCGCCGGGGCACTGGACCGTGATCGCGGCGGACGCGGGCAGCGTGCCGAGGACGAGCGCGGCGACCAGCAGGTACATCGCCTGGTTGATCCTGCGTGATGTCATGTTCGTCAACTCCTTTCCTTCTCGCGCCCCCGCCGGGTGAACGCCCGGCGGGGGCTTGGAGGTTTCTAACTCAGGGGCGCTCGTCCGCGCCCTTGTCCGGGTTACTGTTGTTCGGAATCGGACGGGTGTTGCCGTCAAAGTCGTGCGTGATGTCGGGCAGTGCCGGCAGCTGGTTCATGGCCTGGCCGCTAGCCTCAGCAGGCGAATTGTTCTGCAGGTGGTAGTCGCCGTACGGCAGCCCGTTGTCCAGACGGTTGAGCGTCAGCGGCCCGAAGCGGAGCTTGATGAAGTTGCCGCCCTCGGCAAAAGCCGCCGGCACCTGGATCGGGCTCCCGAGCTCGGGGAAGAGGATGGTTTGGCCGGGGTCGCCGTTGAAGTACCCGCGGACGAACTGCGGGTCGAGCACGCTATTGCTCGGGTGGTAGGTCCCGGGCGTCGGCCCCGTGGCGGTGAGGGAGGTGAGCGTGCAGAAGCGCGGGTTGAGCAGGCCGGTGATGCCGAGGACCGCGAGGTCCTGATAGGCTGGCGTGGCCGGGACCAGCCCGTAGGTGATCGGGTCGCTCGGGCTCGGTGCGGCGGCGTCAGCTGAGAAGTAGAACGACCGGTTCTCCCAGATCACGCTGTTGCGCAGGTCGGGGTTGGAGTAGAGCTTGTACTGCTGCACGCCGGAAGAGTTGCCGAACGAAGCGTCGAGCTCGGGCGCGTGCTTGCGCGAAACGATGCCGGCGGGCTGAGGCGTGGACGCCGTCTGGTTTGGTGTCGGGAACGCCTCTCCGGCGGTGGCGGTGGAGTCGTTGTGAGCGATCGTGTTGTGGAGAATCCTAACCATCGCACTGTCCTGCAGCGAAATACCGCCGCCGGCGAGCGCCGCCACGTTGTTGACGATCATGTTGTTGACGAGGTTCACGGCGTACCAGCTCTGCGGCTGGTTGGGGTTCGACCGCACGTCGCGGCCGCTGACCTTGTCGGTACGGATGCCGCCACCGTCGCCGGCGCCGGCCGCGTTGCCGAGGATGAGGTTGTCGGCGACGGTCACCGACCCGGCGCCGTCCGACAGGTTGGCGAACTGGCCGGTGATCAGGAGGGGCGCGCCGCCGCCGATGAAGATGCCGCCGCCGTTGACGGTCTGGCCCTGGTTGAACGACTCGTTGAAGATCACCCAGTTGCTGGCGATGCGGCCGCCGTTTGACAGTCCGTAGTGACCGATGCCGCCGCCCTGGCCCATGGTGAAGTTGCCGCAGACGTAGTTGCCGGTCACCTGGTAGCCGGTGGAACCGGTGCACAGCGCGATGCCGCCGCCGACGCCATCGGTTGACCCGTTCTGGGTGATGTGGTTGTTGTGAATAGACAGGTCGGTGTTGAAGGCGTTCTCGTAGGCAGTCTGGGCGAGGGTGGTGAGGGTCGGGTGACCGACGCGGATGCCGCCGCCGTAGAGGCCGTGGTTGCCGATGACGCGGTTGTTGGCGATCTCAAGAAACCGCGCGTAGCCGTTGACCATGACCCCGCCCGCATGATCGGCGCCGGTGAGGGTGAAGCCGTCGATGCGCGAGTTGCGCTGGCCGCCGATGAAGCCGAATCCGCCCTGGTTGGGGGTGGCGTTCTTGGCGAGGACGATGATCGCTGGACCCATTTCGTTGAACAGCGCATCGGGCTCGATCCCGGCCCAGTTGGCCTCCTGCGACGGCAGAAGGTCGAACGCGCCGAGGGCGTGCAGGCCCTCGACCTTGTCACGCCAGGCCTGCAGCTTTTCGGCCGGGACCTTGACCGCGTCGATGCTGGTCACCGCCGGGCCGTAGCCCTGCAGGTATACCGGCTTCCACATCACGACCAGCTCTTCGTAATCGCCGGGTTCGACGAGCACGAGGCTGCCCGCTGCGGCCACGTCGATGCCGGCCTGAATTGTTGGGTACACGCCGGCCGCAGTTACGCCCTTGCGGACGCGCGTGACCGGAAGCTTGTTGTTGACGTTGTTCGAGGTCTCGACCGTGACGGTCAGGCCGGCGATCGTGGACTTGCCGTTGTCACCGCGGGTCACCTTCAGTTGCCCAGTGCGGGCGGTCGTCGGCACGGTGGCCGTGATGCTGCCCGCCGTCCAGGTGACGTTCGCCGGTGCAATTTGCGTGGTGCCGATCCACACCTCGCCCTCGGTGCCGCCGAAGCCGTAGTCACGAGCGATGGTCTTGGGGTTCGCGAGGGGGTTCTTGTAGTCCCAGGCCGGGTTCTTGACGTGGACGTCGCCCTCGGCGGTGATGGTGATGGTCTGGGGGCCGCCGCTCACGTCTACGTAGGGGCCACCACCGCTGGCCGCGGGACCGTCCACCCGCGCGATCTTGGGCGTGTGGTCGGGGAACTCGCAGTCGAGCGGGAACTGGTCGGGGCCGGCAAACGCCGCCACCGGCACCACCGGGGTGTCGAGGTAGGTGGTGGTGCCCGGCATGTACTGGAACGTGTAGCAGAACTGGCTGTACTGCGGGTTGAAGAACTCGTCGTCGATGAACTGCCCGGGGTTCAACGGATCGGGCTTTTTCGGCGAGTTCAGGCAGACGGTGATCATGTTGGGCGCCATTCCCGAAGGCTTGGGCTGGTTGGCGGTGTAGGTCGAGGGGACGAGCGCGTTGTAGACGCCGTACTGATCGGAGTAGGTGCGCCCGATCTCCCGCCCCGTCCAGTCTCGGATCGAGATGGGCAGGAACGGCGGCGCGTACTTCTCGCCAAAGTTGGGCGCGTTGGGGTCGAACTCGTTGGCTGTGTCGTCGAGGATGAAGCCGTAGATGTGACCGGCAATCGGTGCCTTGGTCATGAGATAGAAGTCGCCGGCCGCGTTCTGGCCGTTGGACAGCCGCACCTGCTTGCGGTCGCACAGCGGGCGCTGCACGCCCGGAGCGGGATCGCCATCCGCGAGGGTCTCGGCGATGGCGATGCCGGGGAAGAGGTCGAGCTCGGCCGGCAGTGTCTGGCCGGGGTAGGTATCGCCGTCGACGTCGTCCCAGTTCACGCACAACTGCGGCAACGCCAGGGTGCTCGGCGTGTAGCTCTCGCCGAAGTCCACGTTCTTGTCCTGCTCCTTGACGATCTCGTAGCCCTGGGGCGGCACCGCCTCGACGATGTAGACGCCCGGGGCCATCGCGGGTCCGAAGGCGGCGGGACCGAAGGCATAGCCGCCGTCGAAGACGCCGTCACGCACCTGGTTGAAATTACGCAGGCCGTCGTAGCAATCCTTCGGGCTGGGTGGGATCGGCCCCAAGGGCCCATCCGGGTCGAAAGTGAACACCTCGCCCTGGCAGCCGGTGGGCTGGTTGTCGTCCCAGGAGTCTGTGTGTGCGAACTCGATCGCGTCGCCGACGTCGAATCCGGCGACGCCGCTCCGCTCGACGTCCTCAGGCCCCGGGAAGTTGTCGAATGGGGCGTTGTCCACGTCGGCAAGCTGCACGCCCGCGGGGGCGTTGATGTCATCGATCTCGCCGTCGTTGTTGGCGTCCTTGTAGAGGTTCACCTGGACGCGCGGGATGCCGGGCTCCCAGGGCTCGGGGGCGCCGTAGCGCGGGTCATTCTCGGCACGGGTGGTCGAGTAGTAGACCACGCCGGTGATGCCGCCGTTCTCGTTGGGGCCGTACGCCTGCTTGCCCCACTGCATGACGCTCTCCTGGTTGAGGAACCCCTGGTACGCCTTGAGCAGCACCGGCCCGGCGTCGGTGCGGGTGAGGTTGTCGCCGGTGTACGTGTTGATGAGCTCCTGGCCCCCAGGGCAAGTGCCGGTGAGTGGGTCGTAGGCGACGCCGTCAAGGCACTGCGGTTGCGGGTTGAGCTGGCCGTCCCACGACCAGGGGTTGGCGAAGGGGATCGGTCCGCCGGCGTCCACCGTCACCGTCACGCCGGTGGCCTTGAAGCGGGCAAAGTCCACCTCGGCCACCTGCCAGGCGAAGAAGGGGAACAGCTCGTCGAACGGCACAAACCCCTCGCCGTCGGTGGGCGCGGCCTGGTTGATCGTGCCATCGCGCCACCGGAGGTTGATGTTCTGGTCGGGCATGCCCTCCTCGTCGGGGTCGCGGAAGCCGTCCCCGTTCGTGTCGTAGAACACCTCGTGGTGGAGGGAGGTGAACCAGTCGAACGCCGGGAGCTCACCGAGGTTGCAGCCGCCGAGCCCGTTGCAGTCGTTGCCGTTGACGTTGATCCCGAGGGAGCTGAAGATCAGGTCGAGGTTTTCGTCCCATACCGCGAGCTGGTAGCTGCCCGTCGGCACGTTGGGGATCGAGAAGCTGCCGTCGGAGTTGGCCCGCGCCGCATAGACCGCGCGGCCGGTACCGGCGGCCCCCAGGTTGAGGCCGATCCACGGGGTGGTGTGCTCGAACGGCGCGCCGTTGTAGAAGGCGTAGTCCGGCGGGCGCGACATGTGCAGGTTAACGACCCTGCCCGCGATCGTCGCGCCGCCCGTGAGGACCGTGGTGTCGTTGATCGGCCTGACGAACCCCACGAAGACGTGCGGCCCGGGCGGGCCGAACTCCTGGAAGTACTTCGGCTCGTTGGCCTTCACCCACGCGTCGATGATCTTGGTGCCCTCGATCGTCGCGGTCTGCTGCCACCCCTGCCCGGCCGGCGGCACCACCGTGATGCCGTACTTGCCCGGGGACAGGTTCTTGATGTAGGCGTAGCCGTCGGCCCCGGTCAGGATGACGCCGGTACCCATCGTGAGCACGGTGGGCTGGCCTTCGGCGTCAACCACGAACAGCTCGCCCCGGTCCTGCACGCCGTTGTTGTTCAGGTCGTCGAAGTCGTACTCGGTTCCGAGGGGATTGCCGTAGGCGTCCTCCATCTCGACGCCGGCTGAGATTCCGTACCGTCCGCCGGCATCCTCGAGGATGATGCTGAAGCCCTGCATGCAGTGGGGGCCCGGGCACTCCAGCGCCGTGGGCTCCTCAACCGGCAGGTCCGGCGTGTTGTTGAGGGGCTCGTCGTCCTCGAAAACGAAGACGCTGATCTGCGCGGTGGGCAGCGGCAGCTGGTTCATGTACACAGTGACGGTCGTGTCGGTTGGCGCGATTTGCGCACCGCCGATCGCCCAGCTCCCGGCGACCTTGGGGACGACCGAGATGTAGTAGTGCTTGCTGGAGTCGAGGGACGCAAGGGCGGCGTCGAGGTCGGCCTCGTCGCCCTGGGCCACCACCGGCATGTAACTGGGGTGGAAGACCACCGACAGGGTGTTCGGGTCGGCGGCCCCCGGTGCCACGTGGTAGGTCCTGTCCTCCTCGATCGTCCAGCGGTAGGAGCCGACAGCCGCCGTCGTGCCATCCCGGTTGACGCCTGTCACGGTCACGCTGACGGCCTGGGCGGCCGACGCCGCCGTCAGAAAGACCAGGGCGAGTGCAAACGACCGCAGCAGCGCGGGGCAGTTCGGGTGCCGCCGCTGTTTCCTGTTAGTGTTCATGTCCCTTCCTCCTCCTTCGTTCGCCTCACTGCGGTACACCAGGTTTCTTCCTTTTCGCGCCTTTCCGTTGCAGCTCCATCCGACTCTCGCGAACAAGATGGCGCCCGGCCACAGGGCCGCACAAGCGTGCAAACCACGGAAAGAGCGACGGGGTGGCTAAGGGTTGACTGCGGAGGAAGGGCGGCGCGGTCTCAGTAGTTTTCCCCGAGGGCCTTACCCGGGGTATCCGTTACAATTGCCGCTGTTGCAAGGAGATCAGATCGCTGATCGGATCGGGCGGCGGGCTCCACCGCCCGTGGAAGGCACAGGTGGCGGACGTGAGCGATAAAGCGATGTTGGTGGTCGGTGGGGTTCCTCCTCACGGCTCAGGGGTGGCCGCCCTGCTCGAGGGATGTGGGCACCTGGTGAGCGCGGTGATCGCCGACGGCGCGGCGGCGCTCGAGCACGCGCGCCAGGTGGACGCCGATGGTGTCGTGTTCGTCGGCGCCGCTGGTGCGGCCGCCGGCGCCGACTCCGGCAGGCTCCTGCGAGTCGTGGAGCTGAGCGCCGGGCCATTGGGCTACGCCGTGCGGGGCGCAGGCGCGGTGGTGCCGGTGGCGAGCAGGGTCGCGGGGTGCGAGGTCGTGGGCCAGGCAATCAGCGCGCTGGTTGCCGAGCGCGCACCCACAGGGGTTGGAGCCGGTGCGCAGCGGACGCCAGCGGGCGCGCGCCGCCCGGTTCCAGCCCTTCGCTGGGCGGGACGGTTGCTGCTCACCATCGCGCTCGCGGCATTCGTCGCCGAGTTCTCGGTCATGGTCCTGATCGGGCTCATGCAGCCGATGGCTTTCCTGCCCGAGGCATTGTTCGACGCCGGCATGCTGACGGTGCTGATCTTTCCCTTCCTTTACCTGCTTGCCTTCCGCCCGCTCGTGACCCAGCTCATCGAGCGGGCACGCACCGATGAGGCGCTGCAGCGCTTGAACGAGGAGCTCGAGGCGAGAGTTGGCGCGCGCACCGCCGAGCTCGCCGGCGCGAACGAGGCGCTGCGCGCCGAGATGGCGGAGCGAGCGCGGGGCGAGGAAGCGCTGCGCGCCAGCGAGCAACGCTACCGCCGGCTGTTCGAGCAGAGCCTCGCGGGCGTGTACCGCTCGACGCTCGACGGCCGCCTCCTCGACTGCAACGAGGCCTTCGCCCGCATCTACGGCTATGCGTCCCGGGAGGAGATACTCTCAACGCCGGCTCCCTCCTTCTACCCGGGCCCGAAGGCCCGCGAGGCGTTCCTGGCCAAGTTGCCGAGCGACGGCAGCCCGGTGGTGTGCGAGACCGAGGTGGAGCGGAAGGGCGGCACGCGATTCTGGATCCTCGAAAACGCCGGACTGGTGCCCGGCGAGACCGGCGCGCTCACCCAGATCGAGGGGACCCTTTTCGATATCAGCGAGCGTAAGCGTGCGGAAACCGAGCGCGAGCGCCTCCTGCTCCAAGTCGAGAGCGAGAGCCGGCTGGTTCAGGAGCTGGCGGCCACGCTCCAGGGGGAGCGCGACCTGCTGCGGACGATCATGGAGAACACCCGTGCGCACCTGGCCTACCTGGACTCGGAGTTCAACTTCGTGCAGGTCAACGCGACCTACGCCGCCGGGTGCGGCTACCGAATCCAGGACCTGATCGGGAGGAACCACTTCGAGCTCTTCCCCGACACTGAGAACCAGGCGATCTTCGAGCGGGTGAGGGGTCATGGCGAGAGCGTTGAGTTCCGCGGCAAGCCCTTCGTGTTTCCGAATGACCCCGAGCGCGGCCTGACCTACTGGGACTGGACCCTCGCGCCGGTTAAGGATCGGAGCGGCGCGGTCCAGGGGCTGGTCCTCTCGCTTATGAACGTGACCGACTTGATCGAGGCGCAGCACGCGGTGCGCAAGAGCGAGCGCAACTACCGTCAGCTTATCGAGCGCGCACAGGAGGGGTTGTGGGTGCGGGACGGGGAGGGGCGGACGATACTGGTCAACGAGGCGATGGCTCGCATGCTGGGCTACACGATTGAGGAGATGATCGGCCGCTCGGTGTTCGACTTCCTGGACGAGGTCAGCTATCCGGCCGTCGAGGAGAGGCTGGCGCGGCGGCGCGAGGGGATCGCCGAGCAGTACGAGCACGAGTTCGTCCGCCGGGATGGCTCCCGCATCGTCGCGTCGGTGAGTGCGAGTCCGATCTACGACGATCAGGGTGGCTGGGCGGGCGGCATGGCGCTGATCACCGACATCACCGAGCGATACCGGGCCGAGGAAGCGCTTCGTCGCGCCCACAACGGACTCGAGGTCCGGGTGGCCGAGCGTACCGCCGAGCTGGCACGAGCCAACGCTGCTCTCGAGGCCGAGCTGGCGGAGCGGGAGCGCGCCGAGGCGGCGTTGCGCGAGAGCGAGGAACTGCTCCGAAAGGTCCTCGAGCTGTTGCCCGTCGGGGTATGGATTCTCGACGAGCACGGCACGGTGGTAAGCGGGAACGTAGCGGCGCAGCGGATCTGGGCTGGGGCGCGTTTCGTGGGCCCGGAGGAGTACGGCGTCTATCGCGCGTGGCGGCCGGACACCGGCAAACCGCTCGCCCCGGAGGAATGGGCGGCCCGCCGCGCGCTCGCGGACCGCGAGCCGTTTCTGAACCAGATGGTCGAGATCGAGGCGTTCGACGGCACGCGAAAGATTCTGGACAATTCGGCAGTGCCGCTGATCACGGCCGACGGCCGGCTTACCGGCGCGATCGTCGTCAACGATGACATCAGCGAGCGAGTGGCCGCGGAGCGGGCCCTCCGTCGTTACGCGGAGGAACAGAAGGCTCTGTACACCGTGACCGCCGCGGCGTCGACCCTCCTCGATCCCGACCGCCTGCTCGGGGCGGTGATCGACGTAGTCTTGCCGGTAGTCGAGGGGCACGCCGGCTGGGTGACGATGGTCGGCGCGGAACCGGCCGGCCCGCCGCGGATCGCAGCCCACCAGGGGCTCTCGCCGGAGTTTGTCGCCGCCGAAGAGAGCTGCCCGCTGAAGGACTGCTCGGTGTGCTGGACGCGACTCGAGGAAGGCGGCAGCTCCCCAAAGGCACGCGAGATCTCTTGCTGCCCCCGGCTGCCCCGGGAGGTGCTCGATACCTCGGGTCTTCAGGACCACATCGGTGTCGCGCTCAAGGCCGGCGATCGGATGGTCGGAGTGCTTAACATCGCCTGGCGCGGCCACCACGATTACTCGGCGGCCGAGCGCGCGCTGCTCGAGGCGATCGGTGTGCAGGTCGGCATCGCACTCCGCAACGCCCAGCTCTACCAGGCCGAGCAGCGGGCGCGCCAAACCGCCGAGGCCCTGCGCCTGGCCAGCCTGGCGCTGACCGGCACCCTCGACCTCGTCACCGTGGTGTCGAGCCTGCTCGGCTCGCTGCGCCAGCTCGTGCCCTTTGACCGTGCAAGGGTGATGCTGCGGGAGGGGGACGGGCGACTCACAGTGCGGGCGACGACGTCGAGGGGCGCGGTGCGGGTGCTGCGACACGCCCCACCACGGTTCGATCCGGTCAGCAACCAGGTGATCAATACCCTGCTTGCCGAGGGCAAGGGCATCGTCATCCCCGACATCTACCGCCACCCCGAGTGGGGCCCGCGCGCGAAATCGGGGTACGAGCGGAGCTGGATGGGAGTGCCGCTGGTGGCAGGGAACGAGGTCATCGGCATGTTCTCGGTGAGCAAGGTGGAGGCCGGCTTCTTTGGCGATGAGCACCAGCAGCTCGCCCAGGCACTGGCGGCGCCGGCGGCGATGGCAATCCAAAACGCGTTCCTGTTCGAGCAGGTGCATGCCGGCCGGACCCAGCTTCAGACCCTTTCGCGGCAGCTCGTCGAGGTGCAGGAGAGCGAGCGCCGCACCGTCGCGCGGGAGCTCCACGACGAGGCGGGTCAGGCACTCTCCTCGCTCACGATCGGCCTGCGCTTGCTCGAACGCGACGCGGGTCGCCGCCCCACCCTGCTCTCCCGCATCGAGGAGCTCAAGCGAGTCGCCGACGGGGTCCAGGAGGGGCTGCACCGCCTGGCCACGAACCTGCGGCCAGCCAGCCTCGACCACCTCGGGCTCGTGGCCGCGCTGCGGCAGTACGTCGAGGGCCTCAACGCGCAAGGCGGTCCAGCGGTGGAGTTCGAGGCTTCGGGCTCAGACCGCTGGCGGCTGCCGGGTGACGTCGAGACCGCGCTCTACCGTATCACCCAGGAGGCGCTCACCAACGCCATCCGCCACGCCAACGCGAGCAGGATATCGGTCCTGCTGCAGCGGCGCGCCCGGAGGGCAGTGCTGGTCGTGAGCGACGACGGTGTCGGCTTCTGCCCCGGGGAGGCGTCGGCCAAGGGCCGGCTCGGCCTGATCGGCATACGCGAGCGGGCCGAGGCGGTGGGAGGGTGGGTCGCGATCAAGACTGGCCCCGGCGAGGGGACGACCGTCACGGTGGAGGTGTCACGTGTCCATCCGCATCGTCATCCCCGATGACCAAGGTGTCCGCCGCGCCTTCCTGAACGCCGAGCCCGACCTCGAGGTCGTGGACGAGGCAGCGGACGGCGAGGCCGCGGAGCGGTAGGCGTTGCGCTGGAAGCGAGACGTCGTGTTGCTCGACGTTAGCGCGCCCGGGCTGGGGGCATCGAGGTGATACGACGGATCAAGAAGCGGCTCCCCGCCACCCACGTGTCGATCCTCACAACGCACGAGGACGAGAACCTCCTGCGGGGTGCGCTCGAGGCTGCCGCCTCCGGGTACGTCGTCATGTGGGTGTCGGAGTCCGAGCCAACCATTCCGATCCGCGCGATCGCCTGTGGTGAGGTGTACGTCCACCCGGCGGTGACGCGGGGACTGCTCCAGCGCGGGCAGGGGCCTAGGCGCCCGGGCCCCTCTTCTCGAGGTGCAGGAGGTTTTCCGCCCTCGCCGCGAGCGAATCCGCGGTGTCGCGCGGCTGGGCCTCGGCAGCCCCGGCCGAGACCGTCACGTGAATCTGCGCCTGGCCGAGCGTTAGGGCGGTAGTGCTCACCGACGAGCGGAACTTGTCTGCCACGCGCACGAGCTGTCCCTCGTCAACGTTCTTGATCACAACGAGGAGCTCGTCGCCGCTCCAGCGTCCCACGACGTCGGAGGGCCTCGAGCTGGCCGCGAGGGTCCTGGCTACCATCCGGAGCACCCGGTCCCCCGCTTGTTGGCCGTAGGTGTCTTTGACCCTCTTGAGGTCATCCACGTCCAGTACCACGACCCCGAACGGCCGGCCGTAGCGGTGCATCTCGCTCATGGACTCGCGGAGGCGGAGCTCGGTGGAGTGCCGGTTGGCAACGCCTGTGACGGCGTCAAGAGAGACCATCTGTTCCAGCTCGGCGAGTCCGGAAACTGCTTCAGGCCGAGTGAAGGTCTCGACGAAGCTCTGGAGCGCGCCCGAGATCTCCCCACCCTCGCTCCCGACCGCGACGGGGCGAACGCAGACCGGGACCCGGTGCCCATCCTTATGGTGCAGGTAGACGTTGGCCTCGCGGGGGACGCCGTCGACGAGGGTCCGGGCGAGCGGGCAGCGGTCCGGGCAAAGGGCCTCACCGGACTCGGCCTCATTCGCCAGGACACCGTCGCAGCTGTGCCGGCCGACCACGTCCACGCTCGAGTGCCCCGTGATGCGCTCGGCCCCAGGGCTCCAGTAGAGAACCTTTCTTTCACGGTCCACCACAAGAACCCCCTCGCAGAGGTTATCGACGATGGTCCTGAAGAGGCCTGGGTCTTCGATCGCTCGCACAACACCTTCTCAATGTGACTATGGGGCCTCGAACCTGGATATGAAAGTGGAGAACCTACGGAGGGCCCAGGGCCGGTTTCCGTAGAGACTACGGACGCACCCGGGCGGGTCGCCCACCCTCCTTCCGCGCAAGGGACCCAGCCAGGCGTGAGAACCTCTCCGGGGTCACTCCAGGAGCTTGTTCTTCACGGCGTAGAGCACCAGCTCGACCCGGGTCTGCAGTCTCAGCTTGCCCATTAGGTTGGCTCGGTGGCTTTCGACGGTTCTCACAGAAAGCCCCAGGACGTCGGCGATTTGGGAGTTGGTGTGGCCTTTCGCGATGAGGCGCAGAACCTCCGTCTCGCGGCGTGTGAGGGCAGCCGGGTCGCGCTTCTTTTCCGCCGACGCTGCCGGCTGCTTGAGGAGCCACTTGGTCATTGCCGGGTGGACGTAGAGCTCGCCCCGCGCCACTGCATGGATCGCGCCAATCAACTCAGACTCGACGGCTCGCTTGATGATGTAGCCCGAGGCGCCGGCGTCGAGGGCCTCCCGCATGAGGGTCTCATCCTCGTGGACGGTGAGGATAAGCACATGCGTCGCTGGCAGCATCTCCTTCAACTTGCGGGTCACCTCGATGCCGCCGGGTCCCGGCATGCTGAGATCAAGCAGCACGATGTCCGGACGGAGCCGGCTGGCCAGCCGCAGAGCCGTGTCCCCATCGGCGGCCTCGTCCACGACCTGGAGGCTCTTCTCGGTCTTGAGCAGCGCACGGAGGCCTGCCCGGAGAACGCCGTGGTCATCCGCGATCAGGACGCGAAGGGGTATGGGGCGCCTCCACAAACATCATGGTAGCTTGGCCCGGAGAAGACTCGACACACAACACTGCCGCCTAGCACCCGGGCGTGCACACGCACGCCGGCCAGACCCAGGCGGCCGCTCTGCATCGCGACGTCGCACGCGAAGCCCACGCCGTCGTCCTCGATCAGACTGATGACGACGTTGTTTCGACGCTCGAGGAGAACGGAAACCTCGGACGCGCGGGCGGGGCGGACAACGTTCGTCAGGGCCTCCTGAGCTATGCCGACTACCAGGGGGGGCTGCGACCAGTGTTTTGGACGGCTGTTCAACCCTGCACCGGGTCCTCCCCCAGTTGGGTTGTCACCCTCCCAAGGTTCCCGTGAAGATCGTAAACTCTTCGTCAGACTCCTGCAAAGTGTTGATGACGTTGGAGAAAGCCATAACACCACCGGCAGGAACCCGGTTTTCTTGTCTGTGAGGCGGTTCCCGTGCGCTAAAACCGGAAGCTGAGACCGAGCATTCCGCGGTCTTCGTGTCCGGTAAGCTCCGCCAGTCGTTCCCCGGTGAGGAGAACGGAAATGGCCCGGCTCAGGTTGATCGTGGAGGAGAGGGAGTAGCGTTTCGTGCTGGGCCGCGATTCCACCGTCACACCGCCGGAGTCGGTCAGTCGCAGGATCGAGAGCGAGGAGGTGTAGTCGGCGGAGAGATAGACGGCTCTGCCAAGGGTCTTGCCCAGGGAGACATACCAGGAGTCGTACGTGTTGCCCGTCCGTTCGGTCCGGAAGTCGGAGGCGGTGAGATCGAAACCGGTGCCGAAGATGTTGGTGGTGGAGAAGCCGGCGTTGATGCGTGTCGCCGGCTTGTCCTCGAGGTTTGTTCGGTCGCTGTAAACGCCGCCCCACACGCGGACCCATCGGCTGATGCTGACCGTGATGCGCCCGCCCGCCGAGTCAAGCAGCAGCCCTTCCACCATTCTCGGGTCGACGGGTCTCCCCGTGATCACGTCGTTGGTGATGGTGCGGGCGTCGATCGAGCGGCCGTGGTGGTAGGTGCCCTGGAACTCCAACACCTTTCCGGGCGCGTAGCGCACGTTGGCGAAGAGGTAGGTCAGGCCCCCGTGCCCCTGGCCGCCCGGGCCCTGGAGGTCGTACTCGGCGGCCTGGTACAGAAAGAACTTCTTACCAACCGGGATGAAGTTGAGCATGGTCACGACCTGCCGCTCGGTGACGTTCTCGTGGCGGACGGTGACCAGGCCCAAGACGTTTCGCCAGCCGCGGTTGCCGTCGAACGCGAGGTAGGTCCCGGCCTTCTGGATCCCCTCCACGTACCCCGCCTTGAAGTGCTGGGGCTCGAGGCCGGCAAACAACCCGAACCGGAGCCGTCCTGTCGCCCAGGGGTGTTTTTGGCGGTACTCCACAAGCATGCCGCCCAGGGAGCCGAGACCTCCGAGCTCGTTGAGCCACATCTGCCCGGCTCGGAAACCCAACCCCCCGCTTTTGCCTCGGTAGCCCACGTAGGCGTCATAGAGGGAGAAGATTCGGTCGCGCTGGGTGCCCGGGTAGGACGCGCTCCGCACGTCGATCGCGTACTCGAACCCGCCCTCGTCGCCGCTGCCGGACCGGAGCGTGAGCGTGCTGGCCACCTCGGAGAAGGTGCTGATCAGGCCGTTGTCGTGCTGGGACCTCGCGCTCTGCGCGAGAAGCGAGAAACGGCCCCACGCCTTTTGCTGGGCGTTCGCACTAACCGCCACCAGCAGCGCAGTCATGCCGAAGAGGCCGATGAAAGAGGGTCGAGAACGCTTCACGTTTACCTCCGCCTTCTCACGGTTTCCGCCCGTTAGGGTGGCACGAGTAACAGACCTGCGAGTCGTACAGGTAGCCGGCCCTTTCCTTGTGCTTGTCGTCCATCTCGCTCCGGGGGTGGCAGCTGGTCGTGCAGGAGAACGCGGCGTAATTGCTTGAGTTGGGGTGGCACGCGGAGCACGGGTTGCCGGCGTGCTTGCCCGTCGTGATGGGGAACCCCGTGTGGTTAAACGTTCCCTGGGTCCAGGAGGTGTCACTCACCCTGTGGCAGTTGTCGCACGTGGTGGGGAACCCCGAGGCCGCGTGGTTGGGGTTCCTCGCGTTGGTGTAGTCGGTCTGGTGGCAGGAGACGCAGGCGGTGGACTTGCCGTTGTAGACGCCGTCCCCGTGGCAGCGCTGGCAGGTCTGCGTGGCGTGGGCACCGGTCAGGGGGAACGCGGTCGTGCTGTGATTGAACACTCCCTGCGTCCAGGTGGTGTCCGAGACCTTGTGACAGCTCTCGCAGGCGGTGGGGAACCCCGAGGCCGCGTGGTTGGGGTTCCTCGCGTTGGTGTAGTCGGTCTGGTGGCAGGAGACGCAGGCGGTTGGTGTACCCGTGTAGACGCTGTTCTTGTGGCAAGCCGCGCACGGCTGCTCTTCGTGGACCCCGACGAGCCGGAACGTCGTGTGGGTAAAGCTGGCCTGTGTCCAGGAGGTATCCGATGCCTTATGGCATGAGTCGCAGGTGGTAGGGAACCCTCCTGCCGCGTGTGCAGGCTGGCGGGTGGCATCGAAGTCTCTACGGTGGCAGCCGTAGCAGTTGGTGGGGGTTCCACCCGTGAAGACCTGGTCGTGGTGGCAGGATTCGCACGCCAGGCCCCGGTGGCCGGCGTTGAGCGGGAAGCCCGTTGCAGTGCCGTGATCCCAGCTCACGGCGCGCCACGATGTCGGCCGATGGCAGGTCTCACACGCGTTGCCGAGACGCGTGCGGAAGCGGTCATCCTGCCGCCGGATCCAGTGACAGTCGTAGCAGAGGTTAGGGGTTCCCTTGATTTCGCCGTTGATGTGGCAGGACGCGCACGGAACCGCGATGTGGCGGTCCTCGAGCGGAAACGTCGTTGACTTGTGGAACGCGCGCGAGGCCCCCGGCCACTGTTTCGTCGTGTGGCACGACTCGCAGCGGGTACCAAGTGTGCCGCGGTGCGGATCCTGGTGGCACGTCGCGCACGCCGAGGTCAGGCCCGCGAAACGTACGGCCACACCGTTGCCGGCCGGGTACCTGGCGTCCTCTGGCTTGTGGCAGCTCTTGCACTCGAGTGTGGCGTGCTTGGCCGAGTGGAACTCGGGGTTGCCCTGGTGCGTGTACCTCGCCAACGTGAACGACGTCGGGGTGTGGCACGTCTCGCAGTGCTGCCCGAGCTGGCCGAGGTGCACATCCTTGTGGCACGTGCGGCACTCCGCTGAGACGCCCTTAAACCGAACTGCGGAGCCGGATGCCGCCGGAAACGCGCCGGATTCGCTCTTGTGGCACTTAGAGCACTCTACCGTGGCGTGCTTGCCCAACAGCGCAAAGTTCGTGCTGGCGTGTGAAAAGCCGACAGCTGCGAACTTGGGTGCATCAACGGAGTGGCAGCTCGTGCAGTTTGAGCCGAACTGGCCGAGGTGGACGTCGCGGTGGCAGGTGGCGCAGGCCGTGCCGAGGCCCCGGTAGGTTCGGCTCGTCACCGGTTTCCCGGTCGTCGCGGTCTTCATGACGCCCTCACCCCCGTGGCACTTCGCGCAGGCGAGGCTTGCGTGCTGGCCCGCGTAGAACGGTTCGGGGCCGGGGTGCTTGAACGTGGCGACCCGGAAGGTCCGCGTGTCGTGGCAACTCGCGCAGGCCGTCCCTAGCTTTCCGGCGTGGACGTCTGTGTGGCACGAGGCGCAGGCGGTGTTCAGGCCGCGAAAGTCGGCGTTCAGCGTGCCGCCGCGCGCCGAGGCGGTCGAGGCGGTCTTATGACAGGACGCGCAGGGGACTTCCGCATGCCTGCCGGCGAGGGCGAACTTCGTCTTTGCCTGATGGTCGAACGGTGCACCCCGGAACCCCGTGGGTGTATGGCAGGCCGCACAGTCCTGCTTGAACTCGCCGCGGTGAGGGTCCCCGTGGCAGACGGCACAGCGGGCGAACTCGAGCTTTGCACGCATCGGCGGTTGCTTGTGGCACGAGGCGCACTGCACGCCGGCGTGTTTGCCGACGAGGGGGAACCCGGTCCTCACGTGCTCGACCTTCTCGGTTTTCCAGGTCGGGCCGGAATGGCAGTTGGCACAGGCAAGGGCGAACCGCTGGCGGTGGGGGTCGGTGTGGCAGTCTGTGCAGGCAGCGAACTTCACCCCTTTGTAGACCTTGTTCACGTGGCACTTGGCGCACGCTACGGTGCGGTGCGCCTCCGAAAGGAGGAACGCCGTCTTCGTGTGGTCGAAGCTCGAAGCGGTCTCGCGGAAAGCCACCGCCGTGCTGTGGCAGGACGCACACGCGCTGCCAAGAGCCCCCCTATGAGGGTCTTGGTGGCAGGAGGCGCAATCCGGCCGCACGCCCAAGAACGAGCGCGTCTTGTGGCACTTCTCGCAGTTCGTGGCGATCGCCGCGTGTCTCCCGTCGAGAGCAAAGCCCGTCTCGTCCGCATGGTCGAAGCGTTTCGGGTCGAGAGGACGAAGCTCGGCGTTGGAGCCCGCGTGCTCCACGTGACAGCTCACGCAGTCGTTGGTGACGTCGCGATGGACGCCTTTCTTAGCGGCGATGCGCTCTGCGATGGGCTTGTGGCAGACGAGGCACCGTTCGGCGGTGACCTTTTTCCCGGGCTCATGACACTTCTGGCAGTTGGCAAGCCCCTCGAGCTTGGCGTGCGGCCCGCTGAGGGGGCCAGGGGACACCAGGACGCCGATCCCCTGCGCCGACGCTGTTGGGGGGGCGGCCAGGGTCAGCAGGAGGACCGCCACGAAACCGGCAAGGGGGTGTGGGCGGGGGGCCACCGGTCGGCTCATCCGGTTCCTCCTATCACCTTCCAAAGGCATACCCGAAATAGACCGCTGTGGCCACGTGCAACGTGACGATGAGCAGCATCACGAACGCCAAGGGCATGTGAAACACATGCCAGAGCTCGAACAGCTTCTTGGTCTTCTTGAGGTAGGCCAGCCGACGCAGGAGCACGGAACGCTCGGCGATCAGCTTCAGAGCGTCGTGAAGAAGTCTGTGATCGATCCCGGCGCCGCGGATCCGCCGTTTGAGGGCACTGAGACGTTGCCGGAGGCGCAGCTCGCCGAAGAGGATGCCACGCCACCTCGGCTCGGTTCCCGGGGGTGGCAGGACATCCGCTTCGAACGCCTCGATCAGCTTGAGGACGGGCAGGGGAAGCCTGGTTGCCAGGAGTTTGGCCCGAAGCTCTTTCACCTGCTCCTCCACCTCGGCGTAGGTCAGCTCCTGGCCGCGAATGCTTTTGGGGATTCGCACGAAAAGGTAGCGCCCCACGAAACCCGAGGCCACGACCAGCAGCATCGACCAGTACGCAACAGAAACGACGCCGTTGAACTTGAACGATGTATGAAAGGTAATCAGTACCGGGCCGAGAATCCCGCAAAAAATGTGGAAGTCGAGCCAGCGCGGGAGAGACCCGAGGCGGTTCAGGCGCCTCGCCCGTTTGCGCAGCGAGTAACTGTGCATGAGGATCATCAGGGCGGAGCCACCGATCCCGAGCGCCAGCCCCACCGTGCCCGACGGGCGCAGGAGCCTGTGCGCCGGCGCGTAGCCCCGAACACTCAGCGAAGTGGTGTAGTACTTCAGGCCGCCAAGGGCGAAGAGGAGCGTTGCGCAGACCGCGACGATGGCAATTGCGGCGAGGACCAACACGTTTCGCAGCGAACGCGCGGCCAAGCCACGCCGCTCGGGTTTCCGGGCCGACCGCTCCACCGCGCGGGGCTCCGGGCGTGAAGCGGCCTGCGAGGAACTCGCCAACCGGTGGACCGACGTCGCCGTCACAGTACCGTTGCCCCCCCAGGCCGGTGTCTTTAAACTATCAGTGAATGACCTTAACTTGACCGACGGAAAGAGACTGTGACGCAGATCACGCGTCGAGCGTGCAGTCGCCCGTGGCCCACGATACGCAGGGAAGGACGTAGCCGGCAGCACGGTCGTCCTCATCGAGGGAGTCGGAGGAGCAATCCACATCGCCGTCGAGGAGCTGCGTACGGCAGGTCATGCACACCCCGGCGCGACACGAGCTGGGGATGGCGGCCCCGGCCGCCTCGGCCGCCTCGAGCAGGCTCTGCTCCCGCTGAACGGTTACGGTCACGCCGCTCTGGCGAAGAGTGAGGCGGGGTCCGGCGCCTGCAACTGCACCTGGGGCTGGCGCCGCCGCGCGCTGCGGCACGGCCCTTGCGGCGGGCGCGCTCTCATCCTTGGACATCGCGATGGCAGCCTCGAACGCCTCGTGGCGCACCTGGGGTTCGGGCACACCGAGCAAGGCGAGCATCTGCCTCATGCCGTCCATCATCGGACCCGGCCCGCAGATCATGAAGATCGAGCCCGCAAGGTCGGGGACGAACTGGCGGACCAGCGTCTCATTGATGCGGCCGGCAAAGTGACCGATCGGAAATGGGCCCTCGCTGGTCACGACGACCACCTTTGCCTGTGGGTGCCGCTCGGCGATCCAGTCCAGCTCATGCCGGAATGTGATGTGCTGCTCGTTGCGGACCGAGTACAGCAGCCTGACCGGCCGCATGGGCTCCGCAGCCACCGCGTGGCGGAACATGCTCATGAGCGGGGTGATACCTACACCCCCTGCGAGGAACACGATCGGCCGGTCGTCGCCGGCGGGGTACGTGAACTTCCCGTTCGGCCCCTTGATCGCCAGCATCGAACCGGGTCGAATCGTGGAGTGGAGCGTCCCCGAGACCACCCCCTGTCGCTTCACCGAGATTTCCAGGTAGCCGGTCGCCTCGGGCGCGGAGCTAATTGAGTAGCAGCGCACCAGCGGTTTGCCGTCCACCTGGACGCGTACCGTCAGGAACTGGCCTGCGGCGAACTCGAAGCTCTCCGGTCGCAGCATCCTGAACGAACTGATGTCCTCGGTTTCCTGGAACACCGCCAGGACCGGCAGCGGCTGGAAATCCGACGCTCCGGTGCGGGGTGGCGGAGAGCTGAGTGCTGCGGCCGGTGCTGCGGTCGCTGCAGTTGCGAGCGGCCCGCTCGACTGCCGCGCAAGCCTGCTCGGCGCTGCGGTTCTTGGGAAGAGCTTCTCGCAGGCCGCGAACCACCCCAGGTGCGCCGCGAGACCAGCCGCGAGCCAGGCGGGGGCCGGGAGCAGCCACGGCGCCGCGGAGAGCGCGAGCGAAGGCACGAGCGCGCCGACCCGCGCTGGAGCACGAACAGTCCGGTGCCGCCGGAGGAGCAGAAGAGAAACATGAGCGGTGCTGGCGAGCGCCAGCACTGACGCGGGCGCGGCGGTTATCAAATCAGGCCACACTGTGGAAGGTCCCCCTCTGCGAACGTATCTCAGTTGGGAGAGTATTCCGGTGATCTAACGCACAAGCAGCAGGGAAAGCGCGATCGCCGCCAGAACCACCCAGACCACGTTGACGCGCAACCAAAGGGCGACGATCGCGGCCACCGCGAGCGCGACGTCCCACGGGCCCACGAAGGCGCTCTTGGCCACCTCGGCCAACACGTGTAACAGCATCGCGATGAAAGCAGCCAGCAGCCCGCCTACCGCGGCCTGCACCGTGCGCACGCCCCGCAGGCGAGCGAAGTGGGGGGCGAGCAGCACCAGGAGCAGCGAAGAGGGGAGGAAGATGCACACCGTCGCGAAGGTGGCGCCCAGGACCCCGCCTACCCGGTAGCCGATAAACGTGGCCGTGATGCTAACGGGACCCGGCGTGATCTGTCCCAGCGCCAGACCGTCGATGAACTCTTTGGATGTGAGCCAGGCAGTGGCGGGGTTATAGACGACATCGTGGAACATCAGGGCAATCGCCGTATAGCCGCCGCCGAACGCCACCAGGTTGATCTTCGCCATAGTGACGCCGAGCGACGGGAACCGGGGCGAGACGAGGCGTGAGGCCGACAGGGCAACGACGAACGCCAGGGCCACCGCGGTGGTGGCGAGCACGGTCCGGCGGTAGGCACCCGCGCCGTTAGTTCGTTGCAGCGGCGGGTCGGTCGTAGGCTCTTGGGCGCCGGGCCAGACCAGCCCCACCAGCACACCGGCGATGGCGGCGGCGAGCAGCACCAGCAGACTATCGGCCCCGCCGAAGAAACCGACGGCCGCCGCGGCCGCGATCGCCAACCCCTGCCAGTTCCGCAGCGCCGGTTGCGCCATCGAGACGATCGATTGCACCACGATGGCAACCACCGCAGCACCCAGGCCGCGGAAGGCTGTCGTCACCGACGGCATCCCCTCGAAGTGGAAGTACCCTGCCGACAGACCGAGCATGAGCAAAAACGCCGGCGAGATGTACGAAACCATGGCGACGAACGTCCCGAAGCCGCCGTGGAGGCGCCAGCCTATGTGCGCGGCGGTCGCGACCGCGATCGGACCGGGGAGCGTCTGGGCGAACGCTAGCGACTCGCGAAACTCGTCTTCCGTGAGCCAGTGCTTCTGGAGCACCGTCACCTCGCGGATTTGCGCGACGATCGCCGGGCCACCGTACGAGGTCGCGCCGATCCTGAGGAACGTGCTTGCCAGCTGCCCCCTACTCACCGACACGCTACCCTCCCCAGGGAACCGGAGGTGAGTGTGCGGCACACCCCCAGCGGCGTCAACACGCGGTCGCTGCGTGAGCACGGGAAGCGAACCGCTTCCTCGTGTGGTTCTGATGGGCGTGATTGACGAGGCGAGCGCCCGTGGCGAGGATCTGAGCGTTCTCGAGAACGGGGCCGGCTGGCTGCCGGTGGCTGGCGAGAACCTCGTTCGGGTGAGTGGGAAGGATCATCGCGAGGCCCTGCAGCGTGTGCTGAGCCAGGATGTCCTTCGTCTCCGCCCCGGGAAAGGCGGGCTCGCGCTCCTGCTCGCACCCAAGGGGCAGTTCCGGGCAATCATGGCCGTGTTCGTGGACGGCGAGCAGAGCTACCTGCTGGCGCCACCGGGGCGCGGAGGTGAGCTGACGAAGGGGCTCGCCACCTACCTGCTGCTCTCGCGCTGCAAGGCGGAACCGGTCGCCGCTGCGGGTGTGATCGCGGTTCTCGGGGCGCGCTGGCGTGAAGCCGTTGCGGCCGCGGGCGGCACGGCGCCCTCCGAGAACGGTTGGCTCGCCACCCCCGGGGTGCTCTGGTTCGGGAAGACGATGCGCGGCATCCCGGGGGCGGTGGCGGTGGCCCAGGACCCTGAGGGATTGGCCGCCCTTCGCAGCGCGCTCGAGGCAACCGGGACGCCGCCGGTTTCGGAGGGGGCCGTGGAGCTCGCGCGCATTTGTGTCGGGTGGCCGGCCTGGGGTGCGGAGCTCACGGAGACCGTGCTGCCCCCAGAGGTCGGGATCGAGGAGGAGTCGGTCTCATACTCCAAGGGGTGCTACGTGGGGCAGGAAACCCTCGCACGCATGAGAACGTACGGCCATCCCACCCGAGGACTGGTGGGCCTGCGGCAGTTCGCTGGCAGCAGTGAGAGACCCGCGCTTCCCGTGCCGCTCGCGGCGGTGGGAGAGGAGAAAGCGCGCGCCTCGCTCACCAGTTGGGGGTTGCACCCGAAGCATGGTGGGGTCGGGTTGGCGCTGGTCCGCCACGACCTGATGCAGCCGGGGACCCGACTCGTAGGAGACGGCCGCGAGTTTGAGGTGACGCGCCTTCCACTGTGGTGATACCTGCAAAGACGCCGCGGCGCGTCATCCTGAGGACGCCGCGGGCCAGAGCCTGCCCTGAGCGAAGAGAAGGGAAGGGAAGGATCCCGTCACACCGGGAGGTAGTGGAGCCTTCGTCCCGCGTTTGGCGTCAGTCCCACTCCAGGTTGATGAGGTGGAGCTGCGGCCGCAGGAGGCCGTCGAGGGCGCTCTTGATCGTGCGGGCGCCGGGGCCAAGGCGGTGCCTGCGTGAGAGGTGGGTGAGGACCACGTGGCGATTGGCGAGCCTGGGCGCAAGCTCGACCAGGTCGTCGAGGTGCATGTGCCCGAACCGGCGGGCCCGCTCGCGGTCGGCGGGCCGCAGGAACGTGCACTCCACCACCAGCACCTCGACATCGGCCAACCACGCGTGCTCCGTGAACACCTCGGGGCCGGTGTCGGCGAGATAGGCGAGGAGCGACGTGCGGACGTCCTCGGTGATGGTCTTGCCGGCCTGCCGCTCGCGACGGAGCTCCTCGACGCCCATGCCGACGAACTCGGGACGCAGCCGCAATCGGACCCACTCGACGCAGCAGCCCAACGTCTCGACCCAGTGCGAGGTCCGCAGGAAGCGGAGAAAAAAACCTCGGCGCAGCGGCAAGACATCCCCCGGTGCCACGGGCTGCACCGTCACGTCGTAGGGCTTGCCGCCCTCCAGGTGCGAACACACCGCGAGGAGCTCGGAGATCGGGGCTGCGAGCGAGCCCGGAGTGTAGATCGTGCCGCCGGGGATCCCGTTGAGCTGTCTCTGGCTCGCCCACGCCGGCAGGCCCAGGACATGGTCCATGTGCCCGTGCGAGATCACGACGTGCTGGGCCGGGACGAGCGCCCGAGCCGGCCGCCCGGCGTCGAGGGCCAGGCGAAGCTGGGGCAGCAGCAACACCGACGCCTCGCCGGCCCGAGAGCCCCCGGCCAGCCGCAGCTCCCCCCACGAGGTGTCCAGGCGCAGCTGTCGCATCGCGGGGAGAGTGCATGTGCGGTTGCGCTATTGTCAA
>Ga0256868_10000294_pt1 | contig 30016 bp, 29 predicted proteins | sample RVTome_13_FD_187341 | JGI IMG/M metagenome (GOLD analysis project Ga0256868, IMG submission 187341) | Soil microbial communities from uranium-contaminated site in the Upper Colorado River Basin, Wyoming, United States - RVT92D227 HiSeq ...
CCGTTAGAAATAATGCCCCGCCCGGTTTCGAGTCCCGCTATAGCGGGACTGGAATTTCTACCGGGGCTTACTTCCCCTTCCTTTCCACAAGCTCCTTGATTTTTGCGAGCAGCGTTTCTGCCTCGAATGGCTTCGATACGTACGCATCCGCACCCACCTCTTGACCTATCTTCCTGATTTCCTGCGGTGTCCTTCCAGAGGATATGATGACAGGAATGGTCTTATATTTTGGGTCCGTCTTAAGAAGTTGGCAGACTTTATACCCGTGCATTTTAGGAAGCATGACGTCCAAGATAATCAAGTCCGGGTTTTCTTTACGGGCTTTCTCCAAACCTGTTTGACCATCGCCTGCGGTGATGACGGCGTAATTATTGGCTTCTAATCTCATCCGAAGCATGTTAATGATCGCCACCTGGTCTTCTATGATCAGTATTCTTTTTTTCGTCGTCACCGTTTTCTTCTCGGTGGCGGGTTCTTCAGTAAAGCTGTCCCGGCTGGGGTGAACGATTTCATTCCATGACTTCTCAGATATCTCTTCAACGGATTGAATCAGACCATCCACGTTCTTTTTTCCGGTTGAAAGCAATTCTTTTTGTTGGGGGTTTAGTTTTCCCGGTATTTCATCCAGCACCAAGGACAAGCTCTCTTTGACCACGGCCAGTGGGGTACGAATGACATGGGAGATCATCCCCATCACTTGGTCTTTCATGATTTCCAGCTCATTTCTCAGTTCATCTTTCATGATTTCCAGCTCTTCCTCCGGAGGTTCGCTCTTTACACTTTTCGGTTTTTCAACTTTTGCGGAGGGGGCCGATGCGAAGATCGCATTGAACCGAGAGATACTGAGAAGCTCCCCGATCAGTTTGTTCAATTCATCCGTGCATTCTAAGGCGGGCCTTAAGAGGGTGAAGCAGTTATCGCAATTTGAGCCTCCGAGACCATCCAGAATCATGCTCGCTCCTTCGCGAACGACCATGAGTTGGCTGCGCAAGTCGTGTCGAACAGACGAAAGATAAGCTTCTATTTTTTCCTCTTCATTCATATCATTCACCTCTTTTGGAGATCTGGCCAAGATTATTCCTGCACGCCCTTAAAAGAAATTCTACCGTGAAATCCTCGCAAAACCTCACTTGCTCATCTTTCGGTCTTTTTTCCAACAGTCGGACGGCGTTTTTAAATTCTCTGGCCGCTGCGCTAAACTTTCTCTGGTACAAATACATATTTCCGAGGTTAAAATAGGCGAGAACCGAATCGGGGGTCACATAGATTACCTTCCTGAATTGTGTCTCCGCCTCTTTAAGATCGCCGCTTTTGTATGATAAGACACCTAAGAGATAATAGGCCTCAACGCTTAAATTGTCCACCTCTATGATTTTTCCGAGGATATCTGCCGCTTCTTTATATTTTGCCTCATTCGCCAAGATCGTCGCCTTTGTAAGACAGGTGAGAAAATCGTTTCTATCTTGAGCGATCGAGTTATCGGCTGAGGAGGGGTAGGCCACGTCAGACGGCTTCTCGACTCGTAGAGTCGAGTCTTCGACCTGTTCAAGGGGTCCGGGTATCCCCTGTAGCCCGAACCTTAATTCCTGCAGGATTGACCCTGAATGGCGCTTTTCTCTTCTTGCTTCAAATGCGGGCCCTGAACCGTGCGGGTACAGGGCAGGCCCCGAACCGTACTGGTTCAGGGCAGGGGCTGGCGTTGCGGACAGGGTTAATCTCTCGACTGCGACCTCCGGGACGGCCATAAATGGCTTCAGCGGGTCTTCCTGGGCAGGGTTTAACGTCTTCTTGTAGATGAATGTCTGAGGAAACTCGACTCTCTCATACTTGTTGTTAATCTGCCACAGGGTCTCCGTATGTCCGAGAAAAAGATAGCCATCCTCGGCAAGGCAATTATAAAAATTCTCAATGACCCGCTGGGTGGTCTGAGCATCAAAATAGATAATGACATTTCTACAGAAGATGATATCTATATTTTGTATCCTTTCGTCCATAAATGGGTCTTTGGCCAAGTTATGATATTCAAAGCGAACCAACGCTTTCACATCCTCTTTGAGGTGATAGGTTGAACCCCGGGTGTTGAAATACTTATCTAAATATTCCTTCTCCAAATGGCCTATGTCCTTTTGGGTATAGATAGCTTCTTCCGAGCAAGCCAGTCCGTTTCTGTTTATGTCTGTGCCCAGAATGGAGATATTCCACTCGCTATAAGAAAGGAGAACCTCCATGATAGCGATCGCGATGGAATAGGCCTCATCTCCCCTGGAACACCCTGCTGACCACACGCGTATACACGGATCCCCTGTAAAGATTTTCCTCTTAATGATTTCAGGTAAAACAAATCTCATGAGCACGTTAAACTGAGCCTTGTTTCTGAAGAAATAGGTCTCGCCGATCGTGATCAAATCGAGGAGCTCCCGTATCTCAAGCCGACCCTCCGGATGGAATTTTAGAAGATTATAATATTCCCGGTAGGAATCGTAACCCCGGTGTTGCAAACGCTGCCAAAGAGCAAGATGTAAGGACTGGTTCCTGCTTTCTTCAAACTGGAGGCCACTCGCCTCGATGAGCAGTTCTTGAAAAAGGCTGAAATCGTCCGGTGACAGGGGCAAGATATTTTTCATCGTTCCAGTGTCGATAATTCGGTGACTTCTTTCTTCGTTAGAATGTGTTCCAAATTCAAGATGGGGATGATTCTTTCACCCACCTTTGCGATCCCCGATATCATATCTGCTTCCATCTGCATGGAAACTACTTCTGGCAGCGGTTTAATATCTTCTTTGGATAAACCGATGATTTCCCTTAAGCTATTGACAGTGAGTCCAACGATGAACCGGTTGACCCTGCAGATAATGATTCTTTTATTGGTTTCCTCTCCCATTTCTTTGGCGGTGAGTCTCTTTCTCAAATCGATTAAAGCAACGATATGTCCTCTCAAATTGATCACTCCCTCAATAAAAGGCGGGGCCTTGGGAAGAGGATAAATCTCTTGTGGTCTTAATACCTCGCGCACACAAGAGATATCCAGCCCCAATTCCTCGCTCGCCACACGAAAGACCAGTATCTTTTTGTCCTCTTTTTTCTCAGGCCTTTCTTTTTGCATCTCTCACTCAACCATCACTCCCGTTGGAAGGCATGGCCTGATCCCTATCTCACCATCGAGACGATTTCTTCCGCGATGCTTTCCAAGGGGAGGACTTTATCGATCACATTCATTTCTACGGCTGCCTTGGGCATGCCAAAAACGACGCAACTCTTTTCATTTTGGGCAATGGTTTTACCGTAGCATTGTTTGATGGCCTTTATTCCCATTGCTCCATCTCTGCCCATACCGGTCAGGATGGCCGCCACGCTTCCTTTTCCATAGATCCTGGCTACAGACTCCAACAACACATCTCCCGAGGGCTTGTGGCCTCCCTGAGCGGGTTCATTCGAAAGGCTTATCTTTCCGCTTTCCTCTACCCTCATTTGAAGGTTGTCCGGGGCCATGTATGCCACTCCAGGTTGTATTTCTTCGGAATCTTCTCCAATCTTAACCTTGATTTTGCATTCCTTATTAAGCCAGTCCACCAGACCTGAAAGAAAACCACTGGTGATGTGTTGAACAATAACGATGCCGCAAGGGAAATCTTCAGGAAGTCTTTTGAGTATCTCAAGAAGCGCCTGGGGCCCCCCGGTTGAGGCTATAACGGCGACGATCTTATCCGAGACTTCTTTCGTGGAAGCCTTAAGGTCAACGACGGACCTTTCTTTCCGCAATTTGGCTGATGGCCGTTCCACGACTCTGACACCGGTCAAGAATTTTATCTTCGCGATCAGAGCCTCCCCAGACTTTTTCTGTCCCACTAACTCCAATTCTTTTTTATCAATAACGTCCAACGCGCCGTGAGAGATGGCCTTGAATACTTTCTCCATTCCCGCCTTAAAGACCGTCGAGGCGACAATCAGTATCGGGGTAGGGGTAGAGGCCATGATCTGTTTCGTCGCCTCAAGTCCATCCATGACCGGCATATCCAAATCCATGGTGATGATATCCGGTTTGAGGCGGGGCACGAGATCGACCGCCTCCTTCCCATCATTCGCAACCGCCGCGACGATCATCTGCGGATCGCAGTTCACGATATTGGTTAAGATCTTGCACATCAGTGGTGAATCGTCAACCACCAACACCCGTGTCAGAGCCTTGACTCCCTGTTCCATATCACCCTACTAATCGTTCAATGGTATCTAAAAGATTCGACTGCTCGAATGCGCTTTTGACAATATAAGCGGCTGCGCCGACCTCAATCCCCCGCCTTTTATCCTCTTCTTTCTGTAAGGCGGTTACCATCACAAAAGGTATATCTTTGTACCCCTCATTATTTTTCAGGGTCCTGCAAAGCTCAAATCCATTCATTCTCGGCATCTCCACATCACTGACAATGAGGTCGTATTGGCTGTCTGCCATCCTATCCAGTGCGTCTAAGCCATCTACGGCCGTATCGACCAGGTATCCGTGGGTCTCCAGGATGCTCTTCTCAAGCTCCCTGGTTGAGAAAGCGTCTTCTACGATCAGTATCTTTTTCTCTTTGCGCTTACTCTTGGGAGCGGTCCTCTTCCCTATAGCCCGCGGAAGGCTTAAAGCGCTGTGAGCAATCAGGTCTGGGATATCCAGGACGATTACCACCTCACCGTTTGGCATGATGATGGCGCCGCTTACATTCTCTAACTTGCCTAAGTGTTTCCCTAAACTCTTTATAAATACTTCTCCCTCTCCGACAATCTCATCTGCAATGAAACCGACTTGGCTGTCGAGAGAGGTCGCCATCACCACCAACATTTCTTTTTTCGCCTTTCCCTCTCCATCCCCTGGCGGTGGAAGTCCAAGCACTTCATTCAATTTTACAAGAGGTACGATATGGTCACGGAATTGGATAGCCATTCTTCCTTCAATGGCAGAGACATCATCCACGTTCACTTTAACACTCTCTGTAACGGAGAACATCGGAAGGGCAAACAGTATGTTCTGCACTTTTACCAAGAGTACTTGAATGATGGCGATGGTCAACGGCAAGACCAATGTGAATTTTGTCTCCTTATCCTTCTGAGTGTCCAAGATCACCCGACCTTTTAGATTGGTGATGTCCCGCCTTACGATATCAAGCCCCATTCCTCTTCCAGAAACATCCGTCACGATCGGACTTGTGGAATAACCGTTCATGAACACGACATTCAATACCTCTCTGTCTGTCATTCCCTCCAAGTCGTAACTTGATACAAGCCGTTTCCTTAGGGCCGTCTCCTTGATCTGGGCAATATCCATGCCCCTTCCGTCATCCTCCACGGTAATCACTACATTATCACCTTCATGAAAGGCAGAAACCCTTATGGTTCCCTCCCTGGGTTTACCAAGGGCAACCCTCGACTCCGGCTCTTCAATTCCATGGTCTATGCAGTTACGCAAGATATGGATGAGGGAGGTTTTTATCCCCTCTAAGACCTTTTTATCAAGCTCCGTTTCCCTTCCGGAAATCACCAAGTTGACCTCTTTTCCTTCTTGAGAGGCGATATCCCTTACCATTCGGGGAAAACCCTCAAAAATAGTGGACAGGGGTAACATTTTTATCTCTTTGATCTTAGCCTGCAATTCATCGATGACCGGGTCAAGATGAAATGCTTCTGTGGAGACCTGGTCATATAAGTTCAGGGTATGTTCCCTCAGCTTCTGGATTTGGGCCTCACATTGACTGAGCCACTTTGTCACTTCTCCATCTTGCGAAGAAAATTCCTTCTTCATCACCTCACTTAAACCGGAAATGCTTTTCTGCACCTCCTTGCTCAGCTTGGAAAGCCTTTTTGCCTGAGTGCTTATGGCAGAGGCCCTCATCTTGTTGATGACCACCTCCCCGACCAAATAAAGGAGTTTATCGACTCTGCTCAACGGAACACGGATGTATTCCTCCGTCTGCGCAGACAGATGAGGGGTTACCGCTTTGCTGACGCGATCCACGGCTTTTTCCGGCGGTTTTTCTTCCTCGGGCTCCTTCTCTTGGCCGCCTTTCTGCTGGATTTCTACAGCCTCTTTTTCCCTCTTGGGCCCTTTTTCTCGTTTCTTCCGTGTTCGGATTGCTTGTGCTGCAGAAATGCACTCTTCCAGCTCCCTGCATATATCCGCCGCATCGACATCGATCTCCACATCTATCTTCTTCTCTTGTGCGATCCTTTCTAAGATGATCCGGATGGCATCCAATCCTTTAAATATTCTTTCAGCCATCAAGGAGTTGAAGACGGCCCTTTTCCCCGCGACCTCTTCAAATATATCTTCTATCCTATGGGCGATATCCTGAATTTCATAAAATCCAAAAACCCGAGCTGCACCTTTCAGGGTATGTACTTCTCTATTCAAACTACTGGCTAGCTCAAAGTTGTTGGGCTGCTTCTCTAACTCTACCAGTCCGTTATCCAGTTTGGTCAGGTGCTCTTCGGTTTCTGCCCTGAAGATCGCAATAAGATCTTTCATCTCAGGCATGCTTCAGGTTCCTCTTTCTTTCCGCTTCGTCCGCTTCTAACTTAAAGTCCGCGATGGCGCTCTTGAGCTCCTCCGATAATGTATTGAGTTGTGCCGCGGAGGCTGCCGCTTGCCTGGTTGAGGAGACGAACTGTTTGGTTACAGAATCTATTTCCCTCATGGCCTGCACCACCTGCTCGGATGCAAACTTTTGCTGTTGGGTCGCTATGGAGATCTCCTTCGCGGATTTTGCTGTTTCCTCGATCATCTCCAACCCTTTTTTTACCCAGTTGGTTGAACCCTCAATACTCATAATGGTCGAGTTCGTCTCTCCTTGGATTTCGTTGATGATCTGACGGATTTCCTCAGTCGATTCAGAGGAACGTTCGGCAAGTTTCCTCACCTCCTGGGCGACTACCGCAAACCCCCTTCCTACCTCTCCTGCTCGGGCTGCCTCAATGGCCGCGTTTAAGGCCAAGAGATTCGTCTGGTCAGCAATATCATCTATCAGTTTGGTGATATTGCCGATGGATTGGGATTTTTCACCTAAAGCGAGAATCTTCCTTGCCGTATCATTTACCTTCGTGCTTATCTCCTGCATTCCTGCCAGTGTATCTCCTGCTAACCTGGCCACATTTTCTGCGTTCTTGGCGATACGCGTGGCCGTGGTGTTGAGTTCTTCAATGGTGGTGGTCACCTCGCTTACACCGGAGGACTGCTGTGCCGCGCCAGTGGCCTGCTCTTCGGAGGCAGCCCGAATTTGGGCCGAAGAGGTGCTGATTTGGAAACCTGCATTGTGCATATGTTTGACCAACCCGTTCAATTCTTCGTATATCTGCGCACTGGAGATGGTGCCGGAAATCTGATTGCCGATTTTTTCAGCAAGCTTCACGTCCTTATCCGTGTAGGCATAGGGTTTATAAGATCTCAAGAGCAGTCCCCCGATCACTTTTCCTTTGGAGATTAAAGGGACATTCATGATCGATCGAAACCCGGCTTGAAAAGTGGATAAGAGCACGGGGAAACGGTCTCTAAGCTCATTGAGGTCTTCCGTCTGGATGAGAAGCGTTGACTTGGTACGTACCATCTCGGCATTGCCTGAACCTTCGAGAGGGTAGATGTCCTCGACGCCCCGATCCGCCACCCCTTTTCCTGACGTGTGGACATTTCTAACGGTGTTCTTTTCGATGTTAATATAGTTCACCACAATGCGGTCAAAGGGGATAAGCTTCTGCACCTCTTCAGCAAAGCGTCCGTATACCTCATCGATGTTCAGAGACGAGCTAATAACTCTACCGATATCAGCGATGGTCGAGTTCTCTTGGGCCAGACGCTTTGCCTCCTCCTCACTCCTCTGCAACTCCTCCTCCGCCCGCTTGAGGTCCGTGATGTCCCGTATCATCCCTCTAAACCCTGCCGGCTTACCCGATAAGTCTTTTTTTAACGCGATGGATACCTCCACGTATTTCTTGGTCCCATCTTTTCTTAGCACCGGATGATCACATCTGTTGGATTCCCCTGTTCTGAAGGCTTGATTAAAAACCTGATAGATTCTTTTTGAGGTCTCTTTATCCGTATACTGCTGGTTATTCGAACCCATCAATTCCTCTTTGGGGGACCCAAAGATACGGCACATGGCATCGTTGACAAAGGTAAAGTTGCCGGAAAGGTCTACTTCGTAAAAGCCCTCTTCCATGCTTTCAAGAATGGTTCGATATTTCTCCTCGCTTCTTCGCAATGCCTCCTCTGCCTGCTTCCCCTCCGCAAAAAGATGTGCATTGGTAATCGCCCCTGCGATCTCGGTGCCTACTCTTTCAGCCAGCCTCACATCCGATTCTGTATAGGCCTTTGGTTTGAGCGATTGAAGATGAAGAATCCCTATCACTTGATCCTTCGAGATCAAAGGAACCCCCATCATCGACCGAAGTCCAACTCGAAAATGCCTCACAAAGTTGGGATGATGCAAGGTGACCTCGTTTTCGTCCTCCGGCTGGATGAGGAAACTTGATCGCTTGGTGATAATACTTTCACTCAATGAGTCATCCAAAGGGAGAGCAGTTCCTACTGGGATGTCTCCCACTTTAACTCCAATAGCATAAGCGATGGTGATTGAGGTTCGGTCGGGATTGATGGTGTTCACCGAAGCCCGGTCAAAGGGAATGATTTTACGAACTTCGTCAGCAAAGCGCCCGTAGACCTCTTCGATATTGAGGGTCGAGCTGATAATTCGGCCAATCTCAGCCACAGCTGCATTTTCTTGAGCCAGCCTTCTCGCCGTCTCCTCACTCTTTAATAAAGCCTCTTGTGCGCGCTTTCGATCTGTGATGTCGCGTGCAATCCCTCTAAAGCCTATCGGTTTACCTGATGAATCTTTTACTAATGATGCAGATGTCTCGATGTGTCTTTTGGTCCCATCTTTTCTTGTTATCTCATAATCGCATTCTCTACTGGGTTCCCCTGTTCGGTAGACATGATTAAAGGATTCAAACAGTTTCTTGGCGTTCTCCTGATCTGCATACTGTCGGTTATTCATGCCCAGCAATTCCTCTTTGGAGCACCCAAAGATTCGGCCCGCTGCCTCGTTGCCAAAGGTAAAGTTACCGGCAAGGTCTACTTCGTAAATAGCCTCATCGGTGTTTTCAAGAATGTTTCGATATTTCTCCTCACTCTTTTTCACTGCTTCTCGTGCCCTTTTCTTCTCGGTGATATCCCGAGAAGTCTGCCGGAATCCAATGAGGTTGCCTTCTGCATTCCTAATGAGAGATACCGAAAGTTCGTAAGTCGCCGTCGTTCCGTCTTTTCTGATAAGTTCATGCTCCGTGATCTCTATTGGTTTCCCTGTTTTGTAGGCTTCTGTGAAGAGCTTCTTGATTTTTTTTCCACTCTCTTCACCTGTATACCGGTGGTAGTTCATCCCGATCAATTCTTCTTTGGTATATCCGAGATGTCTGCAAGTCATATCATTGACGAAGGTAAAATTACCACCAAGATCAATCTCAGAATAGCCGTCCTGAATGCTGTCAAGAATGTTTCGATATCTCTCCTCACTTTGTCGCAGCGCCTCTTCTACCTGCTTTCGATCCGTGATGTCCTCATAGGTCACCAAGTGACTTTCGTCGGTCAAAGCAACGCGTTTGAAGAGAATCTCCTTCAAGGAGCCGTCTTTGCAGGTTACTGTGAAGACCCGGGGGGGAGCTTTACCCTCTTTCGCTGCACCGGAGTCTTCTTTCCAGCAATCCAGAACCTTCTGGCGGTACACCGGATCAGGGTAGGCCTTCTCCAACCAATGTTCGCGCCTGGGAATGTCCTCCAGGGTATATCCACATATCTCTGTGAACTTGGGATTGACATACTCGTAGTTTCCCCCCCTATTGATAGTGCTCAATCCGATGGGGGCATGTGTAACCAGGCTTGTATATTTTTCGTCCGATTTCCCCAATGTTCTTCTCGCGAGAAAATAAATCGCGACCCAAGCTAAGCCAATGAAGAGGAAAATAGTGATGAGTATCTTGTCCCTCAAACTATTGATGGGGGTGAGGAGGGTTTTTGAATCTGCCAGGACGAGGGATGTCCAGGCAAAGGGTTTAATGCCCTCAATTTTCTGGGACTTTTGGAACGCCATGGACTTTCTAACGCTGCCTGCTTTAATTTCACCCGACCCTTTCACTTTACCCCCAAAGGGGAGGGCGGAGAAGCTTATTTGCAATACTTCCTGAAGCGATTTTCCCAGAAGAGAGGGATTGCGGTGACCAATGATGGTATTCTCGTCATTTGCCAACAAGATACCCATCCTGTCTTGGCCGCCTCCTGTCTGTTTACCCGTAGCGAATTCTTGAATCATTGACCAATTGATAAACAAGGTTACGATTCCCATCGGTTTTCTTTTCTCATTTTTGACCAGTGAACTGAAGCTAACAGTGTAATCTCCTAATAAGCCGGAATATCTGAAATCCCGCACATGGACCGGTTCTGCCCCGATGCCCCCTTGTAAATATTTTTTGTCAAACTCCTTCTGTTTTTCATCTCTGGATCTGGCCATGAGCGTGGGATGGCTGGAGGCTATTAGTTTGCCTTCACTATTGAAGAGAACCACCGCCCTGTAAAGCTTGTTATTTTCGGTCAAATTGCTGAGAAACTTGTTGGCCTTCTCCGAGTCTTCACGAGTGAACGCCTCTTTTACAATGTCAAGTCCAGCCCATTGCTGCACATCAACATAGGAAGTGTGCATCGTCTGGCCTATCCTATCGATGGCACCGTACGCCGCATCTTCTAACCCGGACAGGATCTGTTCTTTCAGAGCCGCCCTACTAACACTGTAATTTAACGCACTCATCCCGATTAGCACTAACAGGGTCAAGATGAGGAAATAGAGAATTAATTTGTTTCTCGATTTTGAGAATGGCCCTAATTTAAGCATTACCAACCTCCTTTCAGCTCATCATAGGAATCTACGTGAGCTGCCTGCGCGGTAAAATAAAGTTGAAAGTGACAACGTGAAACATAGGAGTTCAAGCCGAAGGAAAGCGTGTTATCTACCCCTTTCCTCGTCTACGCCCCCTTTTCCAGTATCCTCTCTACGCTTATGAGAGCAATCAACTTATTGTCCACCTTGCACTGCCCCTCTATATATTTCGCTCCTTCAGCAGGCAAGGTGAGTAGTGAAGGCTCAATCTTGCTCACCGGTACCTCGATCGATTCGGTCACTTCATCCACGAAAAGCCCTGTCTGGAAAATCCCGGATTCAACGGCGATAATCCTTGTCTTCTCGGTCGGCTCTTCATGTGGCAGGCCAAAAATCGTCTTTAAATCTGTAACGGACAGGATGTTCCCTCTTAAGTTTATAATTCCGGCAATGTATTCTGGGCTCGATGGGAGATACGTGATCTTGCCCACTTTGATGACCTCTTTGACTCTTGCAATCTCTACTCCATACCATTCTCTCGATAATCGAAAAACGATGAGCTGCAGGGTTTCCTCCTTCAGCTCTTCTCTCTCGTAGAGATCTTCATGATAATGGGCAATATCTTCTGCGGTCTCCGATATTTCCTCCATTTTCTGGAATGGCAATGTTTTTTTCATCTTGCCTTAATCATTCCCTAAGTCTGTTTTATAAGGCCTATCTTCTACGACTTACGTGTCCTCAAGAATTCCGTTATCTGATCTATGAGCTTTTTTCCCTCAAAGGGTAACCCGAGATAACCATCGGCACCGGCTTCCTTTGTGATTTGCTGCAGTTTTTCCTCGTCTTTGGCAGACATGAATACGATAGGGATGTTTTTGGTGTTATCTTGTTTTTTTAGTATCCGACATACCTGACTTCCATTCATCCCCGGGAGATTGTAATCCAATAGAATAAGCTGGTATTGAAGCGCTTTTGTTTTCTCAATACCTTCTTCGCCCGTCTCAGCGGTCTCCACGGAAAATCCCCCTGACTCAAGTCTAAACTTCAGCATCGCGTTTACTGAAGGGCTATCCTGAATAATCAGTATTTTATCCATCGGTTAAACCCTCCATTTGTTTATTAGATTGTCTCTTTTCCACATATTTTCAGACGACAACTTGCAAGTTTCATTCCAGGCCTCTATTCCTTGATCGATGTTGACTCCATTTGTCCCCAGCAGTTAGGAACTTGTCTACAAATTCCCCAGTTAAACCCTATCCTTCCATCATTTAGGACTTCCGTTTCCATCTCAATCAGATCTAATCAAACCCGGAGTCAAGGGAAATTCGAAGAGGACAAAGAGGCCCGAAAGTGACGAAAAGTGTCAATGAAAGGCCAATCCGTCAGTATTTTTGCCTATCTTCTTCATGGGTTACTATGTGGTCTAAATATGGCCGAGGGACCTTCTGGTGAGGGGCCTAAACCCAGATCCTGGCAGAGAAAAAGTCCTAGCCTGGGCAGAAATCCCTTTTCAGGCAGTATTCAAGAAACCTCTTTTCCACCTATTTCTTTCGGTTCACTGGAAAGTTTCTGATCAACTGTGAGGCTTCTTATTGTCCATAAGGGTAACTCCTATAGGCTGACGACTACGATCGGACCACCCGTAATGTGATGCTTTCACGGAAAACGGGCTGATGTCTATAGTCTTACTGTCTGAATCACAAGAAATTGGAGTTGTGGCATTCAGTCTTTTTTGATATTTTCTGCATTTTTGTTTAAGATGATCTTAATTCCATTTGAGCTCTTTAACGGGGCAGGGCGGGGTTATGAAGTCTTCCAAATCTACATTTACCTTCAGATCCTTCCAAGACTTAAAAGCTTTGCTCGAAGGAAAGTCTTTTTCTTTTCCGGAACAACATCATTCCGATTTTATCGATCACGAGGAAAAACAGAATCCTGAGTTGGAGGAAGAACTTTTTAAGAAGGCCATGGAAGGCGTGGCGCCGATCTCAAGGGATAACTATGTTGAGAGAATTTTTCAAATCGAGCTGCCCCAGAGCTCCAGAGATAAAGAGGATGCTGAAATATTGGAGAAACTCATAGATCTTGTAAAACATGGAAGGGGTTTTAACGTCGCTGACACGCCCGAATATATCGAAGGCACGGGGTATCAAGTCCATCCAGGCGTTGTAAAGCGTTTGCACCGGGGGGATTATTCGATCCAGGCGTTTGTGGATCTTCACGGTCTTCTCGCCGAGGATGCAAAAGAAGTTTTTGAAAAATTCCTAAAATGGGCAGTGACCACCGGTAAGACAGGCGTTTTAATTGTCCATGGCCGCGGTCTCTCTTCGCCTTCCGAGCCTGTCCTGAAGAAAAAGGTCGTAGAATGGCTCACCCGTGGCCCTTGGCGCAAATGGGTGGCAGCTTACTGTAGCGCAAGAATCTGCGATGGCGGGGCAGGGGCAACCTATGTGCTGCTCAGGCCTCGTCCTGTTTCGAGGCGGTTGAAGATGAAGGCGGTGGGAGTGAAAAAGCGATGAAGTGCAGAAATCATCCTGACCGAGAGGCGATCGCAGTCTGTCAGAAGCATGAAACAGGATTCTGTCAGGATTGCTGTGAGTGCCTTAACATCGATTATTGCTGTGAATGTGTAGATCCAATGCTCTATTGCAAATTCAGAACTCAGTGCATTATCTGGGAGATGTCAAGAGACCGAAGGAAGAAAGACATATCGTGACACGGTGACGCGGTGATAGGGAGATAAAGGGGTTGGGGAGATGGAAATAGTGCGATGGGGAGATGGGGAGATAGGAGATAGGGAGATAACGAGATGGAGTGACGCGGAGAGGGAAGGCCGATATTTAGGAGTGATCGGGACGGAGAAGACTTCGTTACCCGAAGAGATCCTTGTCTAAATTACAGTCAACAACAAGAAAGGATTTTTATGAAAGGTCTATGGATTGTATTCTTAAGTGTTTTTATTGCCGAGCTTGGAGACAAAACACAACTGGCAACTTTAACGTTTTCAATAGACCAACAAATAAGCAAATGGGGAATTTTTGCAGCTTCTTCTTTGGCTTTGGTATTATCGTCGCTGATTGCCGTAGTAGTAGGTAGCCAATTCACTCATTGGGTCAACCCTAAAATGTTGAAGATAATTGCCGGCTTGGGATTTATTGGAATTGGTATTTTTACTTTATTGAGCTTAAGAAATTAAACGCTACAAGAACGAGGTCACCAGACTTGGGGCCATCCGGCATTCGTAATTTGGAGCTTAAGATGGACTACGGAATAGACGACAGACTATGTCCTTTGACCTTTACGTTATGAGATTCGGGAATAGGAAACCCAACGGTTTCCCACCATCAAAAGGCGGGTCGTATTGTCACTTGGTTGAGAAGGACGTCCGTGATTGATGGGGGAGGGGATTTCCCCTTTCTGAAAAATCTCGTATTCACGATCCCAGGGGAAAATGATGACGGGATCATTTGATATGTTCGTAAGGATAGGAAGGATGGGTTGGATGTCTTCCTCCTTCAAAGAGTGAAATATATCCTCAATGCTTTTAAATCTGGAGAGATCCTCAAGAGTTTTCAGGGTAGGGGGGCTCAAGATGACATCTCCTTTTAGATTCTCCTCAAGGGCTTTCTTCGGAGTGATCCATATTCCAGCCGTCGTCTCCTTTTCATCGTGACTTGCTTCCTGTCCTGAAGGATAGCGTGTTAAAAAGAAGCGAGTATCAAACCTTTGGGATTGAGCCTCCGGTGTGATCCAATGAGCGTAATAATGAGGCTGGTCGAGAGCAAATAGAAGGTCTTCTTTCTGTGCTATTTCGCATATATTTATTTTGCCCTCTTGGAGCAATTTTCGATAAAGTAAAAACTTATCCCGCTCATCTTGATTTCTTGGTTGAAAAAGCTTCCCGTTCTGATCATAGGCGAGAAGCACCCCGGCTTCTTCAAAGAGTTCCCGAATCGCCGCAACCCAATGTGCAAAGCTCTCCTCCGGAGAGAAAGTGTCTCCGAGAGTCTTTTGCGATTTTTCCAATGTCATTCCTTTTGAAAGGGAGCATATCTCTAAGGACCCGTCATCCAAATCAACTCTCCCCCCTGGATAAACATAATTCCCTCCCATAAAACTGCTTTTTGCGTGTCGTTTGAGGAGGAATACGTCGAACCCTCCGGGTTCTCTATTCCTTAGAAGAATGACCGTTGCTGCCTTCTTTGGAACGACTGTCATGATTCAATCCATCGCACAAATTTTTCAAGATGATCTCTTTGCGATTTAAATCGGTTGATGGGGACGTCCCAATCCGGGTACCCTAAAGCCACGCCGATCACCACATTCTTATTTTCTGGAATATTGAGCAGGTCTTTGATTTCATCTTCGTAGGCGGTGATGAGACCAATGGGACATGTCCCCAATCCGAATTCATGCGCAGTAAGAACTAAGTATCCCAAGACTATGCCAATGTCCACCATGTTGGTGTTTGGAAAAGAATCATCCAGGCAGAGGAGAATGGCCACAGGAGCCCCATAGAAGGTACAACTTCCCTCATTGATATATTGGTCAACATCCACTCCCATTTCTTCGAAAAAGGGCTTCATCAATGCGAGGGTTTTGGCTCCTCTCTTTCCGTACGTCTTGGGCAAGGGCTTGACGTTTCCGGGACTGCATGCAATCTGTTTCTCATGGTATGCCTTGATCAGCCTGCGGCTCAATCTCTCTTTTTCTTCCCCGATCACGACAATAAATTCCCAGGGCTGAAGATTGATCGCGGAGGGAGCATGAATGGAAAGCCTTAGCATTTCTTCGAGCTTCTCTTTGGGAATTGAATCAGGCTTAAAGGCCCTGATGCTTTTTCTCTCATTCATCGCTTTGATTAAGTCCATGGTGAATCCCTTCTTTAGTATCGGATTTTGGTAATAATAAGTCAAAAGTAACGTATGGGTATCAGAAGTGTCAAGTTGGAGCAATTGAAACTTGACATTATGATCGATCATCAGTATTCTGAACGAAAACAGAAATGCAGGGCTCGTTCTCCGATATGATTCAGACATATATTGACATTAAAACTAAAGAAGGGAGAGCACTTGGATGATCCGAGCAAAATTATGGTTTCGCTGCGCGGCCATGCATGATCCAGTCACTCCGATCGTTGTCCAGCCTGCTGTGATCGGATGGGAGGCTAAGAAGAGGAGGGTAGGGACCCAGATCGAGAGGGCCTTCAATGGAGACGAGTTGGTTCGACGGATGAAGGGATGGATTACCGTTGATCCAAACGAGGTCATCGAAGTCGTAAATCAATATGGGAGATTGAAGGTCTTAGATGATAGAGAGTTGGTCGTCGAAGTAGAGAAAACGGAGGATATTGAAAAACTGCAGAAAGCACTTCAAGAGACCTTTGAGGGTGAGGTGGACGTCGAGGTCCTTTCGAAAAAATAGAAAATTTATAAACATTATAATATTTGGTAAAGAATGTTCTTGACAAAATAATTACTTTGGCCTATAAGCAAAAGGCAACGGCCAAATCCAAATCGAAAGATCCTCAATGTTCGATTCTGTTAAGTCCGATAAAGTTTCTCAGCACATCATTGATCAGATCCGCAACGCCATCTTCGAAGGGAGATTAAAACCGGGGGATAAACTTCCATCCGAAAGGGAACTGATTAAAAAGTTTAAGGTCAGCAAGGCGACTCTTCGGGAGGCGCTCCGCTCATTAGAGGTGTTAGGATTCTTAGAAATTCGAAAGGGGGTGTCAGGGGGGGGCTTCGTTACCGAAGTCGATATGACCAAGGCGAGAGACTCTTTTACCAATTTCCTCCTTTTCAAAAACCTTTCCCTCAAAGACCTTTCTGAAGTACGTCTTCTTCTTGAACCGTATATTGCAGAGAAGGCTACTCTTGCCATTACCAAAGAGGACCTTCATCGATTGGAGAAATTGATTAAAGACTCTGAGCATGCCATTAAAAATGATATTTCTTTTGCTTCTCGGGAAGATGAGATCGAATTCCATCGAATTATTGCGAGTATTACCGGAAACCCAATTCTCATGTTCATTCTCGATTTCGTCGAGAATCTCCTCATCGATACAAAAGAGATTTTAAAGCCCGGAAAAGAGTTTTCCGCCAAGGTGTTAAGATCGCATAAACGGATTTATAACGCATTATTAGAGAGAAATGTTAAGAAAGTCCATGAAGAAATGGTGAAGCATATTCGCGAGGTGGAAAAGGATCTTCTTGCCGCACACAAAGAAAGGCGTATCGAAAAACAAAGATTTGACCGAATTGGAAGGGAGAAGGAATCCGTTCCCATTTTTTTGAGGAGGGTGTAATTATTTTTGGAGAAAGGAGGGAGGTGGACGTAAGATAATTAGAATATTAGGTGGGGTAGGTTTTATCTCAAAGAAGTTTCTAATCAATTCATGGTACCCATTAGGAAAGGAGGATGTTATGCGTAAATCCCTTGCATTGGTGATGGCTATTTTATTTTTAAGTTTAATGGCAATTCCATCGTTTGCTCAAGATACCCTAAAAATCGGTGCACCACAGCCGATGACCGGCCCTGATGCCCCCTTTGGGAGCAAGTTCCAAAAAGCCTATGGCTTGGCTCTGGAAGAGATTAATGCAAAAGGAGGTATAAAGGGGAAGAAGCTTGAAGTTATCATCGAAGACCATCAAGCAAAAAATCCTCTGGCAGCCACGGTCACTGAAAAATTGATTACCCAGTATAAAGTCCTGGCCCTTACTGGCGGGCGGGCCTCAGGTCAGGCTGTTGAAATCGCCTCGGTGGCACAGCGTCTGAAGACCCCTTATGTGGTGGATCACCCGTCTGCAGACATCATCACCTCCAAGGGGTTTGAGTGGATTTTCCGCAACAATCCGACCGGATCGATTTATCCGCAGGCCTTCAACAAATTCATCAGCGAAGTCCCGGGGGCCATGCCGAAATCGGCTGCGGTCGTGTACGACAATACTGTATTTGGAAAAACGATCGCCAACTCAGCCATAGTCTTTCTTAAATCGAAAAATGTACCGATCGTCAATGACGAAGCCTACCCAGTCAACACCCTCGATTTCAAACCCTTGATGACGAAGGTTAAGGCACAGAATCCAGATTTTCTCCTCATGGTCGCGGTTTCGACGACGGATGCCATCTTGCTTACCCGCCAGGCCAAGGAGATCGGGGTGGCACCTCGCGCCTTCGTGGGATTTGGAGGAGGATTTGGTGTGGCTGATATTGCGACCGAGCTGGGGCCTCTCAGCGAGAATGTGTTCTCCTCAGCCGCCTGGTCCGGGAATCCAAATGATCCAGCAACCAAGGCATTCTACAAGAAGTTCTACGACAAGTACAACTTCTATCCAAAGGAACACGAAGTCGAAGGCTATGGGGTCATCTATATTCTTGCCGATGCTCTGAAACGTGCGAAATTAACCGGGAAGCTCGAAGAAGATCGTGAGGCCATTCGTCAGGCGCTGCTGAAAACCGACATGACGACTGTTTTCGGTAAGGTGAAGTTCGGGAACTATGCAGGCCCGTTAGGCGATAAGTATACGAACCAGAATATCTATTCACCCGAACATTCGGTTCTTGCCCAATGGCGAGGCGGCAAACTTCTCAATGTCTATCCAAAGGCAGTTGCAGAGATAGACTATGTTTTTCCTGACTCCACAGTGAAGCGTTAATCTTAACCTCTCTGCGCACGCCCCCTGTCGGGGGTGTGCGCAGGGTAGAGTCGAGCCTTATGGAGACTTTTGTCCAAAGTATTGTAAGCGGTATTCTGACCGGATCGCTCTACGCGATGATCGGCGTCGGCCTGACCGTGATTTTTGGTGTGATGCGCATTATCAACATGGCCCATGGGGATATGGTGATGTTTGGAATGTATGGAGCCTTCCTATCCATTGCATTCTTGAAAATCGACCCATTTTTATCCATAGTCATCTGGATTCCTTTGGCCTTTTTTGTTGGTGTTTTCATCTACCGATTCTTGCTCAAGAATATTGTGCCCGCTGGAGAGTTGAATACACTGCTTTACACGGCGGGGCTATCTCTCTTCATTGCCAACTTTGTACTTCTCGTCGCGACCGGCGACTACCGAACCATCAAATTAAAATACGCCATCATGCCCCTTCGTCCTTTCGGGATTGCTGTTCCCATTCCGCTCGCCATCGCCTTTGGAATGGCGATATTGATTACGATTGCTCTTTATTGGTTCCTCGTCCGTACCGATACGGGTAGAGCGATCAGGGCAACAAGCCAGGAACCCGAAGCAGCGGCACTGATGGGTGTGAATGTGGACCGCATGGCCGTCATTACCTTTGCGCTCGGGACAGCACTGGCTTGCAGCGCAGGCGTTCTGCTGGCGCCCTCTTTATATCTCTATCCTACAGTGGGTGAGATTTTGGTTGCCAAGTGCTTTGTGATTGTGGTTCTGGGGGGATTGGGGTCTGTTCCGGGAGCGATTGCAGGAGGTCTGCTGCTGGGGGTGGTCGAATCCCTCGGTGCGGTTTACGTTTCGGTTCCTTACAAGGATGCCATCGGATTTGTAATTTTCTTACTGGTCTTGCTCTTTAGGCCCTCCGGACTTTTTGGAGTGGGTAAATCATGAAAAAGATCGTTATCGCTCTTGCCGTACTCCTTCTCTTCACGGCACCGTGGATCGTATCTTCTCCGTTTTTTGTCCATTTGATGATCATGGTGCTGATGTGGGCAGTTTTGGGAGCCTCATGGAACATCCTTGGCGGCTTTACAGGCCAAGTCTCCTTTGGCCATGCGACATTTCTCGGGGCGGGTGCGTATACGACCATGATTCTATACCTCAAACTGGGAATTGCCCCCTGGTACGGAATTCCTATCGGAGGGTTGATGGCCGCATTGATTGCCTTGCCGATCGGCTTTATCTGCTTCAGGTTGCGCGGCCCGTACTTCGCCCTTTCCACGCTTGCTGTGGCAGAGATCATCCGCCTGATTGCACTCAACTGGGAATCTTTGACCAATGGCCCGGTCGGATTACTCATCACGACGCTTCCCGATGTAACTTTCTGGGGAAGGTCGATTGACTGGGAAAGCAAGATCCCTTTTTACTATATCATCGCCGTCATTGCACTGGGTGCCATCGTGGCCACCTATATCATGTCTCGAACAAGGTTGGGAGCCTATTCGCTGGCAATACGGGAAGACATCGACAGCGCTGAGGCGATCGGGATCAACACGGTTCAAACGAGGGTGGCGGCCTTGTCGCTTTCGGCATTTTTTGCCGGAGTCGCTGGCGGCTTTTATGCTATGTATTTTCGTTATATCGACCCAGACGCTGTTTTTTCGATCGCCCTTTCGGTCGAAATGGTCTTTATCGCCGTGGTGGGTGGTTTGACGACCGTGGCAGGCCCGCTGATCGGAGCCATTGTTTTGGTCACCTTTGGCGAGACGTTCCGGCAGATTTTGCTGGTGGGGCACTTGATCCTATACGGTCTTGCGATGATGCTGGCCATCCGCTATATGCCAGAAGGGATTTGGGGAAAATTGCGCCTCTGGTTTGCAACTCGGTAGCAATGGAAATGAGAGATGGCTTTACTTGCTGTTAGAGAACTCACAAAGTATTTTGGTGGTTTACGGGCGGTTCATGATCTCTCCTTCGAAGTGCAGCCAGGGGAGATCCTTGGTCTGATCGGGCCGAATGGGGCAGGGAAGACGACCGCTTTTAATCTCATCGCTGGCTTCATTCATCCCACAAGAGGTCAAGTCCTCTTGGATGGAGAAAATATCGTCGGCATGAAGCCTTATGCGGTCACGCGAAAGGGAATCGCTCGTACGTTTCAGATCGTAAAGCCCTTCAAGAAGCTGACTGTGTTGGAAAATGTGACTCTGGCTGCTTTTTTGAGGTTCCCTTCACGAAGAGAGGCGGAATCTCAAGCCCACCGGGTTCTTGAAAGAATGAGGCTTGAGGCAAAAGCTTCTGCCTTAGCCATTGATCTCACCCTGAGCGAACAGAAGAGACTCGAGATCGCCCGGGCCCTGGCAACCCAGCCGAAACTGCTATTGTTGGACGAACCGATGGGGGGGCTGAATCCGACGGAAATCGAGCAGGCTTCAGCACTGGTCCGCGACATTTGTAAGGGCGGGGTGACGATCATCTGGGTCGAACATGTGCTCAAGGCCATTATGAATAGCTCGAATCGAGTGGTCGTGATCAATCAAGGAGAAAAAATCGCAGACGCCCCTCCTGGAGAAATCGTAGAGAACCCCGGCGTGATCACCGCCTACCTCGGCGCAAAGAAAAGATAAATCATATGCTGGCTATCGAAAAACTTCAGGTTGCATATGGAAAAGTTCAGGCCCTTTGGGACGTAACGCTCGGAGTTCCAGATGGGGAGATTGTGGCCCTGGTGGGTGCCAATGGCGCTGGCAAAACAACGTTATTGAAAACTGTTTCAGGACTTCTCCGAAGGCAGTCCGGCTCCATCACTTACGATGGAAAGCATATCGAGGAGGCATCGCCGCCGGAGATTGTTCAGCACGGTGTCGTTCATGTTCCTGAGGGGAGAAAGCTCTTTCCGGAAATGACGGTGATCGACAACCTTTTGATGGGCGCCTTTACCGTTCCTCAATCCGAACGTCCACAAAGACTGGAACGGGTATTTGACGTCTTTCCTGTGCTCAAGGAACGCAAGAGGCAGATCGCTGGGACATTGTCTGGAGGGGAGCAGCAAATGGTGGCGATCGGTCGAGGCCTGATGGGGGGCCCGAGGCTGCTCATGCTGGACGAACCCTCCTTGGGACTGGCTCCCATTTTGGTCGAGGAAGTGTTCCGCGTGATCACGGAGATTAATCGATTGGGCGTGACTGTTCTTCTGGTTGAGCAGAACACTCAGAATGCATTGAGCCTTGCTCACAAAGGGTTTGTGATGGAATTGGGCAGAATCGCCCTTTCAGGTTCTGGAAGCGAGCTTTTAGCTAACAGCAATGTCCGGAAGGCCTATTTGGGACTTTAGAAGTAAAATCGGGTAACAAATCAGCAGGAAGGAGGATTGGTTAAGATGGCGATGTTGGACGAACCGATAAGAGAGGTGTTGGAGCTTAAGAATTACATTAACGGGGAATGGGTGGAGTCAAAATCGAAGGAGAGATGGGATGTTAAAAACCCTGCCAATCAAAAGCTTTTAGCCAAAGTCCCTATGTCAACAAAGGACGAAGTATTAGAAGCGATCAAAACAGCTAAGGAGGCCTTCCCTGAATGGAGGCGGACCCCTCCTCTCGCTCGGGTGAGGTGCCTTTTCAGATTGAAGGAGTTAATGGAAAAAAATTTTGAGCAGCTCAGCAGAGTTCAGACCATGGAACACGGGAAGACCATTGATGAATCGAGAGGAGAGACGAGACGGGGTATTGAGATGGTGGAAGTGGGAACAGGAATTCCCTCTCTCATGATGGGATATAATTTAGAAGATATTGCAGCAGGAATAGATGAATATGTCATTTACCAGCCCTTAGGGGTTTTTGGTCACATTGCTCCTTTCAATTTCCCCTTTATGGTCCCTCTCTGGTTTTCCCCTTTTGCCATGGCTACTGGAAATACGTTTGTTGTAAAACCCTCGCCAAGAGACCCGATCAGTCAAGTGAAGCTCGCCGAATTAGTTGATGAAGCGGGTTTCCCAGCGGGCGTATATAATGTTGTTCATGGCGGAGCAGAGGCGGCTAATATCATGATGGAGCATCCGGATATTAAAGGAATGACCTTTGTCGGGACAACGTCGATAGGAAAGGAAGTTTATAAGAAGTGTGGTGAAACCGGCAAAAGAGCCATTGTTCAGGTGAGTGCAAAGAACTTCTTGCTGGTGATGCCCGATGCCGATATCAATGCCACGATTGCCGCCCTTCTCACCTCCTTTTTTGGCAATACAGGCCAGAGATGTCTATCGGGAGCAAATCTCGTGATTGTGGGCAAAGATGACGGGTTCTATAAAAAATTCTTGAATGCCTTTGTTGAAGCAACCTCAAAAATAAAAGTGGGCTATGGGCTTGATGAATCCATTCAGATGGGACCCATGCAATCCAAAGATGGCAAAGAAAGAGTTTTAAAGTATATCGAAATAGGAATCAAAGAGAAGGCGAAACTCATCCTCGATGGAAGAAAGCCCACCATCACTGGGAATTATCCTGATGCGTGTTTTATCAACCCTACTATTTTTGAAAATGTTACCCCTGACATGACCATTGCTAAAGAAGAGATTTTCGGGGCCGTGGCCAGTGTGATGCGGGCAAAAGATCTCGATGAAGTGATCCGGTGGATCAACAGCAGCAATTATGGAAATGCTGCCTCCATTTTTACATCAAATGGAAAGGCCGCGAGAGAGTTCCAATATCAGGTGGAGTGCGGTAACATTGGAATCAATATCGGGGTCGTAGCGCCCATGGCCTTCTTCCCATTCAGTGGGATGAAGGACTCTTTTTATGGTGTCCTGCATGGACAGGGAAGGGATGCCGTGCGGTTTTTTACCGAGAGCAAGGTGGTCGTTCAGAGGTGGTTTTAAAATAGAGGAGGTTAATTGCCCATGATCATTAACACCTGTTCCGAAGCAATGAGTCTTGCAAAAGAATTGGAAAATAAATCTGCTAAATTCTATCAACATTTATCTGAGAGGTTTCCTCAAAATAAGGAAGTCTTCCTTTCCTTTATGAAAGAGAACGACAATTATATTACCCAGATTGATCGGGCTTATTATGGCGTGATCACAGATGCTTTTGAAGGATGTTTCGCCTTTACTATCGATCCAGAGGCTTATGCCTTACAGACGGAATTGATGGAGAAGGCAAGTTATTCTGAAGCGATCGGCAGGGCGATAGAGATCGAAGAGAAAATCGTAAAATTTTATACAGATGCAGCAGAGCAGTCAAAATCATTGATGGCGGATATCCCAAGGGCCTTTAAGATGGTCGCTAAAAAGAGAGGGAATCGTCTTTCTACGTTGAAATCGCTTCCTGGAAAGAAAGATTAATCGTCCATGGAGGGTTAGAATTTAGGGTTACCATTGATGACGGTTGGGCAAAAATGTTATCATGCCGAGGAAAATCTATCCCCGGCATTTTCTTATTAAGGCAAAAGAGATCGGATGAAACAGGATGGCCCTCTTCAGCGAAGGGAAAGATGGGTTTTATTGAGCGCTATTTTTTCTTCTCTTTTAGCCTGATCGCTTTTGAAATCACACTCTCCCGTTTCCTTTCCGTATTGCTTTCTTACCATTACGTCTTTTTCATCCTTTCCTTAACCCTTCTTGGCCTCGGATTAGGGGGAATGTTTATTTATCTCTTTCGGCCCCAGATTTACAAGGAGGAAGGCAGATTTGGGATATTGTCTTTTTGGACCTCTCTGTTTTCCTTATCCATTTCACTATCCATCTTCATGATGGTTGAGATTGGATACATTCATGATTATCTAATGGCCATTACCTTTTATGGTCTTCTTCTTCTCATCCCTTTTTTCTTAGCTGGTGTATTCATGGCTGACATCTACCGAATATTTCCAATGATCAGTAGCAGAATTTACGGTTTGGATCTGATGGGAGCAGCCACTGGCTCATTGGTTGCTGTCCTCTTCTTAAATGCTTTCGGAGGGATAAGCACCAATTTTATACTCGGTGTCATCGCCTCATCCTTTCTATTTTCATATGCGCCATGTTGGGTTTTTTGATGGGGGTTCCATTTCCTTTGGGAATTCGGTGGCTGAAAGAAAGGGGGATGGAAAGTTACATTCCTTGGATGTGGGGGATTAACGGAGTTAGTTCTGCTTTTGGATCGGTGGTGGCCATCGTGATCGCCATCAGTCTTGGGTTTACCGAAGTCCTTTTGATTTGCGCCGGATGTTATTTTCTCATCTTTTTGGTTTTCTATAAATCTTAATGCGGCGGCTTTCGATACCCTACCCCATTTAACCTGTTAGAAGGCCGAAGGTCTTCTTATGGGGTTTACTCCTTCTTGGGGCACAGGCTCCAGGCCGTTCCATCCACCACCACCTCACCACCTTGATTCGTACAAGTGGTTTTGAGTCTGATGCGATTTTTTTCCGGGATCAGTTCAATCACCTCTACCTTCGCTGTAATGATATCCCCGATCCTCACCGGGGCCAGAAACTTGACTTCTTGAGAGAGGTAGATACCGCCGGGTCCGGGAAGGAGATTTCCCAACACGCTGGAGATATACCCAATCGAGAGGACACCGTGGGCGATCCTTCCTTTAAAGTATGTTTTTTCTGCATAAGTTTGGTCGAGATGGATGGGATTGAAATCGCCTGTTGCCTTGGCGAAATCATTGATTACGGTTTCTGTAATGCTGTGAGAGATCTGGGCAGAGTCTCCAATCTTAATTTCGTCAATGAATTTTCCTTTGGTCATAAAGATGATACCTCCAGAAATTCAAGTATGGCCTGGTCACGACTCTTGTTAGGCTGAAATAGGATGGAGTAATGATTGGTTCCTTCCACATCTACTCTTTTAGCGTTTGGTATCTCACGAACCATCCGGTCTGCCACGTCGTCGGGGAGCAAGAGATCATCCTCAGCCAACATTCCTTTGGTGGCTCGCAAAATCAAAGTCGGAGCCTTTACCCCCTTATAGAATTTCGTTGAATCCACTTTCCCTAAGTTTTTGGCTTCTTCCTCAATATGTTTTGGATGAACGCGAGAGCGTACACCGCCCTTCACCTTTTCCACCTCATAGCGGAAATAAGTCTCCATATAAGAATTCCACGGTTGTAGATAGGGGGCTTGCTTCATCTGAGAAAGATAGACCTTAATGGAAGGAAAGACCTTTCCCAAACGATCCAGAGAGGGTTTGATCCCCGCAAAAACCTTGGCCATTTGAGCTTTTGTCAGCTTTCCTCCTCCGTCGACTAAGATCAATTGACCGACTTTTCGAGGATATCGGGCTGCAAAGACGAGCGAAATGAACGCTCCAAGAGAATGGCCCATCAGCACGGGCCGCTCCAAGCCCTGATCGTTCATCAGGGCTAATATATCTTTGCAATGGTGCTGTATTGAATATCCTGCATGGGGTTTATCTGAGAGTCCTCTTCCTCGAAGATCCATGGCTATCACCCTGTGATGCGGGGCGAGAGCCGAGGCCAGACAATCCCAGAATCGGCCGTTCGCTGTAATGCCGTGAACACAAAGAATCTGTTTTCCCTTACCTTTCCAGACTGCCAGTTGAATTTTAATGCCATCTCCTTTGGCTTTGATCATCATTGGTCTGGGCATTGTGCATTCTCCTCCTCACTCAATTCATTCCGTTCGACTCTGTAATCGCTCAGTTATGATTGGAGATCCTATCCCCAGGATCGGGGTGGTCTCTCCGGAGAAAACTTGAAGCGGCACATTTTAGCGATGACCCAAGGCGCAGGGATCCTTGAAACCGCCCCCTTCAACGCCCCCCTGATTCCCCTCTCTCTAATAATCCGCAATTTGAAGCCTCCCGCCGAAGGGCGGGGCTTCCCGGCAAGGTATTAGCATCCATATTGTGCCCCTTTACCCCGCCTGTCACGTTTTGGCGGGACGGGGCACGTTCCGGCCAAGGTTTCGGAGGGGAGACCACTTCGATCCAACTGCGCCCGAGTCTGAGGGGTTACTCGACTCTTCTCTTAGGGAATCCATTCAAGGTCTCCGCAAATAGGATCATAAAAGAATAGACGTAAACGGACCATCATAATCCCAGATAGGATCTCCGGATGTGATCATTTCCCGCAAGATCTTGGGCGCCTTTTTCCATGATGATCTTTCCATTCTCGATGACATAGCCCCGGTCGATGGCTTTCAAACATTGGCGCACGTTTTGTTCAGCAATGAGAAGAGAGACTTTCGATTTGATTTCCTTTAGCCGGTGGAAGAGCTCGGACACGAGCGACGGCTGCAGTCCACAAGAGGGTTCATCTAAGATCAGCATCCTCGGGTCGGCCATGAGGGCCCGCCCGATGGCCAACATCCTTTGTCCACCCCCGCTCAATGTCCCTGCCGGCTGTTTCATCCGTTCCTTAAGCGCGGGAAAGATCCCAAAGACAAAGTCCATACTCTCCAGGACCTTCGCTTTGGCTCCGGGAATATAAGCTGCCCCAGCTCGCAAATTCTCCATGACCGTCATTATTGGAAAAAGCTCCCTTTCCTGGGGTACCACAGAAATCCCTCGGCGAATCCTCTGGTAGGTTTCCAGGGGGAAAAGAGATTCCCCATCCAACTGAATCTCCCCGCTCACCGGTCTTACCAGGCCCAGAACGGCATTGATCAGGGTTGTCTTCCCAGCCCCATTTGGCCCGAACAATCCGACGGACTCATTCCCCACTTCAAGAGATAAATTCCAGAGGATGTGCAGCTTTCCATAAAAAATGTTGACATTTTTGAGAACAAGCATTAGGCTTCCTCGCCCAGGTAGGCGGCAATCACCCTGGGATCATTGGAGACTTCTCCGTAGGGGCCTTGGGCAATGACTTCTCCCCAGTCGAGGACAACAACCCGATCTGTCAACTCCCGAATGACCCTCATGACGTGTTCCACAATGCCGATGCCGATGCCCCGGCTATGGATTCTTTTTACCAGGTCAATCATCTCCATCGTCTCATCACTGTTTAATCCAGCCATCACCTCATCCAGAAAAAGAAGCTTGGGTTGCGTCGCCAGAGCATGAGCAATCTCCATCTTCTTAATCTCCAGGGCCGTCATCCGGGTTATATCTCTGGTGATATCCCGGAGCCCCAAGAATTCGCACAATTCTTCGGCTTTCTTTCGGGCCTCTCTTTGACTGAATCCCTTGCCGAAAAGAGACCCCACCATCACATTTTCAAGTAAGCTTAGGCCCTGGAGGGGTCTCACCAGCTGAAAAGTCCTTCCGATGCCCAGTCTGCATCGCTTGTGGGCCGGCAGTTCGCTTATGTCCTGACCATCGAAAAAGATCTTCCCCTCTGTGGGAAGATAGATTCCGGCAATGATATTAATGAAAGTGGTCTTTCCGGCTCCGTTCGGCCCGATGATCCCCAGTATCTCATTCTCCCGGAACTCCATATTTACCCGGTTGAGAGCCGCTAGGCCGCCAAAATATCTGGTCAAGTTTTCCGTTTTCAGACCCGCCATGGAGCGCCCTTTTTATCCGTTACCGGTTTTTTTCAGTTTTTGTCCGAGAGTTCCCAAAATCCCCTGAGGGAAAAACAAAATGGTGATCACGATAATAAGTCCATAAACCAAAAGATGGCCGTAAGGAATCTGCAGCTTCAGGAACTCGGAAACCACTCCCAGTAATATCCCCCCCACGACCGGTCCCCAGGTTGAATGCATCCCTCCCAAAAGGGCCATGGCAATGGGCAACAGAGTGAAGTCTACGGAAAAGCTCCCTTCAGGCGAAACAAAACCGTAGATGTGGGCATAAGCTCCGCCGGTCATTCCCTGAATGGCCGAGGTGATGACAAAAATGAATACCAAATATTTGAACACATCGATCCCGCTCGATCTGGCGACAATCTCATCGTTGCGGATAGAGGTGAGGGCAAAGTGAATTCGGGTCCGGCGAAAAATTTCTGAAGCCATGACGCTGACTACTGCTACGGCGAGTACCAGCCAATAGGTCTTGGTGGAATTTCCGGCGAAGATTGCCGACGGAAGAACGGTTCCTTCCGGACCTCCGGTCAGGTCGGGAAAATTCCTTATGATCACTCGGAATATTTCAGCCAGGGCTAACGTAACGATTGCAAAATACATTCCCCTGAGCTGCAGAACTGCCATGCCAACGAGCCAGGCTAGGGCCCCGGCGGCCACGCCGCCCATCAGAATACTGAATAAGGGGCTTATCCCCAAGTTTAAGTGCAAAAGCACGGCACCATATCCACCCACCCCAAAAAGACCGGCGATGCCGAACGAGATCTGCCCCGAGCGCAGCAGCATATCCCAGCTCAAAGCCAAAGCAATGTAAATGAGGATAATATCCATCACGTTTAATAGGTAGACTCCCGTATAGAGGGGTAAGGTAAGGAGGATGATCAAAATAGCGATATAGAGGAGATATCTCAAATTTCTCATTTCACCTGTCTCTGATGGGAACGAACCATAATCACCAGAACGATGAGGGCAAAGAAGAGGATGTCTGCCCACCCGGCGTATCCTCGGAAGGAGAGGACAAAGTTCTCCGCCAGCCCCAAAATCAAGCTGCACCACAGGATCCCCACGAGGTTCCCGATCCCGGCCATGGCAATGAGGCAGAACGATTTCATGGTGAAGGGTGCCCCCACGAGGGGAAAGATCGAATGGCGGGTCATGAAGATGACGCCGATGGCTCCCACCAGTGCGATGGAGAGGCTGAAGATCAAAAGATAGGTCCGATCTACGTGGATACCCACCAATTTCGCTCCTCGGGGATTCTGCCCCACTGCCAGCGCTGCCTGCCCCGTGCTGGTGCGTTTCAAGAATAGAAGAAGTCCTGAGAGCACGATGATAGCGGCACCTATGTAAACAAATTCAAAGGTACCAAAGGTGAAAGAACCGATGGTAGCCGAGGAAGAGACATAGCTTAAAGGCAACTTTATGGGGCGGGATGTCCATAACAGGTTCGCGAGTTGTTCCATGATCATGGCCAGGCCAAAGGTCAATAGAAGCTGATTCAACTCCGGAGCACCCAGGACATACTTGATGATGGCCCGGTAACTGGCGATGCCGATTAAAAAGAATGCCAAGAGGGCAGGAAAGATGGCGACCAAGGGATCCATTCCGGTATAGACGTTGAGGAAGTAGGCGAAATAGGCCCCGAGCATCATGAAATCACCATGGGCCAAATTGATGATGCCTACGATTCCCAGGATGAGGGCCATGGGGAGGGCAATGACAGCATAAAGACAGGCTCTCTGGATACCTTCGACAAGCACGTGGGGCTTCCAGAAAGCCAGAATAATGGCCAAGACTACACTGATGATAGCAATCTGGTAGCTGCTCTGTTTCAGCTTATTCAGTAGGTTCATGATAGGTCTATGGGTTCCAGCATCGTTCCCGATGATTATTCCTCCGCCCCTAACCCTCCCCCCTCGAGGGGGAGGGAAGGGCGGGGGTGCTTCAGGGTAAGCAAAGAAATCTTACATGACGGGTTCGTCACCCTCGAAGGATGAAAATGTTCCAGGGTTACGGTTACGAGGCC
>Ga0256868_10000295_pt1 | contig 29930 bp, 33 predicted proteins | sample RVTome_13_FD_187341 | JGI IMG/M metagenome (GOLD analysis project Ga0256868, IMG submission 187341) | Soil microbial communities from uranium-contaminated site in the Upper Colorado River Basin, Wyoming, United States - RVT92D227 HiSeq ...
CATTAAACTTCATACTGCATCCCATCCACCTTCTTATGGATGGAGAAAAGCAGATGAAAATTTATTGGTGTTGTGCTGATTACAGGAGTTAACCTAAAAAAAATCTAATCTGACAATGTCAAGTTAACTTCTATATTCATCAAGAAATACCATTATAAAGTACCTTCTTATACCAAAAAACTAAATTGGTGGTTCGACTATCAATAAATCAAGAGCAAAAAACCATGATACATAATATCAATATAGATTTATATACTAGAACAAAAAAGGGGGTTTTTCCTTATTGACCTAATAAAATCCCACCTTTCACTTTTATCCTTTAATGAAAACCCTAATGTCGGGGTTTTTTGCCGGGCAAATGACGATGTAGTCTTTGTTCGTAAAGCTCTTACTAAAAAAGTTAAAAGTAAAATTGTTGAGGTACTTGAAACAAAACTTGTAGAACTTAGCATAGCAGATGCAACTATTGTTGGTTCTCTAATGGCTTTTAACAGTACTGGCGTAGTTGTTACTGATTTTGTTGATATCAAAGCAATTAAAATAATTGAAAATGAAGGATTTAACGTATGTGTAATTAATGATAAACTAAATGCTGCGGGTAACGATATACTTGTAAATGATTACGGGTGTCTTGTTCATCCAGATATGAAACAAACTTCAATTGATAAAATTAAAAATGTTTTCGGTGTCCCTGTGCATCGTGGTACAATTGCAGATTTAAACACTGTTGGCATGGCTGCAGTAGTTACAAATAAAGGTATTTTATGTCATCCAAAAGCTTCTGATGAGGAAAAACATGTTTTAGAAAAAGTTTTTGATGTACCTGTGATGATTGGAACGGTTAATCATGGTAGCCCTGTTATTGGTAGCGGACTTGTTGCAAATACAAAGGGTGCTTTAATCGGTAGTTTAACCACTGGTATTGAGATGGGTCGTATTGAGGAGGCACTCGGGTTTTTATAATAATATAGACATTATTATTTAAAAGGAAATATTTATAAGGGAGTATTATATTATTGAATTGTAAATAATAAGGATATGGTTGATAATATGACACAAAACAAATATTATAAATTTAATTCTCAGGATGAAAAAATTGTAAAAATATTCGCAGATTTGGGTATGCCAAAGAACCTTGCAAAGACACTAATCTATATATCCAAGACAGAGGAATGCAGAAGTGCAGAGATCGAGCATCAAGCAAACCTACGTCAACCAGAAGTATCAGTTGCAATGCATGAGCTGCAAAAGAAAGGGTGGATAAACAAGCGCGATCTTAAAAAGAAAGGAAAAGGAAGGCCAGTTCACATATATAGTTTAACTAGTGATATAAATACAATAGTTAATAATTTTGAGCAAGAAAAAATAAAGCAAATAAATCTAATAAGAAAGGATTTAGACGAACTAAAAAACCTAATTGAAAACAAATAAAATCTTTTTTTTAACAAAATATATTATTTTCGTTAAAAATTATACGTCTTTTAAAGTAAAAACTTAAATATCCTAAAAAACTTTCCATTTGTCAAAAAACTGGACGATTATACTAATGAATAAATACAAAATTGTCTCCATTTTAATTATTATTATATACTTTCTTTCTTTATCAATTTATATCACAACAAATTTCGAAGAAAAACCTATAATTATTGAGGAAGGTGAAATTTTTTTAGAATTCTTTTATAAGGATAAGAATTGTTCAGAATGTGAAGAAATAAATTTAATAATCCAGGGATTAAATCAGAGTTATAAAGAGAATATTACGATAAATTACTATAATATTGATAACAATAGCAATTTTAATAAAATGAAAAAATATGGATATGAAACTCCCCCTCTTGTCGTAATTAGAAATACTTCTGCAAAGCAATATAATTCTTATTTAACGTATAACGATACAACACAAGATACATTAAAAGATGAACTTGAAAAACATCTTACGGGCAAGTATACAGATGTACTAATTGAATTGTTTATATATAGTGGAGAATGTGATTCTTGTAATGAAGCCATAGGAAGAATCGAAAATGATGTATTGCCTATTTATGGAAAAAATATAACAATTAAAACTTATAAAATTGATTATACAGATAAATATAAAGACAATTACAATAAGTTTTCATCATATGGTTTTACGACAACTCCAGGTATAGTCGTAAAAAACTTATCTGCAGGAGATAAATACAACAGCATTTTAACTTATTCAGATATAATAAACACTGAAGATAGAATTCTTGAAAAATCAATTGAAATGCATCTATCTGGGAATTACTCCGAAGATTCCCATGAAGAAACTGGGAAGTTTATTATTTCTACACCTTTTGGACAATTAGATTCTTCAGAATTATCCCTACCGGTTATAACAATAATCCTTGGTGGGATAGATAGTGTTAACCCCTGTTCATTTTTTGTTTTATTGTTCTTACTTAGTATTATAATCTATACTAGATCAAGAAAAAGAATGCTACTGATCGGGAGCATTTTTATCTTTTTTTCAGGTTTTATGTATTTTATAATAATGCTTTTACTATTGCAGGCATTTAAATTCACAGGAGAACAACTAATTATAACAATAATTGCAGGAATTATCGCAATTATCTTTGGTATATTAAACGTTAAAGACTACTTTTTCTTTAAAAAAGGTCCCTCAGCAAGTATACCAGACAGCCAAAAATCAAAACTATATAAACAAATGAGAAAAATTGTAAAAATAACATCTCTTCCCTCTTTAGTTATTGCAACTATAATCTTAGCATTAAGTGCAAATACAGTTGAACTTCTCTGCTCTCTTAATCTGCCAGTGATTTATACTGCGATTTTATCATCATATAATTTGAACTTATTTACATCTTATACATATCTTTTAGTTTACAACATAGTTTATGTTATTCCACTTATGATAATAGTTGCAGTAACTGTCATAACATTTGGTCACTGGAAACTAAGTGAGTTCCAAGGTCGTTTATTAAAACTTTTCTCAGGAATAATGATTTTTTCATTAGGTGAAATACTACTCTTAAACCCTGTTATGCTTTCAAATGTTTTTATAGCCATTACTATTTTAATTTTAAGTATCGTTGTAACATTTATTGTTTATTTAATCTCTAAAAAATATGATGAATCTGTAAAAACAAATCGAATTAATGATGAGTAGATAACCATATAGTTTATAAGTAAAAATTCTTTGACCCTTACTAAAACTCTTCTAATAATTTATGGTGAAATATAGCATGTCAGATTACGATCAGAAAACACTTGAGAAAAAATGGCAAAAAAAATGGCTTGATGAAAAAATCTATCATTTTAACTTCAAATCTGATAAAAAACCATATAGTATCGATGTACCACCAAGATACGCTAGTGGTCCGTTACATGCTGGTCATGCAGTTCATTATACACATATTGATTTTGCAGCACGCTACAAACGTATGCGCGGATATGAAGTTTTTTTCCCCCTTTGTTTTGATGTAAATGGGATTCCAATTGAGGAACGTGTTGAAAGACAACTAGGTATTACCCGTAAAGATATTGATAGACATAAATTTACTAAACTATGTAGTGATTTTGCAAATAAAAACATCGAAACAATGACAAATCAATTTACTATGCTAGGGGAAAGTATGGACTCTAGTATATATTATCAAACTGATGCAGAATACTATAGACGTCTGACACAGATTAGTTTTATTGAACTATATGATAAAGGTTTGATATACAAAGGAGAATTCCCTGTTAATTGGTGCCCACGATGCATGACTGCAATGGCTGATGCAGAGGTAACCTATGCAGATAGACAAACAAAACTAAACACGATTAAGTTTTATTTCAAAAAATCTCCTTCTGAACAAATAACTAAATATGCTAATATTGGTAAAGATGAAAAAGGGACTTATGTTGAAATTGCTACAACAAGACCAGAGATGCTTCCAAGTTGTCAAATAGTGGCGATTCATCCAAACGACGAGAGGGGACCATGGCTTGTTGATCAAATACTAATCGTACCTGTTTTTGAAAAAGAAGTAAAAATCGTTGAAGATGACGCGGTAGACCCAGATTTTGGAACAGGAATAGTTATGATTTGTACAATTGGTGATAAAGAAGATCTAAACTGGGTTTTCAAATATAAACTACCAATTGACATGAGCATCGACGAATCAGGCTGCATGACAGATATATGTGGCAAATACAAAGGTTTGAATATAAAAGAAGCACGTGAAAAAATAATAAATGATATGAAAAACGATGGTTTACTTATCAAATCAGAACCATTAGATCAAAATGTAGGAGTATGTTGGCGTTGTAAAACACCAGTTGAATTTGTAAATGCAGAGCAATGGTTTCTAAAGACTATTGATTTTAAAAAACTTGTTCTTGAAAAAAGCGATGAAATGAATTGGTATCCAAAGTTTATGAAAATAAGGCTTGAAGAATGGGTAAACAGCCTTGAATGGGACTGGGTTATCTCTCGTCAGCGTTATTTTGCAACACCGATACCGCTTTGGGAATGTGAAAAATGCAGTAAAGTTATCCTTGCAAAAAAAGAAGATTGTTATATTGATCCAACAATTGATAAACCACCAGTTCAAAAATGTCCAAAATGTGGTGGAAAATTAATAGGTTGTAAGGATGTATTTGATACATGGATGGATTCATCTATTTCGCCATTATATAACACATTCTGGCATAGAGATGATAAAAAATTTTCAAAACTTTATCCTATGAGTTTAAGACCACAAGCTCATGATATAATCAGAACCTGGGCATTCTACACAATTCTTAGATGCACACTACTAACAGATAAAAAACCCTTTGAAAACATAATGATGGGTGGATTTATACTTTCCGAAGATGGAACACCAATGCATGCAAGCCTAGACAACGTTATTGACCCACTTGAAATAATCAATGAATACGGTGCAGATGCATTCCGATGTTATGCTGCAAGCTGTGGGCTCGGAGAGGATAACCCCTTTAGAAGAAAAGATGTAATACGTGGTACAAAGCTACTTCGAAAAATATACAATGTCCAACAATTTATTATAAATATTATTAAAGATGAAAAACCAAAAAAATCAGAGTTAATAGATATCGATAAATGGATTTTAACAAAATATAGCAAACTTGTAAAAAAATGTACAAAACTTATGGATAATTTTGACTACAGCCAAGCAATGAAAGAAATAGAATACTTCTTATGGCATGAACTAGCAGATCACTATTTAGAGATGATAAAAACAAGTATATATGAAAACAAAAACCCAGAAAGTATCAAATACACACTTTATACACTTGGTATTGGAATCCTTAAACTCTTTGCGCCATTCTTCCCGCATATAACAGAAGAAATCTATCAGGATTTCTACAAACAATTCGAAGATGATAAAAGCATACACATTTCAAAATGGCCAGAACCAATTTTAATAGATAATGCAAAAGAAAAAGCCGGTGAAACTGTTAAAACATACATTTCACAAGTTAGAAACTGGAAAAGCGAACAAGGAATAGCACTAAACGCACCAATAAACACTACCGCAACTTATGCGCCTAAAGATATGATTTCTAGTATTAAATCAAGTGAACCAATAATTAAATCAACATTAAAATATCAAGAAAACCATGAGTTTATAGTGGGTAAACCAAAAATCGAAGAAAAAATCACAAAAATCATCCCCGTGTATTCGAAAATAGGTCCAACATTTAAAGAAGAGGGTAAAAAAATCATACAATGGTTAAATAAAAAACAAGATGAAATTATCAAAAAAATTGAAAAAGATGGTGACATTAAAATCTCGGATATACCAGATATAAACTCCAATCAAAAATCCTGGTTGATAAAAGAAGGTTACATCCAGATAGAAAAAAAAGTATTTGTCGAAGGTAAAAAAGATAGTACCATCATTTCTTTTGATGGATTCTACTTAGAATTAAAGGTGTAGTAATATGAAAATTAAAAAGAAAGTGATAAAGAATTAGATCTTTAAGATTTTCGTGATAATTATTGTAGTTGTGATGCTCCTCGCAGGTTTTGTTGTTATATTTAGATGAAGAGACTATTAATTTTCTCGACAGATATTTAAACAGATTTTTTATTCAACGGTGTTGGAGGCTATAATTATGGAAGTAAAAAGTGTATTAGCAAACCCCGTACCATTAGGTTTGATGGGTTTTGGAATGACAACTGTACTGTTGAACATACACAATACTGGATTATTCCCAGTAAGTGCAATGATTCTTGGAATGGGAATATTCTACGGAGGTCTCGCACAAATCATAGCAGGTATAATGGAATTTAAGAAGGGAAACACCTTTGGAACAACTGCGTTTACATCTTATGGATTGTTCTGGATTTCGCTTGTCGCACTATGGCTTTTACCAAGCATTACATTCATAAAAGATGGCTCAAAAGCAAGTACTACCCCTGAATCCTTTTTGGCATGGTACTTCTTCATGTGGGGTTTCTTCACAATGATGATGTTTATTGGTACATTGAAAAAGAACTGTTCACTATCTTTTGTCTTTGGAAGTCTATTCATCCTGTTCTATTTACTAGCGTTGCGCGACTGGGGATACATTACTGGCGGCGCAGCTAATCTAATAGGTTATGAGGGAATAATCTGTGGTCTTAGTGCTGTATACCTTGCAATGGCAGAAGTATTGAACGAGGCTTACGGAAAAACCATTCTACCCATTGGAAGAGCATTGATAAAGTAAATCATAGTTCAATCAATTGGTATGAGGAAGATCCCAACCCGATCTCCTCACTAAATTTTATTTGTTTAAATGGACTAACTTTGTTTATTTTTTCAAAAATACCTGGTTTTACATCATAAATAAGATCAAGGCTTGCTTTATCAATTGCTACAGGGTCATCAGAAACAAGGTAACCTATATCTGGGCATATCACTGGTCCTGCTTCTGGGTCACAGTCACAACCTCTTGCAATACGATTTACATCATTAAAATATATTACATTTTTATCTTGTAAGCATGCTTTTGCTGCACAAGCAATAACAAACTGAATATCTGCATCTTTATGACTTAAACTTTGATTTTTACAGTTATCAATGCATACTCCACAACCAAAACATTTATTTATGTCCTGATTCCAAGTGTTTTCTATAATAGTTATGGCATTAAATGGACAAACTTCTGCACAAATACCACAATAAATACATTTATCTTTTTGAAACATAGGTCTACTACCATGATGCATCATATTTTTTGTTTCTTTGGTAACACCACCCATACCAAAATTCTTTATTGCACCACCAAAACCAGTTTGAATATGTCCTTTAACATGCGAAAACGCAAAAATATGAGAGCTTTTGTATAGATGCTTTGCTACTTCATAGTCTCTACCTTCTATTTTAACAGGAATTCCTTTGTCGTCTATTACAACATCACATCTAATATTTTTTTTTGTAAAACCATGCAGTTCTGCAAGCTCATAGTATCCTTCTTTAGTATAACGCATTGAATGATATGCAGTAGTAGTATCAAACAAAAAAGGTTTTATTTTTCTTTTCTGTAGGGTTTTAACTACTTTTTTAACAGTCTCTATTTTTGGAAAATATTTATTGTCTTTTTCGCCCATATGTAACTTAAAAGGAATTCTTTTATTAGTAAACCCTTTCAAATTAAAATTATCAAATGCTTCACCTATTTTATTTTCATCTGTGAAAAAAACAACTTTTTTCATAAAAATATTTCACCCTATTTTTTTCTCCCATTTTTTGACTTTAACAACTGCACCAAGAGTACTACCTTTTTTTATTTCTTCACGAATACGGTTTTCTTGTTCTTTTACATCAAGTGCTCGGTTTGCTATTTCTTGGGCAATTTCTTGAGGGACAACAACAACACCTGAGTCATCTCCTATAACCCAGTCGCCTGTTTTCACGATTTGTCCTCCGCAATTTATTTCTGCACCTATCTCACCTAATCCTTTTGGTTCTCCAGCATTTGGACTTACATATCTGCTGAATACTGGGAATTCTATCTTTATTATATCATCAAGATCACGAATAGCGCCATCTATTACAACACCGGCAAGTCCTTTCTTTTTCGCACTATTAGTAGCGAGTTCACCCCAAATAGCAATCTTACCGCCATTTACATCTATAACTAAAACATTTTCTTCATCTGCCTTATCTATTGCTTCAACAGGTTTAGCCCAGTCCCCATCAATAGTTCTAACTGTAAGTGCCTTTCCAACCATATGAAAACCAAGTTTTACAGGTTTCATATCGACCATTGCCCCTGTTTTATGCATTGCATCTGAAATATTTGGTGTTGATACAAGACTAAATGCTTTTTTAATCTGAGTTTTATCATATTTTTTGAAAAAATCTGTTTTGACTATTTTTTTTTCATTAATTGCTTTTTTAATATTTTTTGTTGCCTCTGTTACATTTTTTGCTTTAGTGATTGCACCACCTACAATTATTATACTTGCGCCTGCTTTTACAAGATCTGCTACGTTTTCACTATTAATACCACCAGCAACAGCAATTGGTATATTTGTGTTTTTAACTGTTTCTTTTAGTATTTCTAGTGGTTTTTTACCAATCATCTGTTCATCGATTCCAACATGAATACATATATAATCAATTCCAAGTTTTTCTAGTTCTTGTGCTCGTTTTATTTTATCTTTAACACCTATTAAATCTATCATTATTTTTGCACCATATTTTCGTGCTGATTTTATTGCATCCTGTATTGTTGTATTATCTGCTGCAGCAAGTATTACAACTACATCTGCTCCTGCTTTTGCAGCCATCTCTGTTTCAAAAGCACCGGTATCCATCGTTTTCATATCTGCAACAATTTTTTTTTCTGGAAAAGTATCTCTTAGATTTCGAATAACATCCATTCCTTCGCTTTTAATTAGTGGAGTTCCTGCTTCTAGCCAATCCGTACCACCTTTAACACTTTCTTTTGCGATTTGTATTGCTCTATGTTCATTAAGTAAGTCTAATGCTACTTGCAGTATTGGTTTCATTAAAAGGAGAATGAACAACTCGTTATTTAAAAGATGGTGCTTATTTTTAATGTAGTAAATTTACCTTTTTTTCAAACCCATCTATAAAATTCTAGGAGCCTATTAAAACTACAATCAAGTTTTTTATACCTTCAACTATAAGAAAATTATATTTAAGAATAACTATTCTATTCCTTTTTTTACCTTCCTAATACTAGATCCATTTTTACATATTTTTTTAATTAAGATAGCTGTAAACAATTGTTAAGGAGAGGTTTATAAACATATTGTTGTTTTGAAATTGTAATATTGGGTGGAAAAATATGGTTAAAGTTACACTTGAGTTAACTGAACATGAGTTAGAAATTTTTTCCCACTGTATTGAATCAGCAATTGATGTAAAACATATGGATGAACAAGAAAAAAAAACAGCAAAAATAATTTTGGAACAATTACACAAACATCTCCTTAATCCCAGAGTTTGTGGAAGAAAAAATTAAAACAAAAAACCTTGATATAAAATATCAGTAAGAGTTTAAATAATAGGAGAAAATCAGGCTTCAATGACAGTTAAACCTAAAATACCTACAAGTCAATTAAATGATTTTATAAAAAAACTAGAATTACAAGCACTAGAAACAGCTGAAGAAAGACTACCCTTGTACTTAGAAGTTGATTTAAAAGACGCAAATCTAATACTTGACGTTGGTTGCGGTTCAGGAATGGTTACACGTGATATTGCGCATCTAACTAAAGGTAAAGTGGTGGCAATTGACGGCTCAAAGGATATGATATTTGTTGCAAAAAAAGTTCTTAAAGATTGTAGAAACGTCGAATTAAAAGTTGGCGATGCGGAAAATTTGCCTTTTAATGATAACACATTTGATGTTGTAACATGTAATCTTGTTCTAATGTGGGCAGATAATCCTCAAAAAGTCGTTTGTGAAATGGCCCGGGTTATAAAACCTGGTGGTGTTGTACTTGCGTCGCTTGAACCAGATTATGGGGGTAAACTACATTATCCAGAAAATCCTCGTATTGACCCAGTTTTTGCAGGGGATGCAATAAAAAAACGTGGTGGAGACCCACATATAGGTCGTAAATTAAGATTTCTTTTTGTTCGTGCAGGACTTAATACAAAAGTAGGTATTGGTAATAATCGTATTTGGAGTTGTGAAGAAGATAAATCTTATTATCTGCATGCTCGTGATTTTTATATTAAAGCAATTCAGGATGTTGGACTTTCTCAGGAAGAAATTGATAAATGGGAATATGATTATCTTAAATCTCTGGATGAGGGTGTTCAGTTAAATTTTTTCCCACAGTTTTATGCTATTGGTCGTAAACCAATGGTTTTATAATGGTATATAAAATTTACGTCCTTAGATGCTATTATGTCTGCAGAGATAGTTGATGGTAGAAAAATTGCTGAAAAAATTCGTAAGAATGTTGCATTTGAAATTGAGAAATTAAAGTTAGAATATAAGATAACACCTAATATTTATACGATTAAAATCGGTAACAATCCTGAGTCTAATATTTATCTTAAACTTAGAGATACTGCATGTGAAAAAGTTGGTATAAAACCTAATAATATCGAATTGCCAGAGAGTGCATCTGAAGAAGAAGTAATTAACTTAATATCTAGATTAAATGAAGATAAAAAAGTTCATGGTATTCTTATACAGTTTCCAATTCCTAAGCATCTTTCTTCAGATAAATTAATGAGTTCTTTAAATCCAAAAAAAGATGTGGAGGGATTAACTCCTTTAAACATGGGAAAAACCCTAGTTGGTGATGAATATATTGTCCCATGTACACCTCTTGCTGTTTTAAAAATTCTTGAGGAAGAAAAAATAAGGCTTCAAGGGAAGGATATTGTAATTGTTAATCACAGTAATATTGTTGGTAAACCTTTAATTGCTCTTTTTCTTAATAGGAATGCTACTGTTTCTATAACACATGTTTTTACAAAAGATTTAAAAAAGTTTACAACTGGTGCAGATATTCTTGTTACCGCTTCAGGTATTCCAAAATTAATTAAAAAAGAACATGTAAAAACAGGTTCTTTTGTAGTTGATGTAGGTATTATAAAGACATCTGATGGTATCATAGGTGATGTTGATTTTGAATCTGTAAAAAATATTGCTGGTAAAATCACTCCAGTTCCTGGTGGTGTAGGACCGGTAACTGTTGCTTGTTCACTTGTTAATATGGCTAAAACTTTTAAAAATTGTATGGAAAAATAATTTTATTTTTTTTTTATGCTTCGCTTTTACTAAAAAGATAACTACCTATCAAAAGCATCAGTATACAGATTGTTGTAACTATTGCAAGACTTATCAATGGATTCTGTATAACAGAGTTCTCTGTACCAAGCATACTTCCACGAAGACCATCTACCATATAAAACAGTGGATTAAAATAAGCGATAGTAAGTAAAGTTTCATTTTCTGACACTGGAAAGAACGCTGAAGATAAAAAAAGTAATGGCATTATTATAAGGTTCATTATTATTGGAAATGATTGAAAATCCTGCATTTTTGAGGCAAGTATTAATCCAAAACCTACCGCTGAAAAAGCAATTAATACCATAAAAATTACAGTTAGTATAAAACCAAGTATTCCTGATACAGGTGTTCCTATGCCTATTGCAATAATAAATATTATAAAACCTTGTACTAAAGCTGTGGTAGCACCACCTAAAGTTCTTCCTATTATTATTGAAATACGACGTACTGGGGCTACAAGTACCTCCTGTAAAAATCCAAATTGTTTATCCCATAATACAGATATACCTGCAAACATTGATGAAAAAAGAATAGACATAGCAATAATTCCTGGTGCAAAGAAATGTATAAATTTTACATTTTCTCCTAATCCAGGCATACTTATTGAACTGAATCCTGATCCTAATATGAATAAAAAAAACAGGGGTTGTGCAATGGTTACAACAATTCTACTTTTTGATCGTACAAATTTTTTCATTTGTCGTATCCACATTACATATATTGCCTGTAATTCTGCTGTTTTCATCTATGGATGACCTCCTCTGGATCTTTGTGACATTGAATTTTCTGAATCATTTTTTTGCTCATCATCACGTATTGTTCTACCTGTATATGTTAAAAATACGTCATCAAGAGTCGGTTTTCTAACACTTATTGATTTAATTTTAACATTAATTTTTTGTGCTATTTCAATAATTATTGGTATTTTTTCATCACCTTTTTCTACACCTAGTGTTAGTGTTGTTTCATGTTGTTTTATTTTACTAATCCAATTTTCTTCTTCTAGTTTATTTTTAAGTTTATCTAAATTATCACAAGCTAAAGTTATTACATCTTTACCTACATTATTTTTTAAAGTACTGATATCATCTATTACAAGGATTTTACCATGATCTATTATGCCTACTCTATCACATAAGTAGTCTGCTTCATCCATATAATGGGTTGTAAGAAATATCGTGGTTTGTCCTTCTTCATTCATTTTTTTTATGTATTCCCATATTGCTCTACGGGTTTGTGCATCAAGTCCAAGTGTTGGTTCATCTAAAAATAGAACAGTCGGGTAATGCATCAATCCTCTAGCAATTTCTAATCTTCTTTTCATACCACCAGAGTAGTTTTTAACTAAAACCTTTCTTTTATCTTGTAGATCAACTAAATTCAGTATTTCTTCTATTCTTTTTTTTCTTTTATCTTTATTCATACCATACATTCTTGCATGGTATTCGAGGTTTTCTTCGCCGGTAAGATCTGTATCTAGTGCTGGTTCCTGAAAAACTATCCCAATATTTTGTCTTACTTGGTTTCTTTGTTTTATAATATCATAACCTGCTATTGTTGCAGTACCCTCTGTTGGATTAAGTAGAGTTGTAAGCATTTTAATAGTAGTTGTTTTTCCAGCACCGTTAGGTCCTAAAAAACCAAATACTTCTCCTTTTTTAACTGCAAAACTAACTTTTTCTACTGCTGTAAGTTTATCAAATTTTTTTGTAAGATTCGTGATTTTTATAATATCCAAATTCTTCTCCCCAGAATATTTATTTTTGGTTATCCTTGTTTTATTAATAAATATATCATTATACTTTTCTATAATAAAGCAAAGGTTTTTTTAATTTCATTTTTTTATAGGTTTTTAAATGGATTTCTATTCCGAAATAATCAATCTTATTCTTTTGGGTAATATTCATGATAAAATAGATCTTCATAAAACAAAGATTCTCCTTTGTAAAAAATATGGTATAAGTGTTATTCCAGCTGATAGTGAAATCCTTGCAAGACTCCCTCAAGATGTTTCCGATGAAGAGAAAGATTTTGCAATATCTTTGTTACGTAAGAAAGCTACGCGTAGTATATCAGGTGTTGCAATAATTGCTGTTATGACTTCTCCAGAAAAATGTCCTCATGGTCTTTGTATTCCTTGCCCTGGTGGCCCTGATTATGGTACTCCTCAGAGTTATACTGGCCATGAACCTGCAGCGATGCGTGCAAGTCTTAATGATTTCGATCCTTTCTTGCAGACACGTAATCGCATAAAACAACTAAAAGCTATAGGCCATCCAGTTGATAAAATTGATTTTATAATTATGGGTGGTACTTTTACCGCAAGAGACCCATTTTATCAGGAATGGTTTGTTCATCGTTGCTATGATGGACTAAATGGTAAAAATTCTAAGAGTTTAAATGAGGCAAAAAAACTAAATGAAAAAGCAAGTAGTCGATGTGTTGGTTTAACTGTTGAAACCCGGCCTGATTGGTTTCGCTTGCGTCATGCAGATATGGCTCTAAACTGGGGTGCAACAAGAGTAGAACTTGGAATTCAAACTGTTTTTGATAATATTTTAAATGTTATTAATAGAGGTCATACTGTTGCAGATAGCATTATTGCAACGCGTATAGCAAAAGACTGTGGTTTTAAGATATGTTATCATATAATGCCTAATCTTCCTCTATCTACATATGATTCTGATATAGAAGCTTTTGAAACTATTTTTCAGGATTCAAGATTTAAACCTGATATGATTAAGATTTATCCTACTCTTACAATTAAAGGAACAAAGCTTTTTGATATGTGGAAAAAAGGTGAGTATAAACCAATAGAAACCTACGAAGCAGCAAAACTTATTGCAGAAATTAAAAAATTTGTACCTGAGTGGGTACGCATACAACGTATACAACGAGACATCCCTTCTCAATACATTGATGCAGGAGTAAACAATAGTAATCTTAGACAATTTGTAGAAAAAGAACTAGAAAAAAACAAATTAGAATGCCACTGTATTCGCTGCCGTGAAATTGGTCATAAAACTTTAAAACAAAAAATAGAATTCAGCGAAGAAGATATCGGTATTACAACTATTTATTATGAAGCAAGCGACAGCGAAGAAATATTTATTTCCTTAGTTGATGAAAAAAATGATGCAATTATTGGCTATCTAAGACTTAGAGACATTAATAATACTCATAGAATTGAACTTCAAAAAAATCCTTGTATGATTATTCGTGAGTTAAAAGTTGTAGGTCAAGAGTTAGCCCTTGGTGAGAAATCCAAAAAAAGCCTGCAACATAAAGGTTATGGTAAAGAATTAATCGAAGAAGCAGAAAAAATATGTATCGAAGAATATGATAAAAAAAATCTTTTTGTTCTCAGCGGCGTCGGTGTTAAACCTTATTATCGGAGATTTGGTTTTAAGGATGAAGGGGTATATCTATTAAAAACACTATAATACATGTTTTTACTTTACGGTTTTGATTTACTATGAAGATACAAACCGAGTGTGTCCCATGCCTATTAAAACGTATTCTATTTGAAATAGAGCTTAGCACAGATGATAAAAAACTACAGAATAAAACAATAAAAAAAGCATGCAAACTTTTAGCAGAACTATATGACCCAAATATTTGTAGTGTCGATATTGCAACAAAAGTTCATAAGCTTGTTTATGAAACACTTGGTGAAAAAGATCCATATAAAAAACTTAAAATTGAGTCAAATAAAGCCGCTAAAAAACTTATACCTCGTGTTGAAGAATTAATCAATGTTTGTGAAGATCCTCTTCGTATGAGCATGATTTGTAGTATTGTTGGTAACATGATGGATTTTGGAATAGAAGGGGCTAGTAACAGCCCTGAAAAATTATTTGATATTTTTGAGGAAATAGTTTCGGATGATTTAGGTTATGATGACTATGATAGAATAAAAAATATTTTAAAAGATGCAAAAAATGTTTTACTTTTTGCTGATAATTGTGGTGAAATAGTATTTGATAAAATATTGTGTAGTGAACTAAAAAAATTTAAGCCTGATATTTTTTTAACGGTAGTTGTAAAAGGAGAAAGTATTCTTTCTGATGCAACAATGGATGATGCACTTGAAATAGGACTTGATAAAGAAGTAGATCAAATACTTACAACAGGTTGTTTTGCAGTCGGTATAGATTTTGAAAAATTACCCTTAGATGTTAAAAAACTTCTAGATAAAGTAGATATAATTCTATCTAAAGGCATGGGTAACTATGAGGCTTTTTCTGATACAACCTATAGGCCAATTGCTTATCTTCTAAGAACTAAATGTAGTCCTATTGCAAATTCACTAGGTGTTACGCGGAATATAAATGTTATAAAATTGTATCATTAAAAATATTATTCTCATTTTATTGTTTTTTATCTATAGTGTTGTTAGAGGAATCTGAACCAACCAACAGGTACTGTGTAAAACAGAGTTGGGAAATCTTCGTTGGGAAAAAAGGGTTGGCGATTTAAGGCTACTCTCTACGTTTTGGAAGAATAACATAGTTTAATAATCCACTAAATATTACCAACAAAATAAATGATGAGACAACCCATAATGATGGTTCTATTTTAATACTATTACAAATAAATAAAACCCAAAGAACACTCATAGAGATTGGTAAGGTATAAACTAAAAATAATCTTGAATATGCACCACCAACACATTCAATATATTCTTTATATAAATCATCTTTATTTTTCAAATGATTCCTAATCATATAGACTACTCTAAATTCAAGTCTCGCATTAACATATAACCAAATCAATGTGAAAATAAGTCCAATTATACAAATTCCTAATCCTATTTTTGAAAGGTCTAACTCTTTTGTTAGCGAAGTTACATAAGAAATAACAAGCATTGATTCAGCAACAAGAAAAAAATTGAATCTTTGATGATAAATATTATCAGCATGAAGATGAAATTTATACGCTTTTTCAAATTCTTCGTCAACCATCAGTACTGTATAATTGATGAGTATTATATAAATGGTGCCACATCGGTATAGATTGGTTATTATTTATCTACTCAATATTCAATGATCTGAGTTCTTATCGGACGCAATGATAATTCTTAATATAATTAATATGAAAAGGAAAAATATTGAAAATATTGAAGATACAATTTGCACACTAATCCATAAATCATTTCTAAAATAATACAAAGCAAAAATACCACTTAATAAAGAAATAAACAAAGTAATATTCATTAAAAAAAGAACTGTTCGATCACCTGACATAAATAAAGTATATCTTTGACGAATCGTATAACTTATTAAAATGGTTTTCCGAAATGCCAGAATTAACCCGAAATTAATAGCCCAAATAGGGTACTGTGTAAAACTGTAGTGGAAAGTTAGTAGTGGAAATTTTAGATTGTTATATGGAGCATAAATTAAAATTATCTGATTTCTTCTTGAAGAACCTGTTTTTTATCAAAATCTGGATTAAGTCTTTTAAACCAAAGGCAATCCCAACAATATTCAAAATCCCGCTTAAGTTTAGGGCAATAATGAGTAGAGATGAACCAGCATTCTCTACCAGAATTTGTTTGATATGCAGGGCATTCTTTTCTTATTTTTTTTGGGCAATTTTGAAATTCCCAACAATTCTGAGGTTCTTGTTCTTTTTCTGAGGATGAATCTGTCATCTTACCACATCCTGAGTTTAATTGATATTGTAATGTTTTCGTAGTTGTTAAAAGTTTGTGTATTTTAGGTTTGCAAACTATTTTAAAAACCTAATGTATTGGTTCTTTTTGCCATCCCTGTCTTAAATCTCATATGTGTCGCCAAAACTCATATGGTTTTTTTGATGGGGATGGTTTAAATTTTTTAATAAAAAAACCTATAAGTCATGAATTTATTTCAAGCTGATAAGGGAGAGTGAAAAAATTCCGTCATCCGCAATATTTGAAGCCTATGTTAGTTATCCTGAATACGCAAATAATGATATTTATTATTATATTGATAAAATACAAAAAAAACATATAATGATACCAATAGGTAAATATTATTATACAATATGCACTATTAAAAAAGATAAAAATTATCATCTTGGTATTTTACTTAAAATTGCACAATCAATGAAAGCAAATTATTTTGATGAAATAAATTGGATGCCTATCGGAAGAGAAATATCTGAAAGACAAATTAGAATATCAATTAGATTCATTATTTATCCCGATTCTGTAATGATTTTCGAAGATTTATATCCTTATTTTTCAAAAAATAATTTCAAAAGGGCATTCAAAACGCTTTTATCTGCTTCAATGACAGATGAGGAGGCTGTTTTTTATCTTGAATTAAATATCAAGAAAGATATTGAAACAATTTATAGTTTTTTAGATGATTGTGATAAGATTGATAAAATAATTTTTGAAGATTTAAAAGTACCAAATCCATATAAATTTAATGATGAAAAAATAAAAAAAGCAGTAGAGCTAATTGAAAGAAATAAAATTAAAAAAATGACAGTAGAAAATAAAGAAGGATTAAATAAAGAAGGCGATGAAATAGAAGGTACATTAGGATTAATAGCAGAACGTGGAATAGGTAATGCAAGGATTTCAGGTAGTAAAGGAGAACATAAAAAACAATATGAGACAAAAACAAAAATAAAAACAAAGAAAATAGAATATGAAGACGATGACGAATTTATTAAAAAAGCAAATGAATTTAAAGAAAAAACATAAAAAAATTAAATTTTATTTATATTTTTCTTCAATATCTGAAAAATCTCCCCTCAAAAAAGCATATTTTTTCATTTCAACTATTAATAAAATGATACTCAATACTCCATATATTGTAAAACCTATTGAAAAAACAAACAATATTTTTGATAGTAACAAATTTATCGGAATAAATAATGATAACATAATAGAAGAAATCAAGCCTATACCAACCATAATTGATGAATGTGTAAATAAAAAAACAATATCATTAAGGATTTCCATATCTTTTAAAAATTTTATAAATTTCCCTTGAGCTATAGATATAATTATTGCATATCCTGCTAATACTATTCCTAATAAACCAGCATCAGCCCCGATCAATGTTAAAATCATTGTATTAACTGAATCTGAAAAATTTCCACAAAATAAATAATATTTACATATAATTGCAGTCAAAATTATTGCTGGGATTGAATCCCAATTAATTAAAATATGCAGTAAACCATATTCTTTTGCCAAGTAAAAATAACTTTGTTTTTTCATTTTGTCTTTAAATTTTTTGTCCTCTATTTTTTATGCCCCCTGAGTTTGTAATATTTAAATACATTTAAATTATATTTTAATTTCTTTGTTTCCATATTAATACCAATTATGCTGGAAATAAAAATAATCCTTTATTATTAACAGGAGTTCCTTCTAACTTTTGACCTTCCTTCCAACCTAATTCATCAATGTGTTTTTTTGGTACCAAAATTGAATATTTATAATATACATTGTTTTTGTGTTTTCCTTTGTATTTTCCTACTGTTTGTTTTTGCAATTTCATACAATTATATATCATATTACACCTATATAAATTTGGTACCAAAAACTTTAAATACTTACATTATATATTAAGTATGGCGACACATATGAGTAAAAAAATAGATATTAAAGAAATGGTAAATATAAGAAAAGCTAGAGGAATGATATACCTCGAAAGCGGTTTTGAACCCAAGGAAATAGAACGCAATGTATGGATAGTTCCATCGCAAACAGGGAATGGTACATATACGGTTCATTTTTCAAATAAACCGCATATCGAATGGAAATGCACCTGTAAGGATTTTGAACTTAGGGGATTACCCTGTAAACATATCAGTGCGGTTAAAATCTGGAAAAACCTTAAAGACAAGTTCGAGCAACTGCATCTCAAAGTTAAACAGAAAATCAACATTAAAAATATTGATATTTCTGAGTGTAAGTTTTGTCATTCAACCAACATTATGAGATACGGAAAAAAGAACGGTAAACAGAACTATATGTGCAAGGATTGTAACCGCAAGTTTGTCTATAATGCTGATTTCGAGAATATGAAGTATAGCCCTAAGGTTATTGCTCTTACTCTTGATCTCTATTTCAAAGGGGTATCATTGAGGAAAATATCACATCATCTCAAAGAGTTTTACGAACTTGATATATCCTATAAATCAGTCTATAACTGGATAGAAAAATACGTTGGAATAATGAATGAATATGTCAATGAGATACAACCAGAAATAGGTGATGTTTGGCATACAGATGAAATGATGATAAACATAGGAGGCAATTGGGAATATCTCTGGAATGTAATGGATGAAAAAACAAGGTTCCAACTTGCCAGTATAGTATCAACAGAGAGAAGAACGAGGGATGCTCGTATGGTATTCCAGAAGGCTAAAATGAACTGTGGTGGTCGTAAACCCAAGTTCATGGTTACGGATGGATTACCTGCATATCGGAGTGCTGTAAACAAAGAATTTTGCACAAAGACCAATGAAACAGAGCATCTCTGGAATACAGGATTAAGGCACCATCCGAATAATAACCATGTGGAACGATTGCATGGCTCTATCCGTCAACGTGAAAAGGTAATGCGAGGATTAAAGACAGAAGAAACGCCCATCATAGAAGGTCATAGATTGTATTACAACTTCATTAAACCACATGAAGCACTTAACGGTAAAACACCATCGGAAGAAGCGGGTATTACTGTCGAAGGAGAAAACAAGTGGCTTACATTAATGCATAATGCAATTCAGCATAAAAAGGCAAATATATTTTAATTTCAAATATTCAGCAGATTCAAAATTGCTCCGATAATTATTAATAAACCACCAATAGGAATTAATTTGGATACTAAAGAAAGTTGCTTAGTAACAAATGCAATGGATAATCCAATAAAAAGAATTAAAATTCCTATTAAAATTAATCCTATACTTATCAACATTTTTTAGCCACCATGTATTTTTTTTGATTTTTTATATTCTTCTACTAAATCATAATTTGGTATTTTTTTACTTATTTCATAAAATTCTTTTCTAATCTTAGAATATCTTTTGAATATAATCAATGATAATGTTGCAATGGTAAATACAAACATCGCTAATATTAATAAATAAAATATAATATATTCTACTTGAGCAACTTTTGAAAAATTAAAAATATTAGATAATAATAAAAGAAATGAAGCCATCAACATTGAAAAAATCATATTATTCATTAAGTATCGTATTCTATGTAATTTTTCTTCTAATTCGAGATATTTTTTAAATACCTCGTCATTTAATTTTTCCTCGCTTTTCATTTAAATCCTCCTGCCAATCCAAAGAAAAAACCTGCTAAAGCTCCAGTAAGATACTTAATTATTTCCCATATTGCAACACAAATTTTTTCATTTTTTTTATTCATTGATAATGATAATTTATAGCCTACTACAAGTAAAGCAGACCACATAAATCCACCAAAAAGGAGTATTGCATATGGATTTATTGTATCGGTCATACAGTATTCTTTATTTCTTATTTGTTTATAAATCTTCATTTTTTATTAATCCTTTTAAAACGACATCAAAATTATGGGAATTAAAGATTACCAACCCTTTTTTCCCAACGAAGATTTCCCAACTCTGTTTTACACAGTACCAACCAACATATTCTTTAAATATTACTTCTCCATTCCGAGTTTTTAATGGCACTATGGCAAGGTAAAGCAAAAAGAAGCAGAACAGGTCGCAGAACCCGCTATGCACGCGGTAAAAGAAAATTTGAAATAGGTCGAGAATCACTTCTTACAACTATAGGAGCAAACAGCTTAAAAGTAATAAGAACAAAAGGAAATAACCGAAAAACAAGAGTAAAAACATCAAATATTGCATATGTACTAGACCCTAAAACACAGAAAACTACAAAAACAGAAATTTCTACTGTTAAAGAAAATTCTGCAAATATCCATTATGTTAGAAGAAACATAATAAATAAAGGTGCAATAATTGAAACAAAAATTGGAAAAGCAAAAGTAACATCAAGACCTGGACAAAGTGGAACTATCAATGCAGTACTATTAATAAAATAATTTTTTTATTTTTGTGATAATTTATGGTTTCCAGAGGAGAAGAAAAATACGTTGTATACCCTGTTTATTTTGATAAAACAGTTTCAAGATTAAAAGGTAGACGAGTACCTGGTAAATACGCAGTTGAAAAACCTTCTACAGAAGGCATTTTAAAGGCTGCAAAATCACTTGGTTTAAATCCGATTTTAGAAAATGAAAGCTTTCATTCTTCAAGACCTTGGCGTCGAGATGGAAGAATACTCATTGATAAAAAAGATTCTAAAAATAAACTTTTAATTCAAATTGCAAAAGTTTTATAGATTTTATAATAAAAGATGTTGATGAATAAAAATAATTTAGAATTCTTTTACTATTAATCCAACTATCTTTATTTTTTATTTAGGTCTAATTGGAATCATTGACGATATTTCTATTTATTATTCAAAAAAGCAGTTAGTTAAGTAAAATAGTATACTTTAACATCTTAGTAAATTAACAATGTTTATTTATTAAGTATAAACATTAAACTTTATTTTAAATGCTAACATGTATCATAATTTTAAATTAAATTTCGTGCTATACAATATTTGGCATTCTTTGGTTCGAATAAAATATATGTTAGATAATATTTAGCATGCGTTACTATTATAACTAAAAAACTAATTTGGTATATTGGATGGATGCAGAAAAAAAAATTAGAGCAGCAATTTATACAAGAGTCTCAACGGAAGATCAAGCAAAAGAAGGTTTCTCATTAGATGCACAATTAGAAAAACTAAAATCTTATTGTAACGCAAGAGATTGGGAAATAGCTGGAGAATATATAGATGATGGATATTCTGGAAGATACATAAAACGTCCTGCGTATAATAGAATGATGGAAGAGATAAACAAATGGGATGCAATTCTTGTAATCAAAATGGATAGAATCCATAGAAATTCAAAAAATTTTATGATGATGATGGAATACCTAAAAAAAGAAGAAAAAGAATTTGTCTCAATGAGCGAATCACTCGACACATCAACAGCTATGGGAAGATTTGTAATGGATATAATACAACGTATAGCACAACTTGAATCCGAACAAATTGGAGAACGAGTATATGTAGGAATGGAACAAAAAGCCAAAACAAATGGTGGCGTACTAGGTTTTAACATACCATATGGTTACGATTACAGCAATGGAAAACTAACAATTAATCACAATGAATCTGAAAACGTAAAAAATATTTTTCAAAATTATCTTAATGGTATAAGTATGAAAAAAATTGCTGAAGAACTTAATTTAAAGAGTATACCAACCAAATTAAATAAAGTCTGGGGTACTCAAACAGTATCTCTTATTTTAAAAAACCCTGTTTATTGTGGTTATTTACACTGGGAAGATTATTTGAATCCTAGTGACCATCCACCCATCGTTGATAAAAACTCTTTTAATGAAGTACAAAAATTGATACAAAAGAAAAACATTAAAACTGCTCACCAGTCAAATATATTCATTATAGAATAAATAATAACTTGTCTAAGAATAAAATCATGAGAATCATGAATTGTTATAAAATTCAAATGAAAAATAGGGCTTTTTGTGTAAAAAACGAAAAATTTAGGCACCTGTTTTATCAATTTCGGTAGACCGAAGTTGATAATACCTAAATTGTAAACTAATTAGAAATTTTTAATATAACTCATACTTTTCAGATTGTTTTTTCTTCTGTTTTTATACAATATAAGATTGTAAATAGCTTTGATTTTTTTATTAAATTACTAATTTTTCAGATTTTCTTAATGCTTTTTTATTTTTTAGTCGATTTATAGCATGCTAGATTTTATCTAACATTTAAATGTTATTTATCATGCTAATTATTAGCATTATGGTTATAACATTTTTTATCACGATTTATTGTTTTTAAATAAAAATATTAATAATTTAACTCTTTAGTTTAACTACATTAATAAAATAAACATTAGATGTTTAATAAAAGGATTTAAAATTATTTATAGTATGAAATATTAATATTTTTAAATATTTAATTACTTTTTAAAAATATACATTAAAAAATAAACTCAATTAAATAACTAACATTAATAAGTAAATTTTAAAAGTTAAATGAATGAAAAGTTTAAATAATTACTATAAATTAACCCAGACTATTTAAGATAGTATTGTTGAATAGGTGCACAATAATATGTATATTGTAATCGTTGGAGCCGGTGGAATAGGGAGGCGTCTTACTGAAATTGCTATGAAAGATGGTAATCACAATTTAGTTGTTATAGACAAAAATCAAATGGCTTGTGAAAATGTTGCAAGAAAATATGATGTAGTGGCGATTAATGCTGATGCAACACAAGAAGAAACATTAGAAGAATCAGAAATAAAAAAAGCAGATGTATTAGTAACTACTACTAAAGATGATGCTGTTAATATTATGGTCTGCAGCCTAGCAAAAAATTTGGGTGTTAAAAATCTTATATCAGTAGTTAACAGAGATGAAAGTAAACCGATGTATATGGAGAAAGGCGTTAAACTAGTTAAGAACCCTAATACAATAATGGCAGAACATCTGTTTAAATCAATTAAACATCCAAATGTTGAAGAATATATGAATGTGGGTAAATATGCTGAGATTTTCCGCATATCGATTAAACCTAATTCAAAACTATCAGGAAAAACCATTAGTAAGATTGGTCTTCCTAGAAAAAGCTTGATTGTTGCTATCGAAAGAGCTGAAAAGTTTATAATCCCAACTGATACTGTTCAGCTATTTTCTGGTGATAAAGTAACAATTCTTTCTCATAAAAATCAAGTTGATAAAGTTGCTGAATTGTTCTTAGATTAAGGATTTATATGATTATTTTACGTAAATTATTTATAAAGGTTGTATTATTCTAGCTTAAGTTTTTCAGAAGATTTTTGAGGAGTTATTATGGAAGATGAGAAGTTAACTAAAACAGGTACAACTACTTTAGGAATTGTATGCAAAGACGGTGTAGTAATAGCAACTGAAACCCGTGCCACTATGGGCACTCTTATTGCTCATAAAGAAACAAAAAAATTGTATAAGATTGATGAACATATCGCTCTAGCAACGGCAGGACTTGTAGGAGATCTTCAGGTGCTTGCAAGGTATTTAAATGCTGAGGCTAACCTTTACCGATTAAAACGTGAGTCAAAAATACCTGTTCAAAGTGCAGCAACACTTATGTCTAATATTTTGAATCAACGCAAATTTTATCCTTATTATGTTCAATTGATACTAGGTGGTTTTGATAACTCTGGTGGTCATGTTTACTCTCTTGATGCAGCAGGTGGTTCAATCCCAGATAAATATACTTCTGGTGGGTCAGGTTCACCATATGTATATGGTGTTTTAGAAGACTTATATCATGATAATCTTACAATAAATGAAGGCATCGATATAGCAATAAGGGCAGTAGGTGCTGCAAAACGTAGAGACTCTGCCTCAGGCGGTCTTACAAACATAGCAGTTATTAACAAAGACGGCTTCAAAGAGATTTCTCAGGAGGAAATAAAGAAACGTACTGATAAAATTTCTAAGGAATAACCAAAATTTTTTTGTTTATTTCTTTTCATATTTGTTAATTTAATTTTATTATATTTAGTAAAATAATAAAAAATTTGTAAGAGGTATTATTTATGACAGTTGATGATGTTTTAAGAGAAGTTAAAGGTAAAGTTCGCAGTGTTATACCACCTAGTATAGATGTATCAGATGTTGAGTTTGAAGGTGCACTTGTTGTTATTTATACTAAACATCCTGATAAATTTGCTAAAAATGAAGAATTGATAAAACAACTAGCAAAAATGCTTCAACGTCGTATAGCAGTTAGACCTGATCCTAGTGTTATTACTGATACTGATACGGCAGAGCGAAAAATAAAGGAACTTATTCCTAAAGATGCAGAACTTACAAATATTTATTTTTTACCTGAGATGGGTGAAGTTACAATTGAGGTAATGAAACCCGGTGTTGCTATTGGTAAACAAGGTGCTCTTCTAAATGAAATCCGTAAGAAAATCAACTGGTCTCCTCGTATTGTTCGTACACCTCCTATCCAATCTAAGACGGTTAAGGAGATTCGTGGTTATCTTCGTTCTATGAGTGAAGAGCGAAAAGAGATTCTTAGAAAAGTTGGTCGACGTCTTCATCGTGGTGTATCTGGAGGTGAAAGATTTATTCGAGTAACGGCACTCGGAGGTTATCGACAAGTTGGTCGCAGTTGCAGTCTTTTGCATACACCAGATAGCAAGATTATGATTGATTGTGGTGTAGATGTTTCTTCTGAGAGTACTACACCTTATTTGCATCTTCCTGAGGTGCTGCCTTTTGAAAATTTAGATGCTGTGGTTATAACGCATGCTCATCTTGATCACGCAGGTTTGGTCCCTCTTTTGTATAAATATGGTTATGATGGACCTGTTTATTGTACACCCCCAACTCGTGATTTGAGTACTCTTTTACAGATGGATTACTTAAAAGTAGCTGCAGCTGATGCTAAAAAAATTCCTTATTCAGCTGAGCATATCCGTGATCTGATTAAACATTGTATAGCTATGGAATATGGTGATACAACAGATATTACTCCTGATGTAAGGCTTACTTTTCATAACGCGGGTCATATCCTTGGTAGTGCTATTGCGCATTTTCATATAGGTGAAGGTTTGTATAACATAGCTTTTTCAGGGGATATTAAATATGAGCGGACTTGGCTTTTTAACCCTGCAGTCAATCGTTTCCCACGATTGGAATCTATATTTATTGAGTCAACTTATGGTGGTCGTGAAGATTTTCAACCCAGCCGTCAGGATGCAACAGATAGACTTAGCGATATAATCCAGAGTACTATTAAAAAGAAAGGAAAGCTTTTAATCCCTGTTTTTGCGGTAGGTCGTAGTCAAGAGGTTATGATCGTTCTTGAGAACCTTGTTAGGACCAAAAAGATACCTACAATTGATGTTTATCTAGATGGCATGATATGGGAAGCAACAGCGATTCATACTGCTTATCCTGAATATTTGAATAATAGACTTAGAGCCCAGATATTTCAGCAGGGTGAAAATCCACTTCTTTCTGAGATTTTTAAACGCGTGGACAGTCATGAGATGAGACAGCAGATAATAAATGATCACCCTAAGCCATGTGTAGTTCTTGCAACTAGTGGTATGATGAATGGTGGACCTGTTATGGAATATTTTAAAGAATGGGCTCATGATAAAAAAAATACTATCGCGTTTGTTGGTTATCAAGCTGAGGGAACTCTTGGTAAACGTATTCAGAAAGGAAAGCCTGAGATACCATTAAACACTGATGGGCAAATTGAGAACATTAAAATGAATATGAGTGTTGAAACTTGTGATGGTTTTAGTGGTCATAGTGATAGGCGTCAGTTATTAAATTATATTAATAATATGTCACCTAGACCTGAGCGTATTATCTTTGGTCATGGTGAAGAAAGTAAATGTGTTGATATTGCTAGTAGTGTTCATAAAAGATATAATATAAATACAACTGCACTTTATAATCTTGAGACAACGCGTTTTAAATAAATAACATATTTTTTTTAAGACACTAAAAATTTTGATTTATTCTCCTTGTTTTTTGGTGATGTTTTCATCTTGTTTGATATTTAGGGGTTTGGCAAGACCCCATAGATTATTAAAACGTTCATCTAGCATTTGTATGTCAGTTAAGTTTACATATGCTGTTCCTATGTAACTTGGTTCATCGTCTTTATCAGGTAGTATTTTTATACCGTTTACTGCGATTTCTTTGCCATAGACGAAGTTGCGCATTGTGCCGTTTACGTCTTCTGAGAAGTATCTTATCTCTAAATTGTTACCATATGTTTCTTTTAGTTTTTTTATTTCATCCATGTTTGTAGTGTTGTCAATAATAAGCTGTATTTTTGTGTCTAGTTCTAAGAATTTTTTGAAATATTTTAAAAATGGTTCTTCAAAGAATCTTTCACCACCTATCTGCATTTTTAGATCATTGTTTTTTTCGATTAGATTGTTTAGAACGTTATATAATATCCATTTACCATTGTATTGTAGGGTTACGTTACCATTTCTTTTTAGTTTGATGCCATATTTTTCAAAGTTTGTAGTATAATATCTGCTATATTCATTTAATCTATTTTCAATTATTTTATATGTGTCTTCTGCAACTACTTTTTTTAAATCTTGTTTTACATCTTCCCATATCGCTCTTGGATGTGCTGGTAGGTAGCTTTCTCTTCCAAAATCTTCGTCTGATTCATTTGAGAATAAAACTTTTGCGACTAATCCATGGCGAAGTAGCGATGCTCGACCGGTTTCTAGAGGTCTTCGGGTTATGTTAGCAAATTCTTCTGCGGTTTTTAAAAACTCTGAAAACTCTTTTGGACAGTCGATGATTAATGTCGCATAGTATACAGCTGCTTCTCTAGGACGATCTACTTTCATCCTTTCAAACATCATTTCAAAATCCTGGATATAATCTAGCTTAACATTACTTTTGAATTCACATCCCATTCCTAACACCAATCCACTTTTTTATTGACTAAATATTTCCTGCTATTCTAGCATTAAAAAATATTTAATAGTTTTATATATTTTGTGGATGCATATACTGTTGTATGTGCATATCTTATTTTTTTGTTTTCTTTTAAAAAATGGATTTTTTATAAGATTTATTCTTTTTTTCTTGGATTTATCTCTTTGAAATATTTACGGCAGTCTCGTTTTATCATTGCTATTTGCTGCTGTGGGATTTGATATATTTGCTGTGAATATTCTTGGGCGAATATTAAACCGTGGATAAAGGCACCTATATTGTATTTTTTATCTTGGCCTATTTTAAATATATTATCTGCTATTTTTATTGCGTCTTCGATAGTGTAGGAAGTTTTTGTAGGTGTTTTTTCTTCTGTTTGTATTTTTTCAGCCATAAAACTCGGGTATAAAATATCACTATATATTTGTTTTCAAAAAATGGGGGATAGTGAAAGAAGGAGGGCTGGCCTCACACATAGGAGGGGATGGGATGCACTCTAAAAACTACCAGCCCGATTCCTTCCATGTCTTGAGATGATGTTGGTATTTAATAATATTTTTCGCAGATGAATATGTAATTAATTATGTAGTTAAATTGCTGTGTTTACAAATAAAACCTTTTGCGATAATAGGTTTATTATATAATATAGGTCTTTTTACTTGTTTTATCATATTGATAGTCTATACTTTTATTTATTTATATGGATATTTTTTATTGTATGTCTTCTTTTCAGTTGTTATCTGAATTATTAATCATATTTTCAAATTCTTTTAATTGTTTCAGGTATTTCTCAGTTTTTAAAAGTTGTTCTAATTCGATTATTTTCTTATCCAATTTCATCTTTATTACCTGTTTATATCTTTTTATGTTTCATATGTGTTTAAAGTAATATATTAGTGGTTTTCTTTCTTTTTAAATGTTTTGAGTTTTTTTTATATTAAGAATTATTTTTTGATGTTTAACTACTTTTATGAGTGGAACTGATTATATAAAAAAGTTTTAATGTATATATTTTTTTTTCAGAATCAAATATCATTCTATCTTATTTTATATTGTCTTGGTGGATTTATTCAATTATTGTTTTATTATATCATTTATCGTTACAATTCCAACAAGTTTGGTATCTTCAACAAAGATTATTGTTTTTATATTGGTTATAGACATCATTTATCGTTAAAATCCCAACAAATTTAGTATCTTCGGCTACGATTATTGAAGGTATTTTTGTACTTTTGATTATGTTAAGGGCTATAATCAATTCTTCGTCAGGGGAGACTGTTAATGGATTTTTCAACATTATATCTGAGATTTTTTCTTGACGATTTGTACTCTTGGTATATATGTCTTCTTTTGTTACTACTCCAGCTATTTTTTCTTTATTTAAGACTGGAATAGACCAGATGTGAGATTGTTCAAAAATATTTAATGTATGACCTACCGTATCTTCAGTAGAGACTGTAATAGGATTTTTTGTCATTACATCTCGTATTTTCAAATTTTCCACCTCCCTCAAACTTTTACCACTATTTGAAAGCAAATGTTAGTATTTAAATCTTAGGATTAATTATATATAAATCAGTCAATATTGTTATTGGAACTTAATAATTCTGTAAAAATTGAAAAAAACAACAATTTGTGAAATCCAATATTAATATAAAATCAACAAATCTTAAATAAAAATGGGGGGTTGGGATTTTTGATGCGATAGTAACACCAAAAACCCTTCCCAATTGTTTGCTTATTACCCATAAATAAATAATTTAGATTTAAATGTTATTATGAAATATTTATTTGTAACATTTGAAATTAATAATTAATTTAGTTAAACAAATTGTTAAATATATACAATATGAATTATTAATAAACAAACCTTTGTGATATATAAATTTTAGAAAGTAAATAGAATAAAAACAATTTTGAATAATTTTATATAATAAAATACGATTTTGTTAAATACCCCAAGTCATAAAACTTGTTTCCTTTTCAAAATAATTAGCAATGCGGTTCATTGCCTCATGTACAGTTTGAAAATTGCTATTTTGTAATATATCCTTATCAAACTTTGAAAAAACACG
>Ga0256868_10000296_pt1 | contig 29881 bp, 25 predicted proteins | sample RVTome_13_FD_187341 | JGI IMG/M metagenome (GOLD analysis project Ga0256868, IMG submission 187341) | Soil microbial communities from uranium-contaminated site in the Upper Colorado River Basin, Wyoming, United States - RVT92D227 HiSeq ...
TATAGAGATAATCAACAAGGTAAATAGGGGAATTAAAGCTACTATAGGGGTACATTTTCACAATGACAGCGGTTGTGCCGTTGCAAATACTATAATAGCTGTAAAAAAGGGAATAAAGATGGTCCATGGAACAATAAACGGTTACGGCGAGAGATGCGGTAATGCGGACCTGTGCCAGATAATTCCCAATCTAGAGATAAAGCTAAAAAAGAGCTGTTTAAAAGAAGGCAGTCTTAAACATTTAACCAGTCTTTCAAGGTTTGTAAGCGAGACAGCAAATCAGATTATAAATCCAAGCCAGCCGTTTGTAGGCCGACATGCTTTTACTCATAAGGGCGGCATGCATGTAAGCGGGGTAAGTAAATTATCAAAGGCATTCGAGCATGTAGATCCTGAGGCAGTTGGCAATACAAGAGAGATACTGATTTCAGAGCTTTCCGGCAAGAAATCCATAATTCTCAAGGCAAAGGAATTTGGAATCAATCTTGAAGATGATTTAAAGAAAGTAAGCGAGATTTTAAACAGGGTCCAGAATATGGAGCATAAAGGCTACCAGTTCGAAGCCGCTGACGGGAGCTTTGAACTGCTGGTCAAGGAAGTCACCGGAGTAAAGAAGAAGTTTTTCAAACTGGAAAGCTTCAGGGTACTAAATGAGAAGAAGGAAGACGGCAGAATGCTTTCCGAAGCCACGGTTAAAGTTCAGATAAACGGGAACAGGATAATCGAGACAGCCGAGGGAAACGGTCCGGTCAATGCCCTGGACAGGGCATTAAGGAAAGCAATTGAGAGCTGTTATCCGGCACTGTCAAAAATAACGCTTACCGACTTCAAGGTAAGGGTGCTCAACGAGAAGAAGGGTACCGGAGCAGTTGTAAGGGTTCTTATTGAATCATCGGATGGCGAGAAAAGCTGGGGTACCATTGGGGTATCGGAAAATATAATAGAAGCCAGCTGGCAGGCACTGGAAGATAGTGTTATATACGGGCTGATGCATGTGGAGAAGGATGAATAGGATTAAAATTTAGAGGTTTACACAGAATCCGTATACTCTCAATTTTTTAAAATATTTTTAATTGTTTTCATCTTCTGTTGAAATTTTCAATTAAAGCCTCGAATATGTTTTATCTATGTCTTTATTTAAGACTATAGCGAAAGATTCTTTTGCTCCCAAATCCTTTATACTATGTATTAAAACAATTAAAAATTCAGAAGATATTATACTATTATGGATATATTTGAAGTAGTAGATAATAAAAAAGAGATTGTGAAAACTCTGGGTGTTCATAATACAAATTTTATGGTATCAAGAGAAGATTATAAAAGCAGTATTGGTTTTTATATTAATAAAGTTGAAGAATGGGGTCTTTTTAGATAATAATTGATGCTAAATACAATATTGATTTATATCTTTTTATATATATAATAAGATATAAATCAATATATAATACGGAGCGATAACCATGGCAAAAATCCTATTATCAATACCTGATGAAGTCCTGGAAGAAATTGATAGATACAAGGAAAGAAAAAAAATAAAAAGAAGTCAGTTTTTTCTGGAAGCAATAGATAATTATTTCAAAGTTATTATGGCAGAAGAATATTTTAACAGGAGGAAAAAAGCAGTCGAGCGGATTAAAAAGACCAGCGAGAAAGTAATGAAAGCTGGTATAAAAGACTGGGATCCTGTAAAGGAAATCAGAAAATTCAGGGACGGGCGAGCAGATGAACTTCTGAAAAGATGGGAAGAAAATTAATATGGAAAAAACCGTTATATTTAACGAGAAACGTATAAAATTACCTGATTTTTTGATAGAAGAATCCAGGATAAAAAAGTATGTGCTCGATGCTTCTGTGGTTTTTAAGTGGTATTATAAAAAAAATGAGACCGATTTATATTGTGCAGATATACTATACAATTTTTTAAATTCTCAGCAGTACATATTATTTGCTCCCCAGTTACTTATTTACGAAATACTAAATGCATTCAGATTAAAAGAAGAAATCAAAAGTGAAACAATAGATTTAATTATTTCTGAACTGTATGATGCCATTATTATAATTGAAACAGGTAAAGTTATTTTAAGAAGCGCATTTTTGCATGCCAGGACTTTAAATATATCTTATTATGATGGAATATATATTGCTCTTTCTGAAAAGTTTGATGCACCGCTTATAACTGCCGATAAAAAGCTTTACCAGTCAGGGAAAAATCTACCACATAAAGTTATTATGCTTTCAGATTTTCTAGAAAAATAACTTTGGTATTAAAATCTTATAAAATGAAGCTATGCTAACTAAGGCAAGGAGGAAACCCTATGGTATTTGGTAAAAAAATCACCCTATCTACAAAAGGATTTTCAGATATTAAAGATATTACCGATAAAGTAAAAAGTATCGTTCGTCAGTCCAGAATAAAGAACGGATTGGTAAGTGTTTTTGCCATTGGATCGACTGCTTCAGTTTCAACTATGGAATATGAACCGGCTCTGGTCGAAGATATACGTCAGCAGCTGGAAGAATTTGTTCCAAGCAGTAAACATACCCGCCACTCGCAGACTTGGGGCGATGACAATGGGTTTTCACACATACGTTCCACATTTATGGGTCCGGGTATCTGTGTACCGCTGTCAGATGGTGGACTGGTTCTCGGCACCTGGCAGCAGATAGTCGTTATTGACCATGATAATAGGCCCCGTTCACGTGAGGTTTTTATACAGGTTATGGGAGAGCAGTAAAAAAGATTTACAAGAACTTACTTTTAGTGTCTTAATATATGAAGTGGTTATTTAACAGGATTTTAGCATTATAAATATAAAATTAAGGTAGTGGGGTGAACCCCACTACCTTAATAGCTCTAATTAAAGATCAATGAATTCAATATTCCAACATAAGCATCATGAGCTATGGTACTATTGTTTTCGTCTGCAATAGCTATAAGTAAATATAATTTATCCTTATTTTCAGCAAAACAGTAACCTATTGTCCAGATGGCATTATCATTATCTGTATAGTTGTAATAGTATTCCTTGCAGGGAGTACCATTTTCCAAAACCGCATCGTTTTTACCCTTTTCAATAAAAGTCCAGCTCTGCTGCTCTGCGAAACTTGCCGAGTCATTATCAGCGAAGGTTTCATAAGGTGAATAACCAGCTGGATTTACTGCCTTAAACAGCAACCCTACTTGTATATCTTGAGAAGGGGAAGCAATGCTTAAGCCAACCTCTTGTGCTGTTTTACTTTCTTCATAGGTCCAGTTGTCAGGTATCGTTATCGTAAAACCAAAATCGGTGCTGGAATACTCATTGCCCTGATCAAATGTAACTGTGACTTCTGCAACTTCTTCTGTAACCTCAAAATCAAATGAACCGTACAGACTATCATTTAGATATATTTCAACCTTGTAATTGCCTGCTGGAATGACTCCAGTTTCCCATTGGAAGCTAAAAATCAGATATGATGGACTGGAATATTCTACTAAATCGGTGCTGACTTCCGAAAGCAGCTCGTCTGTACTTGATTTCCATTGTGCCTTTACAGTATTTCCAGTAGTTTGATAGTCAACTTTTACACAGGCGTAAACAGTTTCGTTAGATTTGAACTCTTGAGTTATGGTGACAGGCTCATTATTCTGGTCAAGCTCGTTTGCAAGTGAGACCTCTATTATTTTAACCTGACGCTCGTTTACTTTAAAGGTCGCGGTTTTGATAATTTCCCCGTTATTATAAAATTCTACCTTATAATCACCGGACGGGATAATTGATGATTCATCCAGAGGATAAATATCAGATTCAATAATACCTTCCAGATATTTTTCCTTCTGATTCTTATCATACTGGTCTCCTTTATCCAGCACTGTTTCTCCTGTGTCAAGATTTGTCCATTTAAATCTCCAGTTATCGCTGCCTTTAACACCAGAATATTTTATTGTTGCATATATATGTTCTGCTGATGCATCAAATTCAGTCTTTGCATCCAGAGGTTCGTATGTATCACTTTCTACACTTGAAGAAATTACTATATCTTCAAATACCAGTTCTGGTGTACAGGCAGAAGAAATCGGAATAAGGCTCAGGGAGAGAATTATTGCCAGGGTTAAAATTATTATTTTTTTCACCATTGTTTTTTTCATTTGTTACCCCTGCTTCTTTGTTTATTTTTATGTTTTTTTATAAATTTTTTATCTCGTGATATTAATATAATATAATTTATTAATTAATTTTAATATTAATTTCGTAATATTAATATAATGTAATTATGGATTAATAATATATTAAAATAAAGTATTTTTTTTATTATCAGATGTATCAGCTACAGTAAGTATCCTTACGGAGGTTTAACTCTTTTAAACTCACTATTCCTTAAGTGAAATTTTATATTATCTTTAAATATCAAGACTATAAACTCTCCAGGTAAAAGCGACTTTTCCCAATCTAAAAATAGGATTTATTATATCCATATTTACATCTGCCAGCTGTGACGCAGAACCATGGGTAAATCCCATCTCAAGAGCAGTCTTTCTAATTAACCAGTAGAGTTTGAAGTCAATTCCATTTTTTCTGTGTTCTTTTTTTATTCCCAAAATAAGGAATCTTATCCTGGTGAAATTTTTTTGCTTAAGTCTTTTTTTAATATTTATAAATATGGAAAGGTCACGTTTTATGTCTTTGGGATTATAAAATTTACGGCCAGGGATGAATTGATTCCTTGAGTCATAATCTATAATAACCTCATTTATATCCGGAAGATTAACAGAAATGGCAACTGGCTTGTTGTCTTCTTCTACTATAAATATAAGTTCTTCCATGGTAATTTCTTTGAAACCTATGGCTAGAGTGTTAAATTCTTTGTCTGTTATATGTACCTGCTGGGGGTGACTACCTTCATTCCATATGGGATTATACAGTTCTCTTATAATCTCTATCTCATTTTTTAGGTTTGAAAAATCAGCATTCCTGATTTTGTATCTGTTGAATTTTTCAGACCTTTTACTGTTTATAATCCTATCTGACAATCTGCTTATTTTATCCATATAATTTTTAGAAAGAATATTATCAGTGCATATGCTGTACCAGTCATTTTCTTTTTTGAAACCGAAAAGATTAAAAAAATCCTGATAATAAGGAGCATTATATGGTTCCATAAAATAGGGCCTGTTTTCAAATCCATTGATTAGAAGACCGACTTCCCCGCCCGCATTAAATTTTGCAGGTCCTATTATTTTGGTGCATGAATTCTTTTTAAGATATTTTACTGCTTCATTTAAAAGCCTGTCGGCAGTTTCCTTATCTCTGATAGACTCAAAAAGCCCAATCCAGCCGATTCTATTGCTGCTATCTTCTTTATAATCATAATCTATAAAAGCCGTTATACGGCCTGTTGGTTTTTGTCCCTTATAAGCGATAAAGTATTTTATCCGGGTATGGTCAAAGAAAGAATTTCTGGTAATCATTCCTGGAATTTTAAAATTTGTAGGATTAAGATCAGAAATCTCCTGTAAAATCAAAGGAAATACTTTATTCGACTCGCTTGATTTATACCAATCAATGTAATAAGGAACTGTTATAAATTCCTTGATTTTATTTAAGTTTAAGCTATTGAACTTTCCGGGGATATATTCACCAAGCTCTTTTATAGCTATTTTATTCATGCGGTTATAAGAGGCAAATTTTCTAAAAATTTTGTTTATAATACTTTTATTTTGATATTTTTACAATGAGTTTATGTAGATATTTAAAGTAATTCTTATACTGGATTTTATTAATCTTCAGATATGTAAATAGTGCTATCTTTTTTCTTATTCAGTTTTTGATTATAATATATAGACTACTTGTTTTAAGTGAAGTGTTTTTCAATGTGGGTATTTCTCTCGCTTTTGGGAAAGTAACCCTCCTGGAAAATAGATATAAAATTCTCCGTTACAGAAGATAAATTATAAAGATTATAATCACCGGCATTTATAATGTTTTTAAAAAACAAGGGTGATACCATTAATAATATACTGGATATAGATTTAAAATTAAATACGGAGAATTTAAAAGATTTCATCAGAGGGCATGCAGCAAAACTTAAAAAGGATGGAGCAGTAGTAGGGGTTAGCGGAGGACTTGATTCTGCGGTCGTTTTAAAGTTATGCTCCATGGCTATTGGAAGTAAAAATGTTTTAGCTGTAATACTTCCCGAGAGGGATTCAAGTGCAAAGAATATACAAGATGCTTTAAAGCTTACAAAAGAACTTGGAATTAAATGCATAAGAAAAAGAATTACGCCTATTTTATCCTTAATCGGGATTTACAGGATGTATCCTCCCTCATTTTTGTTTAAAAGAAGTGTTGTTGAAAAATATATAAATAAAAAAAGAAAATCCATTTCCGAAAGCCTGGGTGAAGACCTGTATATTTCTAATCTTACCGGGAGTTCAAATAAAGAACTCTGCAGGGGGACGGCTTATTATAGAATAAAACACAGAGTGAGAAGTGTATTACTTTTTTATTATGCGGAGTTAAATAATTATCTACTTGTCGGATGTGCAAATAAAAGTGAATGGATGACAGGATTTTTTGTAAAATACGGCGACAGTATAGCAGACATTATGCCTATAATATCGTTTTATAAAACACAAATATTTGCTATAGCAAGCTACCTGAAACTGCCTGATTATATTATAAAGAAAGCCCCGAGCCCAGATCTTTTACCGGGAGTTTTAGATGAGGATATGATAGGAATTCCTTACAGGAAACTTGATATTATATTATATGGTCTGGAGAAAAAATACTCTCTTAGTGAAATAGTCAGTATTTCCAGTGCAACTTATAGTGAAATAAAAAGGGTTAAAGAAATTGTAAATAAATCTGAATATTTAAGAAAATGGCCAATTACGTATTAAATCACCAGTGAAAAGCTTCAATTTATAGCAATACATCCAGTCAAAAAAATAATTGCTTATTCACTGTATTTTTAATAAAATATTCGGGAATGTTTTAAGGCATTTGAGCTTATTAAATAATTTCATTTTTACACGATATATATAAAAGAGGAGTTTTTTTATGGATTTTATTAAAGATGCTGTGTATTTCGTACCAATTCTTGGCGTAATAGGCTTATTAACTATTCTTGCAGTCTACATTTTTATATCCAGACAAAATCCTGGCAATAAAAAAATGGTAGAGATAGCAAATCAAATTAGAGAAGGTGCAATGACATATATGAGACGGCAGCTGCTATATGTTGGAGTGTTTGTCGTGATTATTTTTACCTTACTCTTTATTTTCTTAAAAGATCCAAACATTCCGAATTTTGGTATTTATACTGCAATAGCTTATGCATTGGGGGGCGTGACATCCATGATTTGTGGGTTTATAGGAATGTCTGCAAGTACAAAAGCAAACGTCAGAACCGCAAATGCAGCTAATCAGAAAAGCATGTCCAAAGCTCTAAGTATGGCTTTCAACGGCGGAGCTATAATGGGTCTCGCAGTTGCAAGCGTTGGATTAATAGGATTCGGAGGCCTTTACTTACTTATAATGAAGATAACAAATGGCAATATATTGTATCTTTCAATTATAAACGGGTTTGCAATGGGTGCAAGTTCAATTGCTCTGTTTATGAGGGTTGGCGGCGGAATATACACAAAATCAGCAGATGTCGGGGCTGATTTAGTTGGAAAAATAGAAGCCGGTATACCTGAAGACGATCCAAGAAATCCAGCTGTTATAGCTGATAATGTTGGAGATAATGTCGGCGATGTTGCAGGAATGGGTGCAGATTTATATGAAAGTTACGTGGGAAGCGTTGTAGCAACTATTGCTCTAGCTGTTACTACAGGTTCTGCTGCTGCAATATCCGGAATGGCCATATCACAGAATCCAACTGCTTTTGTGGTATTTCCAATATTTGTTGCGGGAGCAGGTTTGATCGGAAGTTTATTTTCAGTATTAGCAATGAAAATTCTACAGAAATTCAATCCACCTCTAGCATTACGATTGTCAACATGGATTGCAGCTATTGTTATGTTGACAATTGCATATCTTATATGCCCATTGTTACATATTGATATAAAATTTGCTCATGCTGCTGCCAGCGGTTGTATAATTGGTATAGCAATTGGTTTGCTATCAGAGTATTATACTTCCGGAAAACCAATTAAAAACATAGCAGAATCAGCTAAAACAGGGCCAGCTACCGTTATAATAAATGGTCTGGCAACCGGTATGCAATCAATCATTTTGCCAGTTGTTGGTATTTGTGCCGCAATAGGAGTCAGTTATTATTTTGCAGGTTTATATGGAATTGCAATTGCTGCTGTGGGTATGCTTGGAACAATAGGTGTTACAATGGCTGTTGATGCTTATGGCCCTATAGCCGATAATGCCGGCGGTATTAGTGAAATGAGCGGATTGGGACCTGAAACAAGAAAAATCACTGACAGTCTTGATTCTCTTGGAAATACAACTGCAGCCATAGGTAAGGGATTTGCAATTGGTTCCGCAGCCTTAACTTCATTAGCTTTATACGCAGCTTACAGCCTTGCAGCCGGAGTGGATATAATCAATCTTACTGAACCAAAGGTCGTCATTGGAACATTTTTAGGAGCTTTGGTCCCATTCTTTGTAGCTTCAAGTACAATGAGAGCAGTTGGTTCTGCTGCATTTAAAATGGTTGAGGAAGTTCGAAGACAATTTAGAGAAATAAAAGGATTGATGGAAGGAACTGCAAAGCCAGACACAAAAAGGTGTATCGATATTGCAACAAAAGCAGCAGTAATAAAAATGATAGTCCCAGGCTCGATAGCAGTTATTTTTCCCGTAGCAGTTGGTTTAATTTTAGGAAAAGAAGCATTAGGAGGCGCTCTCGCAGGCGCTACAGTTGTTGGAGTTATGTTAGCCTTGATGATGGCTAATGCAGGTGGAGCATGGGATAATGCTAAAAAGTACATTGAAGGAGGCAATCTGGCAGGCTTTGGTAAAAAAAGCGAACCTCATAAAGCAGCGGTTGTTGGCGATACAGTGGGGGATCCCTTCAAGGATACATCAGGTCCATCCATGAATATTTTAATAAAATTAATGTCAATAGTGAGTCTGGTTTTAGCACCCTTATTAAAAAATGCTACTCCATTATTTAATTTATTTAAATTTTAATTAATCTTAAATTATATATTAAATTTAATCGGGCAGCCTGAAAGAAAACTAAAAAATATGGATGGAATAAAATCAATCAATAAGTTTAGTTGTTTATTGAAAATTTGGCTTTATTATTATAAAATCAGCCACATTTAAATAGACATTACCAAAAATGAGAATAAAAAATGCACAGGTGTAGAAAATGCATCTGTGCATTTTTATTTTTATCTCTTTGCCATGGTTTAAAATAAATTTCCGGTAAGATTTAAAATTATTTATATTTGTGGTATTTTATTACTGTGAAAAATAATATAAATACAATAATAAAGAGATTACTTGATAGTTTTAAAGAAGGAAGAGTAAAAAAAGAAGATGTAATCTCAAAAATTAAAGAAATATATTTCGAGGATATAGGTTTTGCAAAAGTCGACCATCACCGTCTGATGCGGAGAGATTTTCCCGAGGTAATATACGGTACAGGCAAAACCCCGGAACAAGTTTTAGAAATAGCAAAAAAAATATTGAACTATTCACCTATACTTCTTGTAACCAGGACCACAATTGAAACTTATAACTTATTAAAAGAGGAGATTAAAAATATAGAGTTCAATCCAGGAGCGAATATTATTTATACTCCGCTGGATGTACCGGATGATAAATTAAGTGAAGGTATCACTGTAGTATGCGCGGGAACTTCGGATATAGGTGTGGCAGAAGAAGCGGCGGTAACAAGTTATCTCATGAAAAATAATGTAATAAAGATTTATGATGTAGGAGTTGCAGGTATTCATAGACTGGCAAGTTTTAAATATGAATTGAGCCGGTCAAATGTAATTATAGCGGTCGCCGGTATGGAAGGTGCACTGCCCGGAGTAGTTAGCTCAATGGTTGATTGTCCGGTTATTGGAGTCCCTACCAGTGTAGGATATGGTTCAAGCTTTGAGGGTATATCACCGCTGCTGACAATGTTAAATTCCTGTAGTCCCGGAGTGGTTGTGGTAAATATTGACAATGGGTTCGGAGCAGGCTATACGGCCGGAATTATTAACAGGATGATTAAAAGGGGTAAATCTGTTTAAAGCAGATTTTTTATAAAAAGTCAGTTTTCTAATAGTAGGTGTGTAATATTAGATAAGATATATTATAATTATAAAAATTAATAAAAAATTTTTAGGATTATTATGGTTGATTTAGATTATAAAAAAGAAAAAATAGGACAAATACTTTTAAACAGGAATATAATAACCAAAGAACAGCTGGAAGAAGCATTAGAAACTCAAAAGAACACAGGCGAGAAATTAGGAGAGATTTTAATAAAAAAAGGCGTTATCTCTGATGAAACCTTAATAGAGCTTGTTTCATTCCAGAGAGGCTTTGAAACTGTAGATTTAACTAAAATACAGGATAAAATCGATCCTTCTGTTGCTAATCTCATATCTAAGGATTTTGAATACAAGAGGAAAGTTTTTCCGTTTGATCTGGTTGACAGCACTCTGTATGTAGCGATGACCGATCCCAGGGACATAAATATTATTGATGAAATAAGACTGCTTACCGGTTATAATGTAAAACCCTACATAAGTTCCCCGAAAAAAATAGATAGTATCATAAGGCTATATACTTCTGATGATTACAGCCTTAAAGAAGTCCAGGAAATAATAAAAGATGAAGATTTTACTATAGGTAAAAAACTTGAGGAAGAGCTTACCGAAAAAAATCCACTGGTAAGGCTTGCTAACCAGATTATACTAAAGGCAATATCTCTGAGGGCCAGTGATATACATATAGAACCACAGGAAAAAAATTGTTCTATAAGATTTAGAGTAGACGGTGTACTGCAAAAAATAAAGGATGTTCCCAAAACTGTTCAGAGACTTCTTATTTCAAGATATAAAATAATGGGTGGAATGGACATAACCGAGAACAGGCTGCCCCAGGACGGCAGAAGTTCCATTAATTCCAGAAATAAATTCATAGACTTAAGACTTGCTTCAATACCCACAGTTTTTGGTGAGAATATCACTATTAGAATACTGGATAGAGATGAATCCGTTTTTGATCTTAAAAAATCAGGGATGTCTGATGAAGATGTTCCAAAATATACAAAAATGATAACCATACCCCATGGGGCTGTTATTATTACCGGCCCTACCGGGTCAGGAAAAACTACCACTCTTTACGCAAGCCTGAATACGATTTCAAATATTGAAAAAAAGATTTTTACCATAGAAGACCCTGTAGAATATAGATTTCCCCAGATAATGCAGGTTCAGGTGAATCCCAAGATAGATATGAGTTTTTCCAGGGGTCTTAGAGCAATGCTCCGAAGTGATCCGGATATCATATTGATAGGAGAAATAAGGGATATGGAAACTGCAAAGATAGCAGTGGAGGCAGCTATCACCGGTCATTTGGTGTTAACCACTTTACATACAAACGATGCTCCGTCCAGCCTTACCAGGCTTCTGGAAATGGGAGTAGAATCGTATATGATATCATCTGCTGTAACTGGCATAGTAGCCCAAAGGCTGGTAAGGATATTATGCAGTAATTGTAAGAAAAAAATAGAAGTACCTGATTCATCGTTTAGTGAGGAAATAAGACACATATTAAAGGGAAAAAAGATTTATAAAAGTGTCGGGTGTAAAAGATGCAATAACTCGGGTTATTTGGGAAGAACTGGGATATATTCAATGCTAGTGGTAACCAAAAGAATCAGGGAAATGCTTCTGACGAGAAAAAGTACTGATGAGATTAGCGATGCGGCCAGAGAAGAGGGCATGAGGACCCTACTTGAAAGTGGAGCTGATAAAGTTGCAGAAGGAATAACTTCCCTCGAAGAATTATACAGAGTTGTTTATTAGGTTTAGATAATTTCCGGGTCAAAAATCTTAAGTTTTAAGAAATAATTAGATTCTTTTAGAATGAAAAAAGACAATTTCGCTCATTTGCATGTCCATAGCGAATACTCCTTATTAGACGGTGCCTCAAGAATAATAAAATTAATTGAGAAAGCCTGTGAGTTTAATATGCCTGCACTGGCATTGACCGATCACGGAGTCATGTATGGTGTTATTGAATTTTATTGTCAGGCAAAAAAATCAGGAATAAAACCTATAATTGGCTGTGAGATATATCTGGCGCCGAAAAGCAGATGGGATAAGCAATCGGGGAAGGAAAAAAAGGAAGAAACTTTCTATCACCTGACTTTGCTGGTCGAAAATAACCAGGGATATCAGAACCTGATGAAACTGGTAAGCCTGGGGTTTTTAGAAGGTTTTTATTACAAACCAAGAGTAGATAAAGAGCTTCTAAGGAAATATAAAGAAGGTATAATTGCTTTGAGCGGATGCATTTCCGGTGAGATTCCAAAATATATTATTTCAGGTCAAATTGAAAGTACAAAAAAAATTTTAGAGGAATATATAGATATTTTTGGAAAGAATAATTTTTTTTTGGAACTGCAGGATTCTGGTATCCCGAACCAAAAGAAAGTAAATAAAGCTTTATCAGAATTGTCTTCGGAATATAAAATTCCACTTGTGGCCACAAATGACGTGCATTATTTAAATAAGGAAGACAGCAAAGCACATGATGTTCTGCTCTGTATTCAGACTGGCTCTACTATAAATGAAGCCGGCCGTATGAAGTTTCCCACGGATGAGTATTATTTTAAAGATTATAATCAGATGAAAGAGCTTTTCGGAGAATTTTCCGGTGCTCTTGAAAACACATTAGAAATTGCCGATAGATGTAATATAAATCTGAAGTTTGATATGAACCTGATACCATCTTTTATGGTTCCTGACAGCTATAGCGCAGATGAATATTTGAAAAAATTATGTTATGAAGGCGCCAAAAAAAGATATGAGAATATTACCGGGGAAATTGATGAAAGGATAAAAAAAGAACTTGAAGTTATAGAGAAAATGGGATTTTCAGAATATTTTCTAATAGTATGGGACCTTGTTAATTTTGCCAGGAAAAATAATATAAGAGTTGGACCGGGAAGGGGATCAGCAGCGGGCAGCATAGTTTCTTACCTTTTGGAAATAACCGGTATAGAGCCTTTAAGATACGGTCTTTTATTTGAAAGATTTTTAAATGAAGAACGTAAAAGTATGCCTGATATTGATATAGATTTTTGTTATGAAAAAAGAGATGAAGTTATTAAGTATGTTACCCAGAAATATGGTGACAGGAGAGTTGCCCAGCTGATTACTTTTGGAACAATGGCTGCCAGACAGGCTATAAGAGATGCGGGTAGAGTAATGGAAGTACCTTATGCCGAGGTAGACAGGATAGCAAAAATGATTCCTATGGAATTGAATGTGACAATTAAGAATTCACTGGATCTAGCCCCGGATTTAAAAGAAATTTATGAAAATGATAAAAAAATAAGAGAAGTAATCGATACGGCTATTTCACTTGAAGGTATATCCAGACAGGATTCAATCCATGCTGCAGGGGTTGTGATCTCTTCAGAGGATCTTTATAACTATACGCCAATACAGAGAGAGAATGAAGGTGATATTGTGACACAGTATAAAATGGAGGATATTCAAAAAATTGGACTGTTGAAAATGGATCTTCTGGGACTGAAAACTCTTTCACTGATAGATAAGACTTTATTTTTAATTAAAAAAACTAAAAATATAGATATAGATATAAATAATATCAATTTGGATAACGAAGAAACTTTCAGTATGTTGAGTGAAGGCGAATGTCTTGGAATATTCCAGCTCGAAAGTTCCGGAATGCGGGAACTGGTGATGAACTTAAAACCAACTAAATTTGAAGATCTGATAGCGCTATTGGCATTGTACAGACCAGGTCCTCTTCAAAGCGGGATGGTTAGTAATTTTGTAGAGAGTAAAAACGGGAGAAGGAAAATAAACTACCTGCACCCTTCTCTTGAAAAAATTCTTGAAAGTACATATGGAATTATTCTATATCAGGAACAGGTTATGGGGATAGCATCAGAACTAGCCGGTTTTAGCATGTCGGAAGCAGATATTTTAAGGGGAGCCATAAGTAAGAAAAAGAGGAGTTTGCTTTCCAAACAAAAAAGTAAGTTCATGGACGGTGCTAAAAGTAAAGGGATAGATGAGAAAGCTGCGGTTAAAATATTTGAACTTGTAAACCATTTTGCCGAATACGGCTTTAATAAATCCCATAGTGCTGCATATGCTATGATTTCATACCAGACTGCCTATCTTAAAGCTAATTATCCTGTTGAGTTTATGGCGGCATTGCTCAGCATAAGGATGGGCAGCCAGGAAAAAGTAGCACAATATGTCAATGAAACCAGGAGAATGGGCACCAATGTGCTCCCTCCGGATATAAATGAGAGTTTTACTGATTTTACCGTAGTAGAGGGTTCTATCAGGTTCGGACTTTCAGCTGTAAAAAATGTGGGTAATAATGTTATTGAATGCATAGAAAAGGAAAGAAAAAAGGGCGGTAAATTTAAGAATTTTGTAGATTTCTGTGAAAGAGTTGACAGTAGTGTGTTAAACAAAAAGACTCTTGAGAGTTTAATAAAGAGCGGAACTTTCGATTCTCTCGGACAGAGCAGGAAATATCTTTTGGAGAATTTTGAAAAAATTACTGAAGAGATATTAAAGATTAGAAAAGACAGGGATATTGGACAGTTCTCATTGTTTGATTTTAATAGCAGTGAAAGAAAGAGAATATTACTTAATGGAATTTACCAGACTGAAGAACAGTTTGATGAATTTTCAAAAAAAGAGTTATTGAATTTCGAGAAAGAGATGCTAGGTCTCTATATATCAGGTCATCCATTATTTGAGTATGAAGATTCTCTTTCCATATTAACACCAATAGAAGCCCTGAGCAGTGTGGAAGATAAAACTAATGTTTCTGTTGGAGGGATTATAAGCAGAGTAAAAACTATATTTACAAAAAAAGACCAGCAGATGTGTTTTGTGAATTTAGAAGACATCAGTGAAAGCTTAGAAGTTATTATATTCCCGTCAGTCCTTGGAAAATACAGGGAAATTATTGCTGAAGATAAGATTGTAAAAGTTAAAGGTAAATTAGATAAAAAAGAAGATCAGCTAAAGATTATTGCTAATGAAATAGAAGAATTGGAAAAAAATAAAGCAGTAAATAAGGAACAAGAAGAGCTCATAAGCGAGAAGAATGGTACGGTTGTCTTTACTGCAAAAAAAAGTGATATTGATAAGAATTTCATAAACAGGTTTTATGATGTATTAAAAAAATACCCCGGATTTAATGAAGTAGAGTTTAAAATAACAGATGAGAAGGGTAAAAATATAGAAAGAATCTATAAGCTTCCGTCCAGCTACAGAATAAACTTAAACCAATCTCTCAAAGAGAATCTTAAGCAGGTGTTCTCGGATAAAATTAACTGGGATAACATATAGATATTATGAAGATAGAGATATCATAAAGAAAGAAAGGAGTTATGTGCACGATTTAAAATTCGCGGTTGTAGGTGCAGGTCATGGAGGTAAAGCAATAGCGGCACACCTCGCAATAAAAGGATTTACAGTTAATTTATATAATAGAACATTTTCGCGAATTCAACCCATTAAAAAGATGCGCGGAATTGAGCTAGAGGGCGAAATCAAGGGTTTTGGCAAACTGAATATAATAACCAGTGACATGGAGAAAGCGATTAAAGGTGTAGATATAATTATGGTAGTGGTGCCCGCAAATGGTCATATCTCTATTGCCCAGACCTGTGCACCCTTTTTAAATGAGAAACAGATTGTAGTATTAAATCCCGGGAGAACGTGTGGGGCACTGGAATTCTTAAATATGTTGCGTAAAGAAGGTAACGATAAAGATGTTACTATTGCTGAAGCACAGACATTTATATATGCAAGCAGAGGTATGGGGCCGGCTACAGCAAGAATATTTAGAATAAAGCAGGCAATACCGGTGGCTGCGATACCTGCCAGAAAGACTGAGATAGTAGTTAAAAAATTAAATAATGCATTTCCCGAATTTATCCCTGCAGCAAGTGTTATTGAAACCAGTTTTAATAATATGGGTGCAGTATTTCATCCGTCTATTACTATACTCAACCTGAGCAGGATTGAGTCTACCCTGGGTAATTTTCAATTTTATATAGAGGGAGTTACCCAGTCAGTGGCAAAGATTTTAGAGGCAGTGGATAGGGAGAGAGTAATGGTTGCAAGAAGACTGAAATGTACCAATATATATTCTGCTATTGAATGGCTGTCAATGGCTTATAATGTGGTAGAAGATAACCTTTTTGATGCAATGCATAGTAATCCCGGATATGTAGGGATAATGGCCCCCAGAACCATAAATGTCAGGTATATAACAGAAGATGTCCCGATGAGCCTGGTACCTATTTCTGAATTCGGCAAGGCACTTGGGGTTGATACAAAGATAGTTGATTCACTTATTGATATAGCTGATTCCATATTTAAAAAAGATTTTAGAAAGATTGGGAGAAACCTTTCAAGCCTGGGACTGGTGGGATTAGATCTGGACGAGATAAGAAACATACTTATTAAAGGAAAGAAACAAGCGTAGAGTTATGAAAAAAATATTGGGTGCTTGTATTGGAAGCTGTGTACATATAGCAGGCATTTTAAATTTTTTAAACTTATCCAGAAAACATGGCTACAGCACTAATTTTATAGGCTCAGCCTGCGCAATTGATAAATTAAAACAAGATATAGAAAAATATAAGCCTGATATAGTAGCCATAAGTTACCGACTATCGCCGGAAAGTGCTCTCCCAATATTTAGGGAATTGAAAGAAAAGATAATAAAAAAATTATCAAAAGAAAAAATAGAATTTATACTGGGAGGTACAAAACCGGTAGCTGAAGTTGCAAAAAAGCTGAGTATTTTTGATGTAGTTTTTACCGGTGAGGAGAGTATAAAAGAAGTTGAAAGTTATTTAAATAAAAATAAAATAGAATCACGAAGTGAAATTCCTCCTCAAAATATTTTAGAAAGAATTAAGTACGGCAAACCTTTTCCTGCAATACGACATCATTTCGGAAGACCAGCATTGAATGAAACACTGCAGGGAATAAAAAAGATCTCTCTTAGCGGACTGGTGGATGTAATATCCATTGGTCCTGACCAGAATACCCAGGAATTCTTTTTTCATCCTGAAAAAATGGATCACAAGCAAGACGGTGCCGGAGGAGTTCCCCTGAGAAGTGAAAAGGATTTTAAAAGTCTTTATCTTGCATCAAGATCCGGTAATTATCCGCTGCTAAGGTGCTATAGCGGTACAAATGATATTATAAAAATGGCAAAGATCCTTCTGGATAATATTAATAATGCATGGTGTGCTATTCCTCTCTGCTGGTATAACGAGATTGATAATAGAAGTAAAAGAAAACTGGAAGAGTCAATAGCTGAAAATCAATCGGTTATGAGATGGCATGCAGAGAAAAATATTCCGGTAGAAGTTAATGAATCTCATCACTGGAGCCTGCGGTACTCTTCTGATTCTATTGCAGTGGCGGCTGCTTTTATTGCTGCATATAATGCTAAAATGATGGGAGTAAAAGTCTATATTTCACAATATATGTTTAATACTCCTCCTGAGACCTCATTTACAATGGATCTGGCAAAAATGTTAGCCAAAGTCGAATTGATAGAATCTCTTCATGACAGTAATTTTACGACAATCAGGCAGACAAGGTCAGGACTTTACAGCTATCCTGCTGATTTTTATAGAGGAAAGGGTCAGCTTGCTTCTTCAACTATGCTTCAGATGCAGCTTAGCCCGGATATCATACATGTTGTTGCACATTGTGAGGCGGATCATGCCGCCAAACCTGAAGACATCATAGAAAGTGTAGAAATCACAAAAAGGGTTGTAGAGAATTGTCTTTACGGCAGTCCTGATATGAAATTGGATGAAAAAGTGATAAGAAGAAAAGCCGGGCTAATTGCAGATGCCGGATTAATTATAGAGGGAATAAAAGCACTGGATAAAAATAAAAAATACGGTGATCCTTTAATATCTCCTGTTATAATTTCTAAGGCAATAAAGTCAGGGATACTTGACGCCCCGCATTTATGCGGAGTAAAGGCGGCAAACGGTACAATCAGGACTATGATTATTGATGGTAAAAATGTGGCTGTAGATGAAGATTATAAACCTGTTTCAGAAAAAGACAGACTTGATAAGATATTAGGGGCTATTAAAAATTAGACCTTTTTTTAAAATATTGTAGTGTGGTAAAATACTTCTTTTATCTATAGTATTTTAAGGAAAATATGTTTGAAAGCCAAAAAGATAATAAGGTCGTTAAATTGCCATTTGGACTGAGGGATATATTCCCGCTTGAAACAAGAGAAAGAAATAGCATAAAAGAAATAATTGGCAAAGAGTTTAAGTTGTGGGGTTACGGTGAAGTTAATACCCCGGTAATTGAATATACAAAAAATATTTCAATAGGTGTAGCTAAAGATTGGAAAAACAAGCTGATAAACTTTTTTGATGTTGACGGGAGCCCGTTATCCCTCAGAACTGATATGACCATACCCATAGCAAGGCTTACCGGTATGAGAATAAAAAGAAGTCAGCTTCCGGTAAGATTCTGTTATTTTGCAGATTCTTTTAGACAATCTGATATTCAAAAAGGAATAAGAAGAGTCTACAGTCAGGCCGGCCTTGAATTTATTGGCTCATCAAATGCAATAATGTCAGATGTTGAAATTCTGATTATATTAATAAATATTTTAAACGGGCTAAATTTAACTGATTATAAATTAGGGCTGGGACATATTGAGTTTATTGAAGGATTATGTGAATGGTTTAAATTCGACGAGAAGGATAGGGAATATATTAGAAAAGAAGTTGCATTAAAGGACTTTGTGGCATTGGAAAATTTCCTGAATAAAAAAGATAAAAGAAAAGCAGAGATTTTTATAAAATTAATACAACCAGAGAGCGACATTGAAAAAATATCAGCTTTAGTTTCTGAAATAAAAGAAAAAAAAGTAATAAAAAGTTTTAGTTATCTTAAGGAAATATACAATATTCTAAAACAATTTGATTGTAAAAGCTGTCTCGTAACTGATTTCAGCATTGTAAGGGATTTTGATTATTATACAGGTCTTTTATTTGAAGTTTACAACTTAAATATAACTAATATTATAGGCAGCGGTGGAAGATATGACGGACTGATAAAAAAATTCGGAATGGATGTTCCTGCTACCGGGTTTGCCCTGGATATTGATTTAGTTCATAAGGCAATAAAAAAAATGAATCTAAGTGAGTGCTTAAAGATTTTACTTAAATGCGGGGACATTAAAAATATTGTAGAATTAATAAGAATAGCCAGTAAATTACGCGATAAAGGTATTATTGTTGAATTATCTTTTGAAGATATACCTGATCCGGAAAGTTTTGCGAGGGAAAGAAATTGCGATATGCTTATTGAAGTTGAATCAGACTTAAAGAATATAAAGATAAATGATCTAAATAAGAATATGAAGAGAATGGAAAAGACAGGCGAATTTATAAAAGAGATAAAAAATGAAAAATGAAATTAAAGTCGCGGTCCCAAAAGGATATTTATTTGACCAGTGTGTAGATATATTAAAAAAAGCAGGATATAAAGTAGAAGATTTGATGGAAAAAAACAGAAAGCTTTCTATATATTCTGTAGAGGACTCAATACAATATGTAATCTCGCGCCCGATGGATATTCCGGTGTATGTTGAACATGGTGCTTGTGATGTTGGCTTTTCGGGTAAGGACGCTTTAATGGAAAAAGAGAGTAATGTGTATGAACTGCTGGATTTAAAAAGTGGAAAATGCAGGATAATTTTAGCTACGTTAAAAGATTGTACCGAGAGAGTAAAAGAGCATTACAGACATTTTGGTTCAGTAAAAGTTGCCACCAGTTATCCGAATATTGCAAAAAAATATTTTGACCAGAAAGGCATACAGGCAGAAATAATAAAGCTGCATGGTTCTGTAGAACTGGCTCCTATTCTGGGAATTGCTGATGAAATACTGGATATAACTTCTACCGGTAAAACCTTGAAAGAAAATGATTTGGTGGAAATTGAAGAAGTTTTTGTTTCGACTACCAGACTGATTGCCAATATTACAAGTTACAGGGTTAAGTATGATTTGATAAGTAAATTTATAAACAACATTAAAAGTGTAATAAAATGAAAAAAGAAAAAATGAAAAGAAAAGCAAAAGTAATTAGAAAGACCAGAGAAACCGATGTAAAACTTGATTTTGATCTGGATGGCAGCGGAACTTCTGATATAGAAACTTCCATCCCCTTTTTCAATCATGTACTGGAAAGTTTTACCAGACATGGCAACTTTAATATGAAACTTAAAGCTTCCGGTGATCTAAAGGTAAGCTGTCACCATTTAATAGAGGATGTAGGCATTTGCCTGGGAAAGGCTATCTTTGATTGTCTAAAAAATAAAGGCGGAATCAGAAGGTTTGGATATATTCTGTTGCCAATGGATGAGACGGAAGTAGCGGTATCAATTGATATAGGGGGAAGAGCTTACCTGAAGTATAATGTTGACATAGACTATGAAAAAATTGATGGGATAGAGACTAATATAATTGAAGATTTTTTCAGGGCTCTTGTCAGTAATAGTTTTATAAATCTTCATATAAATAAAAATACCGGGTTGAACTCCCACCATATTGTAGAAGCAATCTTTAAGGCTTTTGGTATTGTACTCAAGGATGCAAGCAGAGAGTCAGGAACCAGTGACATACCTTCAACAAAAGGTTTAATATAAGAATAAGGTACGGATTTTAACCGGACAGTATTGATTATAAATCAAGAGATAAAATATCAGTTTATAATGTAATGAGATAAGCTATGTATATTGCAATCATAAACTACAATATGGGAAATATTAGCAGTGTGAAAAATGCTTTCAAGAGGATTGGCGTTGATATCAGGGTAACCAGTAGTGTAAGGGTTATAAATAATGCTGGAGCACTGGTACTGCCCGGTGTTGGCGCATATAAGGATGCATATAAAAATCTTGAAAAATTAAATATGATTAAAGTTTTAAAAGAAAATATAAGAAAAAAGGTTTTTTTGGGGATATGTCTGGGAATGCAGCTGCTTTTTGACTATAGTCTGGAAGATGGTAAAAATAAAGGGCTGGGTATATTAAAGGGTTCTGTCGAAAAAATACCATCAGCGGTTAAAGTACCACACATGGGATGGAACGAGTTAAAGATATTAAAAAGAAACAGCAAAATATTTTCCGGGATAAAGGAGAGAGAAAATTTTTATTTTGTTCACTCATATCATGTTATACCGGACAGCAAAGATATTATAAGCAGTACCACAGACTATGGCATCGAAATAGTTGCAGGTATAGAATATGATAATATTTATGGTTTTCAGTTTCACCCTGAAAAAAGCAGTGACGGTGGATTAAAACTCCTGGAAAATTTTTGGAATATAGCAAAGGAAAGAAAACGGTGACAATAATACCGGCAATAGACTTAATCAGTGGTGCCTGCGTAAGGTTGACCAGAGGCAAATTCAATACCCAAAAAAAATATTTTGATAATCCTGTTGAAGTAGCCGAAAAATGGAAAATAGACGGGGCGGAATGGCTGCATATTATTGATCTGGATGGCGCAAGAACCGGAAAGCCGGAGAATCTTAATGTGGCGTTTAGAATAAAAAAGAAAATAGATATAAAAATACAGTATGGCGGGGGAATTAGAAGTTCCGAAACAATCAGAGAGGTTCTGGGAAAAGGTATAGATAGGGTTATACTGGGAACCAGAGCAATAGAAGATATTGATTTCCTAAAAAGCAGCATATCGGATTATAAGAATAGGGTGATCTTAAGTATTGACTATGGTAGAAATGGGATTATTTTTAAAAACGGCTGGCAAAAAAAAGTTTCAGTCAATATATTTGAATTAATAAAAAAAGTGGAGGGATTAGGCTTAAAAGAAGCAGTTATTACAGATATATCCAGGGATGGTACACTAAAAGGCATTAATCTTGAGTTTCTCAAGATAATTTTAGAAAGTTCTAAAATGAAGTTTATAATTGCCGGAGGAATAGGCAGCCTGGAGGATGTTATTAATTTAAAGAAAATAGAAAATATGGGAATTAGCGGGATAATAATCGGAAAAGCTTTATATGAAGAAAAAACCAAAATTAATTTAAAGAAGGCAATAAGGATTGGTTTGAGAGGATGATAACTAAAAGAATAATTCCCTGTCTGGATGTAGATAAGGGAAGAGTAGTAAAAGGAATACATTTTGTAGATATAAAAGATGCAGGTGACCCGGTGGAGCTGGCAGCTTTTTATGATAAAGAAGGTGCTGATGAAATAGTATTTTTGGATATAACAGCTTCTCATGAGAGGAGAAGAACGGTAGTAGAGCTTGCAAGTAAAACTGCTGAAAAAGTATTTATACCATATACTATAGGAGGAGGTATAAGCAGGATTGAACATATAAGGGAAATATTAAGAAAAGGTGCGGATAAAATTTCCATAAATACATCTGCGGTTAAAGATCCTTCCCTTATAAGCAGGGCTTCAAAGATTTTTGGAAGCCAGTGTATAGTAGTTGCAATTGATGCAAAATATAAGAATAAAGATTTCTGGGAAGTATATATAAATGGGGGAAGGAATCCTACCGGTATGAGTGCAGTAGACTGGGCGAAAAAAGTAGAAGAACTGGGAGCCGGTGAGATACTTCTTACAAGTATGGATAAGGATGGAACAAAGGATGGTTATGATATTGATCTTACCGGTGCAGTCACATCGGTTGTAAATATACCGGTAATAGCTTCAGGTGGGGCAGGAAGGCTGGAACATTTAAGAGATGTAATCAAACATGCCAATGTAGATGCAGTTCTTGTGGCATCTATTTTTCATTATGGCAAGAATACAATAAAAGAAGCCAAGGAGTATCTAAGATCTGAAGGAATTAATGTAAGAATATGACCATTCCATCATAAGGATAATGCCAGTATTTTATTTAAGAGCGTTAATAATTTCATAAACGAAAATGATTGGAAGTATATGGAAATTTTAAACTTTAATATGATATCATTAATAAATTATGTGTAAAATTTAATAGCTATGATTTTTTGTGAAAGCAAATTGCTGCAAATAGATTATAGGTACAAAGAAAAAAAATTACTTAAAATAAAGGTATTAAGAAATCATGGAAAAGAGTAAAAAAGTTTATATGGAGAGGAACAGGAATATTGGTCTAATCCCTGCCGTCATCCAGGATTATAAAACAGGCGAGGTTCTTATGCTGGCATATATGAATAAGCAGTCTCTGGAAAAAAGTTTAGAGACTGGCACAACATGGTTCTGGAGCAGGACAAGGAAAAAACTATGGAACAAAGGCGAGTCTTCAGGGAATATACAAAAAATAAAAAATATAAAATATGATTGTTATGGAAATGCTTTACTGATTGGCGTGGAGCAGATAGGTAATGCCTGTCATACCGGGGAAAAAAGCTGCTTTTATAGAACACTGAAAGATATTGAAAATGATTTGGATTTTGAAAAATATTTCAAGGAAAAAGAAAGCTCAAAGAAAAATATACTGGATGAGCTGTATGATGTCATTAGGAACAGAATAAAGAACAAAGTTTCTGATTCTTACACCTATTCCCTGCATAAAAAGGGTTTGGATGAAATAATAAAGAAATTCGGGGAAGAGAGTATGGAAGTTGTTCTATCTTCAAAGCACCAGAAAAAACGAAATACAGTAAGCGAGATAGCAGACCTTATTTATCATTTAATAGTCTTGATGGTTGAAAAGAAAATTGCTTTGGAGGAAATATTTGATGAATTAAAAAGTAGAAGAAAATAAAGGAGTGATCTTGGTGGGTGAAAAAAGAAGAATTGCACTCTTGACGAGCGGCGGAGATGCCAGCGGGATGAATGCGGTTATAAGGGTAGTTACAAGATATGCAATATATAACAATCTCGAAGTATATGGATTTTATGAAGGTTTTAAAGGACTGATCAATAATGATTTTAAAGTGCTGGATTTAAATTCAGTTGGCGGAATCATTGATAGGGGAGGCACTTTTCTTTATTCTGCGAGGTCCGAAGAATTTAAGTGCAGAGAAGGTCAAAAAAGCGCTATAGATAATTTGAAAAAAAACAAGATAGAAGGGCTGATTGTAGTAGGAGGGGATGGCTCGTTTAAAGGTGCTCATGAGCTTCATAAACAGGGAATACAGGTTGTAGGTATTCCGGCAACTATTGATAATGATATTTCAGGCACTGATTATAGCATCGGATTTGATACAGCACTTAATGTAATAATTGATCTCATCTCCAAAATTAGAGATACTGCATCTTCTCATGAAAGAATATTTGTAATAGAGGTTATGGGAAGAGATTCAGGGCTTATTGCGGTGAATACAGGAATTGCCTGCGGAGCTGATTATATATTAATCCCTGAAATAAAAGTTGATCTTGCTAAGATTGCCAACCAGATAAAGAATCACAGAGAGGGTAAGAGGCATACTTTAATAATAGTAGCAGAAGGGGTAGCCAGTGCAGGTGATGTTGCTTCCTCGATAAAATTACTGGCGGGTCATGAAGTAAGAATATCGGTGCTCGGTCACATACAGAGAGGAGGTTCACCTTCTGCAATGGATAGAATACTGGCGGCTGAGTTCGGTAAAAAAGCAGTAGATCTGTTACTGGAAGGGGAAAGCGACTATATGGTAGGAATCAGGAGCATGAAAATAGAAATATCTGAATTTGAAGATGTTTTTGAAATAAAGAAAAGCATAGATGAGGATTTATACAGGCTGGCACATATTCTGGCTTTATAAAATTGTATTATTTACTAATTACTAATATTAGTGGCTATAGTGAAGTTACCGAAACTTTTAGCTGGTGCCGAAGGTCGGGGTCGAACCGACACGAACCTCTCGGTCCACTGGATTTTGAGTCCAGCGCGTCTGCCAATTCCGCCACTCCGGCGTTCTAAAAATAATACAATTTATCCGAATTATTATCAAGAATCTGGTAAGCAAGATAACTATAGATAAATAAGTTATTTTAAAAAATTGATATAGAAAAAATACAATAGGATAGATAAACAATTAATAAAAATAACTTCAGTTACACTTAACTCAGAACTATTTATACCCTATGAAAGTTAACCCGTGTCAAATTTAAAAGAAAGAGAACCTGATCTATTTAAAAAAATATCTCATAAAATTCTTCTCAACAAATATATAAAAAATTATATTTCTGTATTATATCAGTTAACCAAGACAAAAAGGTTCTTTAAAATATACCAGTGACTCTAATGAGGCTGGGTAACATTTTTAGCGGGCTAATTTATTTTATTGACATCTAATAGAGGTGGTGTTATTATCTTAAAATAAGAAACATAGTTTCATATAATGAAACTTATTAATTTTTAATAATTTTATAGATTAGCATATTATCATTATTAAAAATTAACTTTATTTAAAGAGAAAGATTATTACATGGCTAAATTTTCAAGAATTAAAACGTTGATAGAAATGAAAAGAATTGGATTGGTCCCTATATTTTACAATAAAAATATAGAAGTATCGAAAAATATTCTAAAAGCATGTGCAGAGGGAGGAGCAGTATGTGTCGAAATGACTAATAGGGGAGATGGAGCAATTAGAATATTTTCAGAATTAGCAGAATATTGTGAAAAAGAATTTCCGCAGGTTATATTAGGGGCTGGATCGATTATAGATGCTCCGACTGGTGCTTTTTATATAAATTATGGTGCTAATTTCATAGTGGGACCAGAAATAGATAAAGAACTGGGTATAATTTGTAATAAGAGAAAGATTCCATATATGCCTGGGTGTGGAACTGTAAATGAAATTCGAGAAGCTCACTCAATAGGGGTAGAATTTTGTAAGATATTTCCAGGTAATCTGATTGGAGGCCCTGCTTTTGTAAAAGCAGTAAAAAGTCCTTGCCCTTGGGTATCCATTATGCCGACCGGAGGTGTCAATACTACAAAAGAATCTTTAGCAGAATGGTTCTCAGCCGGTGTAGTTTGCGTAGGTATAGGGTCAAAACTAATACATAAGGAACTGGTTGAAAATAGGGATTATAAAAAGATAGCTTCTGAAGTGAGAAGAGTTATTAATTTGATTAAGGAAATCAGGAATAATTTAGGTATTTCTGAATCATTTTAATGTATATACTACAGAGAATGTTATGGTATTGAGTGACGAAATAAATATAAAACCAAAATCAAAATGTAAGTGGGATTTGGTTTCTCTTGGTGAAATAATGCTAAGGCTTGACCCCGGAGATATGAGAATAAAAACCACAAGGAACTTTAAAGTTTGGGAAGGTGGTGGAGAATATAATGTAACGCGGGGGCTTACAAAATGTTTTGGACTTAAAACAGCGGTAGTTACAGGCATTGTAAAAAATGAAATAGGGTATCTTCTAAATGATCTGATAAGCCAGGGGGGAGTAGATATGTCCTATATAAAATGGTTCCCATATGATGGAATAGGGAAAAGTGTAAGAGTTGGTTTAAATTTTACTGAAAGAGGTTTTGGGATAAGAGGAGCACTTGGAGTATATGATAGGGCAAATTCAGCTGCGTCAAAATTAAAAGTTGGTGACATTGATTGGGATAAAATATTCAGAGAAGATGGAGCAAGATGGTTCCATACTGGAGGAATATTTGCAGCATTATCTGATACAAGTGCCAACGTTATTATAGAAGCATCAAAAATTGCAAGAAAAAATGGCACTATTGTTAGTTATGATCTGAATTATAGACCATCACTATGGGAAGTACTGGGTGGAAATAAAAAAGCTATTGAGGTAAATAGGGAAATAGCAAAGTATGTTGATGTAGCAATAGGCAATGAAGAAGATTTTACAGTTGCTCTGGGGTTTGAAGTCAAAGGCCTGGATAAGAAGTTAACAAAGCTTGATCCGGAAAATTTTAAAAGGATGATAAAACACTGCGTAAGTAAGTATCCTAATTTTAAAGCGGTAGCTACCACACTAAGAAGTGTAAAAACAGCTAATATAAATGACTGGGGCGCAATACTTTATTATAAAGGTAATTTTTTCCAGGCAACAAAAAGAGAAAATTTAGAGATTTACGATAGGATAGGTGGTGGAGATAGTTTTGTTTCCGGTTTAATATATGGGTTTCTTTCAAATAAACCGCCAGAGATAATTGTGGAATATGGTGCGGTTCATGGAGCGCTTGCTATGACTACTCCTGGAGATACAAGCATGGCTTCACTTTCTGAAGTTGAAAAAATAGTTACTGGAGGCGGAGCAAGGGTGAAGAGATAGTTTTGTATAAAGCTGGAAAATATAAAGTTGAAATTATTTTTTAGAAAAATATAACATTAACGAATAGTAAAAACTATATTTAATATAAAGTTAAGAAAGTATTTATGAAAACTTTAGACAAATTTTTTAAAATAATTGAGTTATTGGAAAATGGTAATAATCTGAAACTTCAAGATATTTCAAATATACTAAATATCAATAAAAGTACCGTACATAGGTTTATAAGCGTAATGTTAAAATATAATTTCGTTACAAAGAATGAAGAAAATGGAAAGTACAGTTTAGGACTTAGATTTTTGAATATAGCAACAAAAATAATAGATTCCATTGATATAAGAGAGATTGCTCATCCATATTTAACAGAGTTAGAGAAGATTACAGGGGAGACAATTCACTTAACTACTTTTGATGGTAAAAATGTGGTCTACATAGATAAAATTGAAAGTGAAAAACCGATAAGAATGTATTCTAAAATAGGGAATATCGCACCAATGCACTGTACAGCAGTTGGAAAAGTGATATTGGCTTTTCAGAAAAAGGAAAAAATAAATGAGATTATAAAGAAAGTAAAATTTGTTCGTTATACAAAGAATACCATTACTAATGAAAAAGAATTTAGAAATTGTTTAGAGGAGATAAGAAAACATGGCTATGCTGTAGATGATTGCGAGCATGAAGAAGGTATTTGTTGCATAGCAATTCCTATAAGGGATTATAGTAAAAGAGCTAATAGTGCTCTTAGTGTATCTGCGTTAGTATCAAGAATGAATCTCTCAAATCTACTTTCCTTTAAGGATGTATTATTGGAAAAAGGCAATCTTATTTCAGAAAGTTTGGGTTTTAAAGCGAGCAATATCAAATATAATATATATAAATAGGGGGAATATCTATGAAGATGTTAATCGATAGCGAGTGGGTAGAAGCATCAGATAAAAATTGGCAGGATATTCGTAACCCAGGTACCGGTGAAGTTATTGATAAGATCCCGCTGGCTACTTTACAGGATGCAGAGAAAGCATTAAAAGCTGCCCAAAAGGGAAAAGAAGCAATGGGTCGGTTACCAGCTCATAAGCGTTCGGCAATATTGTTCCATATAGCAGAGTCTATAGAAGCTAAAAAAGCTAAATTAAGTGAATTATTGGCCCGTGAGAATGGCAAACCAATTCAGCAAACCCGGGAAGAAATAGCAGCTGCGATACGTATCTATCGTGGGTTTGCCGAAGAAGCAAAACGTATCCTGGGTCGAGTGGTACCCATGGACGCAGTACCGGGCCAGGAACGGCATTTGGCATTTACTATTAGACAACCATTAGGGGTAGTGGCAGCAATTATACCATTCAATTACCCTGTAGAGCTTTGTGCGCATAAGGACGGTGCAGCACTGGCAGCAGGTAATGCTGTTATTGTAAAGCCCCCAATGGATTGCCCTTTAACTCTGCTGGAGATTGCTAATTTGATGGAGGAAGCAGGACTACCTAAGTCAGCGCACCAGGTAATTACAGGACCTGGAAGATTAATTGGGGAGTTCTTAGCAAGTAGCCAGGGTATACAGATGATAACTGTGACCGGCAGTACAGAAGTGGGTATAAAAATTTCACAACTGGCGGCCAGGAATCTTAAAAAAGTACATCTGGAATTAGGTGGTAACGATGCCACAATTATTTGTGCTGATGCTGATTTAGAAAAGGCAGCCGAAGCGGTTGTCCTGGGTCGCCTAGCCAGGGGGAATGGACAAATTTGTTGTGCAGTTAAGCGAATACTTGTGGATGCTCAAGTCTACAACAGTTTTGCTGAAATCTTAACTAAAAAGGCCAAAGTTCTAAAAGTAGGTGATCAGTTGAATGAGGACACTGATGTAGGACCACTGATTAATGAGGAGGCTTCCAAGAAAGTGGAGATGGCTATAATCGATGCTGTTAAAGCAGGAGCAAAACTGAGAACAGGTGGTAACCGTAACAATGCCTTTATTGAACCTACAGTGTTAACTGATGTACCTCCTAATGTTGAGCTGTTTCGCGAGGAAACCTTTGGACCGGTTGCACCCCTGGTAGCATTTAAAGACATAGATGAAGCGATTGAGATGGCCAATGATACAATCTACGGTTTGCAGGCGGCAATATTCACTCAGGATATCTCTCGGGCCTTTGATATTGCATACCGTCTGGAAGCAGGAGGAGTAATTATTAATTGGTCGTCAGCGATACGGGTTGAAAGTCTACCCTTCGGTGGGATAAAGATGAGTGGCCATGGAAGAGAAGGACTGCTGGATACTATAGATGATATGACTGAACAGAAAGTTATCCTGGTGCATGATGCTCTATCGATATTCAATAATAAATGAATGAACTTATATAAAATATTATTTTTCTTTTTGTAAAAAATAATGGAAAATAAGATTTTTCTAGATATAAAACAAATTAGTAAAAGTTATGACGGAA
>Ga0256868_10000297_pt1 | contig 29873 bp, 30 predicted proteins | sample RVTome_13_FD_187341 | JGI IMG/M metagenome (GOLD analysis project Ga0256868, IMG submission 187341) | Soil microbial communities from uranium-contaminated site in the Upper Colorado River Basin, Wyoming, United States - RVT92D227 HiSeq ...
CGGGGGATGGAGAATTCTCTTTACACCGGACAAAGAGAAAAAAATGATATACGTTTATGCTATACTTCCACGAGGTGATGCTTACTGATGAAGCTTCATAATATGATTCGGAAAAGAAACACTGTTATCGCCTTGAGTGTATTGGTCTTAGCCTTCGCCTGCCTGGTAAGCACTTCCCTGGCTGCTGAGGTGGCAGTCATCAAGGTCAACTACCGCAGCGCTGCCGACATCCTCCCCCAGGTGCAGACCCTCCTCTCCCCTGAAGGCAAGGCATCCGTTGATACACGGACCAATTCCCTGATCGTGGTGGACACGCAGGAATCCCTGACCAAGATCCAGACCTTTGTGGCATCCATGGACACTCCTGCAGAGCAGGTAAAGGTCCGTTTCCGGTTTCAGGAGCAAGGCGTCTCAACGGACAGGGATATCTCGGCATCGGGCAGGGTCTCAGGGGAGCACGGATCAGTGGCCATCGGCAGGGACAGACGGGAGGGGGTGCATGTCCGCGCCAGAGACAACGTGGTGAACCGGCGGGGAAACACGGAATCCTTTATCTCGGTCATGTCGGGGAGCTCGGCCTACCTCTGGGTGGGCAAGGAGGTCCCCTATACCGAGCGATGGATCTACCTCACGCGGCGATACGCCCGCGTGGTGGAGACGGTGAACTTCCAGCGCGTCGAGACGGGGTTTGAAGTACGCCCTATTGTAATAGGAAACAACGTGCAGGTAGAGATCGTCCCCAGGATCTCCTCCTTCGATAAAGAAGAGCAGGTGGTGCGCCTCACCGAGGCCTCGACCACCTTGACCGTGCCCAAGGGGCAGTGGGTGACCATCGGCGGCACGAGCGAGCAGAGCAACGAAGTCTTCCGCGACGTCCTCTCCTACGGCTCCTCCACTACCAACTCCACGCTGTCGCTGTCGTTGATGGTGGAATAAGGAGAATGTCATATTTTATTTAGGTTGTTTAGTAACCCCTATTTTGCCGTGTGTGCCGGAAATATGATATACTATAAGCATGAAACCTCGTGTATATATTGATACTTCTGTCGTTGGCGGTTGTTTTGATGAAGAGTTTGCCGCTTGGTCTTTAAAGCTCTTTGATGAATTTCGTGTAGGGCGTAAAACAGCCGTTATTTCAGATCTCACTCGCCGCGAATTGGAGGGAGCGCCAAAGAATGTAAAGGACGTACTTTTAGCGCTACCTGAAGGAAGCATTGAAAATATCTTTCTCTCAGATGAAGCAGAACAGTTGGCTTCACAATATCTTAAAAATGACGCGGTAGGCGCGAAGCATGTTGCCGACGCCCAACATATTGCAATCGCATCTGTGGAAAGGGTTGATGTGCTGGTAAGCTGGAACTTTCAGCAGATAGTCAATCTCGACCGTATTCATGCTTTTAATGCTGTCAATATTATGCTGGGTTATCCAATGCTGGAAATCAGGAGCCCCAGGGAGGTGACGTATGAAAAAAACGTTTGATGCCGTAAACTTTCAAAGAAAAGTGCGCGCCGAATTGAGCAAGCAATACTTGGAAAATCGTGAGGCCTTTCTTAGGGAACTCACGGAAAAATACGGCACGTTAAAGAAAGCCAAAGGTAAGCACACAGAGAAGGCAACATCGGCACAACGGTCGGACTCATGAATCATGTTTGGCAAGCGAATCCTCTTTAAACAAGGATTGGCTCAGGCCAGAGGAAGATGAAGCGTGGCAAGGCTTGTAACAAGGAGGGGTATATGAAGAAGCCGGGCGATATTGAATATACCGTCCAAATTTGGAAGGAAGGCAATCAATTTGTTGCTCATGCAATGCCTTTGGACGTGATGAGTTCAGGAACGACACCTGAGGAAGCCAGAAAAGCCCTTGATGAAGCTGTTCACCTTTTTTTAGTCACGGCAACTGACATGGGGACTTTAGAGGAAATTTTACTAGAGGCCGGCTACGAATTTACCAAGGGGAAATGGGTAGGGCCATCTTGGGTGGCTGTCGAAAGGCATTCCGCAGTTGTTGGTTCCTAAAGGCTCATCCCCCTCCTTGCCTACTCCCTCAGGAAATTAAGAAAGACCCCCTTCTGCCTTTTATCCTCTTTTTGATTGAGGAATCATCCTTTTTTTTAGAGAATATTCTATCTACCTTACTCTAGAGTTTGTGAAATTTTTGTATTGCTTTGATTCCAGATTAGGTGTAGAAAGTATGTAAAGAAAATTATATCCATCCTCTGTTTTGAAACTGTTGGCAGGGGTGCCAACAGAGAAATGGCATTGATTCGTAAGTTGGGGTATCCCGCCATGCAAGACGAATACTATGCCCATTCCCTAGATGGTAAGCCACCCGAAGATTGGCAATCCCTAGAAGAACACCTAAAGAACGTCGCAGAAATGGCCCAGACCTGCGCCGAAGCCTTCGGCGCAGGCGACTGGGGGTATTTGGCAGTGTTATGGCATGATCTAGGTAAGTATTAAAGATGACAAAATATTATGCGCATAGCGCTAACAAAGTCGGTAAGAAACATGATCTTAAAGATCATCTGTCATCGGTCGATGCAATAATACGCGAATTTCTCACAAATTCTCACATAGCGGGTGAAGCAAGTTTAGCAGGCTTGCTGCACGATTTCGGCAAATATGGCGATTTGTTTCAGGATAGGCTCAAAGGTGAAGCACAAAAAATAGATCATTGGTCGCTAGGTGCTTGGGTGGCACTCTTTGAATTTAAAGCCATAGCTGCTTCGCTGGCTATTGAAGGACATCATATTGGACTGCAATATCTCAATAAAAACCACCTGAAGGCTCTCGACCCAACACAACTTACAACAAATCATCCCCTACAACTCCGATTAAGCGAAGACAATCTCGATGTTTTAAAATCTCGACTGACTTCTGACGGGATAGAACCAAAAATTGTCCTGGCATTGTTAAACAATGAACTAAAAAGTACTGTAAGTTCAATGCTTGACGTCCGCATGATATTTTCTGCCCTTGTTGATGCAGATTTTTTGGATACTGAAGCACATTTCAACAGTATAACAGAAGAAAAACAATATCGGCAGCGTGGGCCGGAATTACAAGAAGAACGAGCGTTGGAGATACTGCTTGATCATATAAAGGAACTGCAAGCCAAGACACAGGCCGCACCGAAGGTGGCAGAGATACGCACAACATTACTTGACAAATGTCTAAAAACAGCAGATTCGGCAGCAGGCTTGTTCACCCTTACCGCTCCAACCGGCAGCGGCAAGACATTGGCGATGTTAGCGTTCGCTCTAAAACATGCCATAGAGAAGAAATTGAGAAGAGTGGTAATAGTCCTCCCCTACCTTTCAATCATTGAACAAACTGCATCTATTTACCGTCGGATTTTCGAAGCGCACTTTGGACGACACTATGTTTTAGAACACCATTCGCTTGCGGAAATTGGGGTAGAAAAGGCTAAATCTGATAGCGAGGGCAAATCTGGTGAACAAGAGGCAGCTGAAAGGCAAAGACGGCTGCTTGCTGAGAATTGGGATGCTCCTCTAATTGTTACCACGAGCGTCCAGATGCTTGAATCACTTTTTTCAAACCGCTCCTCGGCTTGCAGAAAACTTCACCGTCTAACGCGGTCAGTAATTTTGTTTGATGAAGTACAGACTCTGCCTACAAATCTTGCAGTGCCATCTCTTGCAGCATTATCACACCTTGCGCACAACTATGGTTCAAGCGTGGTATTCGCCACAGCTACTCAGCCTGCCTTTGAACATCTGCATGAAAACGTTATGTCTCATTGTGCAACCGGCTGGCAGCCACACAGAATTGTTTCTGAGCCACAAAACCTTTTTGCCAATATGAAACGTGTACATGTTTCATGGGATAGCCCGGACAAAAGTACAAACTGGGATGAACTGGCTGATCAGTTGAAGAAACATTTTCAGGTGCTATGCATTGTAAACATTAAGCGCCATGCCAGGATAGTTTGGGATAAAGTCGGCGAGGAAACATTTCATCTTTCTACTAATCTTTGCCCTGCACATCGTAAGGCTGTTTTGGATGAAGTAAAAATCCGATTGGATCAGAAACAGCCACAGCCTGTTAAACTTGTTGCTACTCAATGTATTGAGGCAGGAGTAGATGTGGACTTCCCCGTGGTCTATAGGGCATATGCGCCACTTGAAGCCATTATACAGGCGGCGGGCAGATGCAACCGGGAAGGCCGGCGGGATAAGTTTGGACAGGTTCATGTATTTCAGCCGTTGATTGAAAACAATGAAAACGAATTTCCCGATCCCAGTTACGGGCAGGCAGCGCAGGTTACAAAGATGCTGTTCAGGCGACATGGGGAAGATAAAATGTGCCTTGATAATCCGGATTTTATAACGGCTTATTATCACGAACTTTACGATATCAGTAAGCCGGAAGCGATGGATAGAACTCAAAGACTATTAGAATATGTCATGGCTGGCAGTTTTCCCGACATAGCGAAAGAATATCGATTAATTAAACAAGATGCCATCAACGTCCTCGTACCATACCAGCCGCTCATCGAAGAATTTGACAAGCTATGCGATGAGGGGAATACAATTGGGCTAACCTCTGAATGGATCAGGCGCGCCCGTCCGCTAGCTGTCAGTGTTTATCGCCCTAAACATGATGACACTATTTGGGATTCACTCATTACTGTGAAGATTGCTGGGCGAAAGGATAAGGAACAAAATGATTGGTTTATTTATATTAGAAAAGAAGATTACCATCCGGTGTTGGGACTTATTCCATCGGGGTCACTCAATAACTGGATCGGATGAAAGGAGGAACAGTTATGCGAGGTAAAACTTATTGTCTTGAAGTATGGGGCGATTTTGCCTGTTTCACTCGACCTGAAATGAAAGTTGAACGTTTCAGCTATCCTGTCATTACACCTTCAGCGGCGCGGGGGATTTTCGATGCTATCTATTGGAAAAGGTCCTACGGTTTCTACTGGCAGGTTGAAAAGGTTGATATTCTTTCACCACCTCGATACATCGCGCTCCGGCGAAATGAGGTAAAGGGAAATATCAGCATTCAGGATGTTTCAAAATGGATGAAAGGCAAGACTGAAATAGAAGAGCCATTTCTAGCTGATGATATGGATAACAAATTAAAGGGTCGTACACAGCGGCAAACCATGGCACTCAAAGATGTTCATTATAAACTTTACGCCCATATGCGGTTTAGAAATGGAGAAGCTAATATTCAAGGACACGATGCACAGTTTCTGAGACTTGCAGGTCATGGGAAGTGTTTTTACCAGCCATTCTTTGGCTGTCGAGAGTTCCCCGCATATTTTGAACTTATTGAAAAACCAGAAATGGAAAACAATGAAACTATAAATAACTGCTCTGCCGAAATCGGGACAATGCTTTACGATACCTTCGATCTCAGAAAGGAAAACGACGAATACTCTCCGCAATTTATCAGTGTTTTTCATGCCTCGATTCAAGGTGGTATCATGGAAGTGCCATCATATGAGAGCGCAGAAGTTTTGAAACCGGAGGACTGAGTATGCTACATCATATCTTAAAATATGCCGAGAAACGTGGACTTGTTATAGAAGCTGGCTTTAGTGGTCGTCCTTTGAAATGGCTGATTGCCTTTGATGATAAAGGCGAAAATCCACAAGTAATTCAGTTGGGTGACGTTAAAACAGGGCAGCATCAACCCAATTGCCCTCATGCCGGAACAAAAGCTCAAGGACGGGATGGTGCTCACTTTCTTGTTGATAAGCTTTCCACGATGACTCTCTATCAGGGCACGGATGTTCCCACGTTAATGAGACCAAAATTTAAGACATTTATTGATCTGTTGCAACGGGCGAGTTCATCAATGCCGATATTATCAACGGCAGCTAAAGCGCTCAACAGTTCGGATAATCGCGCTGCTATCTGCAAACAACTAAAACAAAACGAAGCAAAGAAAGGTGATTTTGCTAAGTTGAAAGTCGGACTTGTCGATTTAGTGGACGCTCCTGATTGGCATGACTGGTGGCGAAATGAATTTAGGAATCAACGTACAAATCCAGTTAAACAGCTTCATAAAAATAAGAATGACAACACACCCAAGATGCGCTGCCTGATAACAGGTGACTTGATTGTACCCGTTGAGCGACACGAGGACAAAGTTCAGGGACTAAAAGGCGTCGGTGGTAGAGGTGGTGATAGTCTTATTGCATTCGATAAAGACGCCTACTGCTCCTATGGGCTAAAAAATGCATTTAATGCAGCGGCCTCTCAAGAAACAGCAAAGATCTATGTGACAGCGCTAAATGATCTCATTGAAAAGCATAAAGTCAGCTTAGGCAATGCCTACATCGTCTATTGGTTCAAGCAAGCAATTGAAGGAACAGAAGACGATCCATTGGCATGGATGCAGGTATCAGGAGAGAAAGAGTTTGCCGATGCAATGGATCAGGCAAAAAGGACGCTCAGATCCATAATAACTGGCAAGAGACCTGATCTTTTAACTAACGAATTTTATGCCATGCTTATTTCAGGTTCACCGGGTCGTGTTATGGTGCGTGACTGGCATGAAGGTTCGTTTAAAGAACTTATCATATCTTTGCAAGCATGGTTCGATCATTTGGCGATTACTACAATTGGCGGAGATAAACTCGCTAAGTGGACAAGCTTCGAGCATATTATAACAGCACTGCTACCGCTGAGAAAATCCACTTAGAAAGACACTGACTGGATCAAACCTATCGGTGCTTTTAGCCGTGCTTTCTGGCGAGCAGCTATTTGTAAAGAACAACCATTCCCACTAGCAGTGCTTGGGCGGGTTGTCCCGATGCTTGCGCCGCATATAATTGCGCTTGCTGTAGAAGGGAGGAAAGGGGGTAAAGAAAGGTCACAAGAATATCCAGCTTTGTTAATAAATCTACTTTATCGTCGTATGGCTTTAATTAAAGCTTATTTCATTCGCAAAGGAGGTAATCACGGTATGGATACTTATCTAAATCTCGAACACCCACAACCAGCGTACCACTGTGGCAGGCTGCTTGCGGTGCTTGCTCGCTTGCAGCGAGATGCTCTTGGCGACGTAGGAGCAGGAGTTGTGCAGCGTTACTATTCTGCAGCAAGCCAAACACCTGGGCTTGTTCTTGGTCGTTTGGTAAGAAATGCTCAAAACCATCTTGGAAAGCCTGAGATGAAAGGCAGAACTAAATGGATAGAGGATTGGTTGAAAGAAATTCATGGGAAATTGAAGGATAACATGCCAAGGACGCTGACCCTTGAAGAACAGAGTCTTTTTGCTCTTGGGTATTATCAACAACTTGCGAGACTCAATAATGATTCTCAATGAAAAGGAGGAAGACTTATGAGCATTCAAAACCGTTATGAATTCCTTTATTTGTTTGATTGTGAAAACGGCAACCCTAATGGCGACCCGGATGCAGGCAATTCTCCGCGTATTGATCCTGAGGATATGAGAGGGCTGGTTTCCGATGTTGCTTTAAAACGGCGACTAAGGAACTATGTGCAGATGGCAAGGGGGAATGAGATGCCGAATGCTATTTTTATTGAACATGCCACGAATCTCAACACAAAAATTGCAAGAGCGCATGAACAGACTGGCGGTATGCCAACATGGGACAGCAGAGCTAAAAGATGGACACCTAACAAAAAGAAAGTGATAAAAGCGCGCTGGTGGCTCTGTCAAAACTTCTTTGACGTAAGAACATTTGGCGCAGTTTTAAGCACAGGCCCCAATGCTGGGCAAGTGCGTGGTCCTGTTCAGATTTCGTTTGCCCGCTCTCTCGATCCCGTACTTCCGCCTGACTGGGGAATTACGCGCATGGCGGTAACTGACAATGAGATTAAGGGGGCAGATGTCGGATCAAAGGAATTTCAAGAGTGGGAAGAACGGCAGCCGGAAGATGAGCTTCGCACAATGGGGCGTAAGAACTTTATTTTTTACGGCCTTTATGCTGCCAAAGGGTTCATTAGTGCCCATCTTTCAGACGATACAAACGGCACTGGTTTTTCAGAGGATGATCTTGTTCTTCTCTGGGAAGCACTTGCGAAGATGTATGAACATGACCGTTCTGCAAGCAAAGGATATATGGCGCAACGAGGGCTGTTTGTATTCAAGCATGTCGGTACTGACACAAAACCGGAACAGCGAGCAAGACAGGCGAAACTTGGCTGCGCTCCTGCGCAGGCACTGCTTGATATCGGTAAGGTGATAGACATTCAGAAGAATAAGGAAGCCATGAAAAATGATAATGAAACAACTCCTCGCAGGTTTGAACATTATGCTGTGACTGTAAACAAAAACAGAATCCCAAACGGAGTGGAATTGTTGATTTGGGACGATACAACAGGCAGACTGGAAAAGGAACACCCCAATGGCTGAAATTGTTTCTTGGAGAGAAGCAGAGGATGAACCTGTTCCGATTTCAGCACTTAACCAATACAGCTACTGTCCTCGCCGCTGTGCCCTGATTCATATCGAGCAACTCTGGGATGAGAACCGTGCGACAGCCGAGGGGAAGATCATGCACGAGCGGGTCCATGAGCAAGACCGTGAGTCCAGGGGCGCTGTGCGGATTGAATACGGCCTGCCGCTGCGATCTCTGAGGCTCGGTCTGATCGGCAAGGCCGACGTGGTGGAGTTCCTTCGTGTGGGCAAGGATATGTGGCAGCCTTTTCCCGTGGAGTACAAACGGGGCAAGCCAAAGCATGACCACTGCGACTTGATTCAGCTCTGCGCCCAAGCCCTATGTCTGGAAGAGATGTTGTCTGTTTCTGTGCCAGCGGGTGCTATCTTTTATGGCCGTACCCGGCGGCGTCTTGATGTGACGTTCGATAAAACCCTTCGGCGTGAGACCGAAGAAACTGCCGATAAGGCGCGCCAATTGATTACAGCCGGGGTCACGCCTCCGCCGGTTTATGAAAAGCGGTGTAAAAGCTGTTCACTCATCGGAGAATGCATGCCGAAGACCATCGGCAAAAGGCCTTTGGTGAAACGGTATTTGGATCGAATGGTCAAATCGCCATGAAAAAGCATCTCAACACACTTTTTGTAACCACGCAAGGGGCCTATCTCGCCAAGGAAGGGGAAACGGTTGTCGTCAAGGCGGACGGAGAGGTTCGCCTCCGTGTGCCGGTCCATACGCTTGGCGGGATCGTCTGCTTCGGCACGGTCTCATGCAGCCCTTATCTCATGGGCTTTTGCGCGGAAAACAGCGTGGCAATAAGCTTCTTGACGGAGCACGGCCGCTTTCTGGCCAAGATTCAAGGGCCTGTTTCAGGGAATGTCCTGCTCAGGCGCGAGCAGTACCGGAAGGCGGATAACCTCACGTTCTCCGCGGGTATGGCAAAATTCATCCTGACGGGCAAGATCGCCAACTGCCGTACTGTATTGCAGCGGGCGCTGAGGGACCATGCCAGCAAGATCGCGGGACAGGGGGTCAGAAACGCCTCCATGCGGCTCAACCGTCAGCTTGAATTGCTGGATCAGGATGCGCCGCTGGATGTTCTGCGCGGCATCGAGGGCGATTCGGCCCATATCTATTTCACTGTGTTCGATCACCTGATCGTCGCGCAAAAAGAGGCCTTTCGTTTCGATGAGCGAAACCGCAGGCCGCCGCTGGATAATGTCAATTGCCTTTTGTCTTTTATCTACACCCTTTTGATGCACGATGTGCGGTCGGCCCTGGAAGCGGTGGGGCTTGACCCGGCAGTCGGTTTCCTTCATCGGGACCGCCCCGGAAGGCCAGGTCTCGCGCTTGATCTGATGGAGGAATTCAGGCCGTTTATCGCTGATCGTCTGACCCTGTCGTTGATCAATCTTCAACAGGTGCAGGACAAGGGATTCAAAAAGATGGATGCCGGGGCTGTGGTGATGAATGATGAGACGCGTAAGACAGTCCTGGTGGCTTATCAGGAGCGAAAGCAGGAAGAGATCGTGCACCCTTTTCTGGACGAGAAGGTGCGGATCGGAATCCTCTTCCATATCCAGGCCATGTTGATGGCGCGGTATTTGAGAGGAGATTTGGATGGCTATCCGCCGTTTATCTGGAAATAGCCGAAGGTCTCCCTTCGGTCAGGAGGAATAGAATGTTCGTACTCGTCAGCTATGATGTGTCCACAACAGACGCGGGAGGGCCCAAGCGCCTCCACAGAGTGGCAAAGGCCTGCCAGGATTATGGCCAACGGGTCCAATTTTCTGTTTTTGAATGTATTGTTGACCCTGCTCAGTGGGCCGTCTTAAAGCAACGGCTCATTGATGAGATAGATCAGAAAGTGGACAGCTTAAGGTTCTATTATCTCGGCTCTAACTGGCGCAGACGGCTTGAGCATGTCGGCGCAAAAAAAGCCATTGATCAGCAGGGACCCTTGATTGTCTAAACGCTGGTTGCGAACCTGAAGCGGGCATGAATCTCCAGGGGGGTTCGCAGAAGATGTAACTGGTAGAAATCAAAAGATTTAGCTAACAAGCTCTTTGACAATTGAATATGATGGGGAATGATTTTGATGGGATGTGCGGAAATTAAAGAAAAAATGCTTTGAAATCAAAGAGTTGGCGTTAGTACGTCGCGCCCCGTACGGGCGCGTGGATTGAAACTCGTATATTGGGTCCCTACCTGATTGTGATGCCGTCGCGCCCCGTACGGGCGCGTGGATTGAAACTTTTGTGGCAGGGAAAGCAACGTGGCGAAAAAGCGTCGCGCCCCGTACGGGCGCGTGGATTGAAACGAATACAGTATGTCTCGCCGATCTCACAAAGAGCGTCGCGCCCCGTACGGGCGCGTGGATTGAAACTATACAAGGGTAAATCTAATTTCACGCCGAAATGCGTCGCGCCCCGTACGGGCGCGTGGATTGAAACTTGGCTTTTTGCCGAGCATCTTGATGGGCATGTGAGTCGCGCCCCGTACGGGCGCGTGGATTGAAACTATCAATAGAAGTGGTACTCTTCACGCTAAGGGATGTCGCGCCCCGTACGGGCGCGTGGATTGAAACATCGTTGGCGATATAAAGATCTCAGTCAAGAGACGTCGCGCCCCGTACGGGCGCGTGGATTGAAACACCCAGGGATACATGTGCCCCACCGCCTTATTTAGTCGCGCCCCGTACGGGCGCGTGGATTGAAACGAAAGAAGAAATCCCGGAATCGCGCAGGGTTCTTGGTCGCGCCCCGTACGGGCGCGTGGATTGAAACATGTTAACCTCCCTACCCTCAGCATTCTCCTCCGTCGCGCCCCGTACGGGCGCGTGGATTGAAACAGTAAAATGAGGTAGTTAAGCGCGAAGAAGATGATGTCGCGCCCCGTACGGGCGCGTGGATTGAAACCATCATCGCCTCAAATTGGCGGGCATAACGTTCGTCGCGCCCCGTACGGGCGCGTGGATTGAAACATATAGCAATACTCACACCGATGTGGGCATCGCCGTCGCGCCCCGTACGGGCGCGTGGATTGAAACATCAAGACACCACAACGCTTGCAACGGGTTACTGGAGTCGCGCCCCGTACGGGCGCGTGGATTGAAACTTTACCCGATCCCATCTCCTCCTCCTCCTGGGGTCGCGCCCCGTACGGGCGCGTGGATTGAAACGCAATATAGCTCCCCCTACCATTAATATTTTAATGTCGCGCCCCGTACGGGCGCGTGGATTGAAACATCAGGTGCCTTAATCACCAGCGTCAGCGGATCGCGTCGCGCCCCGTACGGGCGCGTGGATTGAAACCATGCCAGCTGCGGCAAATGCCTCACAGATAGGCGTCGCGCCCCGTACGGGCGCGTGGATTGAAACAGAAAGGCCATGATTTCAAAGGGATGGCTTGGGTGTCGCGCCCCGTACGGGCGCGTGGATTGAAACAAATTCCCATCTAGGGAATACCATAGAAGAAAGTGTCGCGCCCCGTACGGGCGCGTGGATTGAAACAATAAAATGAGGTAGTTGGACGCGGAGAAGATGATGTCGCGCCCCGTACGGGCGCGTGGATTGAAACTTTGTTCAGGTGATCGTGGTGCACCCGGATCCGGCGTCGCGCCCCGTACGGGCGCGTGGATTGAAACACGGGTGATAGAATGTATCCTGGACAAAAAGAACTCGTCGCGCCCCGTACGGGCGCGTGGATTGAAACAGAACAAGATGCTTTAAAGATACTAGAGGAAATGGTCGCGCCCCGTACGGGCGCGTGGATTGAAACGTAGTATACGAGAAGGATATAACATTTGTTTAGAGTCGCGCCCCGTACGGGCGCGTGGATTGAAACAAATTAATACGCCATTTCGTTTTCTTCCACTTGTGGTCGCGCCCCGTACGGGCGCGTGGATTGAAACATCATCTATCCCTTTGGAGATTGGAAGAAGGCATGTCGCGCCCCGTACGGGCGCGTGGATTGAAACCCCTAGTAGTGGACTACTCATCTACCACTCATCTGTCGCGCCCCGTACGGGCGCGTGGATTGAAACATGTTAACCTCCCTACCCTCAGCATTCTCCTCCAGTCGCGCCCCGTACGGGCGCGTGGATTGAAACACGAACTGAGAACATGGCTTCAAAGTCGTTTCGGGGTCGCGCCCCGTACGGGCGCGTGGATTGAAACATTTTGGGGTAGGGAAAACGGCTCGGAGAAAATGGTCGCGCCCCGTACGGGCGCGTGGATTGAAACAAGTTAAATAAAGAAGGATACCCAGAGATCCGCGCGTCGCGCCCCGTACGGGCGCGTGGATTGAAACCATTTGGCGTCCCCCCCGTCGGCAGCACTTGCGCGTCGCGCCCCGTACGGGCGCGTGGATTGAAACATGCTTACAAAAAGGCGGTTGAAGAATTAGGCGGTCGCGCCCCGTACGGGCGCGTGGATTGAAACTTTGTGGGGGAGTAAGGGAGGAGTGGTAGTGGAGGTCGCGCCCCGTACGGGCGCGTGGATTGAAACCATTGTCGGTGGCTGGGACCGTGGTGGAGATGATGTCGCGCCCCGTACGGGCGCGTGGATTGAAACACATTCCACCAAGGCTAAAAACCAACCAGTTGGCGTCGCGCCCCGTACGGGCGCGTGGATTGAAACAATATAATGTAGGAAAGGCAAAGTATCTTGTCAAGTCGCGCCCCGTACGGGCGCGTGGATTGAAACGATGCTACTGATACGATTATCATCCAACAGAATCGTCGCGCCCCGTACGGGCGCGTGGATTGAAACTGTAAAAAGATGTTTGGAGTGGAATGTGTGTCCGTCGCGCCCCGTACGGGCGCGTGGATTGAAACACTCCTCCTCTCTTTTCCTACCCTACCAATCATAGTCGCGCCCCGTACGGGCGCGTGGATTGAAACAAGCTTACGATCTGGGCAGTCATATTGCCTCTCGGTCGCGCCCCGTACGGGCGCGTGGATTGAAACTTGAAATCCGCCGCCCGCATCACGATAAAGGCATCGTCGCGCCCCGTACGGGCGCGTGGATTGAAACCCGTGATATTGACGTTGCCTGAAAATGTGCCGTCGTCGCGCCCCGTACGGGCGCGTGGATTGAAACTTCCGTAGTACCCTTAATGACCTTCATGGTGCCGTCGCGCCCCGTACGGGCGCGTGGATTGAAACGCGCCGACGCTGAGGGCCGTAGTTATAGTAGCATTGTCGCGCCCCGTACGGGCGCGTGGATTGAAACGAGCCTTGCGGCCTCACCTATTCCGCCGCCCGCAGTCGCGCCCCGTACGGGCGCGTGGATTGAAACCGGCGAGGGAACGACCACGGAGTATGGGCAGAGATTGTCGCGCCCCGTACGGGCGCGTGGATTGAAACCAATAAATTAAAAACAGTATTCATACCATGTGTCGCGCCCCGTACGGGCGCGTGGATTGAAACAGATAGCACCGCAAGGGAAACCTATGGATCGAGCGTCGCGCCCCGTACGGGCGCGTGGATTGAAACAACGTTGAAGCGTGGCAAAGAATATCATACTTCTGTCGCGCCCCGTACGGGCGCGTGGATTGAAACTCTTGGATGATTCTTTGTCGAACAGGATGCCGTCGTCGCGCCCCGTACGGGCGCGTGGATTGAAACGACCCTATCAACGTCACCCTTGAGGCAGAAGCAGGCCGCACCACATGCGTGTGTTCTGTTGACTGAAAGCCCGCCTTTATTCTAAACTTGCCTTGTGAAGAAGAATGGAAGCCAGGAACAGGTCCTGCTGATCTTTCCCCCTGTTGCCAAGCCATCTGAGCCGCCGGCAGGCATAGCCGTGCTTTCCGCAGCCCTGACTGCTTACAATGTCAACCACACCCTGCTTGACGCCAATCTCGAGGGGATGCTCAGCCTCCTCGCCAGGCCGTTTGCCCCTGCGGACACGTGGACGCGCCGCGCGTTTCGTAATCTCTCAAAAAACTTAAGCAGCCTCAAAAGCCCGCGCGCTTATAAGAATATCGACACCTATAAGCGGGCGGTATTGGACATTAACCGCCTGCTTACCATGGCAGGCGGTGAAGAGGTGCGCATAAGCCTTGCCGATTATACCGACGCGCGTCTTTCGCCGGTCAAGAGTGATGATCTTCTCTACGCTGCCCAGCATCCGGCGGAAAATCCCTTTTACGCGTATTTCAGCAAGCGCCTGCCAGCTATCATTGAGCGCGACAAGACAACAATGGTTGGGTTTTCCCTCAACTACCTGAGCCAGGCCCTCACGACCTTTGCCATGATCGGCTTCCTCAAGCAAGGGTTCCCCGGTATTACTATCGTGCTCGGCGGGGGGCTGGTTACCTCGTGGATGAGCGGCGTGCGCAGGGAAGGGCTTTTCAACGGCCTAATCAATCACTGCGTCGCAGGGCCTGGAGAATACCAGCTCCTGGACCTGCTCCGGAAAAACCCTCCGCCAAAGATGTACTTTACGCCTCGCTACGATTTCTTGCCAATAAACGATTATCTGGCACCGGGGCTGATCCTGCCCTATCGATCTGCCATTGGATGCTACTGGGGCAAATGCTCGTTTTGCCCTGAAAAAGCCGAGGATACTTCTTATGAGCAGATCCCGCCGGAGAGGGCGGCGATGGAGCTCCGCCATCTCGTCGCTCATATGAAGCCGGCCCTGATCCATCTCGTGGACAATGCCGTCAGCCCGGCCCTGATGCAGGCCCTTGTCAAACAGCCGCCGGGCGCGCCGTGGTACGGCTTTGCCCGGATCACCCCGCATTTGAAAGACCCCGGGTTCTGCCTGGCCTTGAAACAATCAGGGTGCGTTCTGCTGAAACTTGGCCTCGAGTCAGGTGACCAGGGCGTGCTCGACGCCCTGAACAAGGGGATTGATCTGGAAACTGCATCGCTGGCATTGCAGACGCTAAAAAAGGCCGGTATCGCCACCTATGTCTATCTCCTCTTCGGCACACCAGCTGAGACACGCCTTGAGGCGCGGCATACCCTCGATTTCGTGGCTGACCACGCAAAGGAAATCCGGTTTCTGAATACGGCCATCTTCAACCTGCCCGTCAACAGCCCGGAGGCCGCTGGTCTTGAGACAGCCGGTTTTTACGAAGGTGACCTATCCCTGTACACCGATTTCCAACATCCCCAGGGCTGGGACCGACGATCGATCAGGGAGTTTCTGGATACGGAATTCAGAAGGCACCCGGCAATCAGACCTATACTCAACGATCATCCGCCTCTCTTCACCTCGAATCACGCCCCCTTTTTCGCGGGGACCAGCCCTTGAAATATAAGATTTAAACAGCACACCCCTTGCCTTAACTTCCCCGCGCCCCCCAAGGGACCTTTTTATTGTCTGCTTGATGAGGGGGCACCTATTGAAAAAGGCCCGGGGGAGCAGGCCACCGGTCTTATCAAAAAGTTCTTGCCCACGCAGACAAGACATCAGCGGGCTGAACAAAGGTTTATTTATTCATTAATTTCTGCAATATCATGTAGTTATCATGGTTTGAGCCTTCCTTGGGATAAAAGCCGATTTTTTTTGCTTGACAAGTGAATTATTAAGCTATATATTTATTATAATAGTTATATATTACATTAACCAATTGGCCTAACGGTATATAGTAAGGAGGCGATGATCCATGATTGATTTCAAATTGGACCCCAAAAGCGGCATTCCATTCTACCGCCAGGTTATCGACCAGATCCGTTATGGAATTGCTACGGGGAGCTTGAAAGTGGGGGAGCAGCTGCCGACGGTAAGGGCCCTGGCTGTCCAGCTCAAGGTGAATCTCAATACCATCAGCAAGGCATATCGGGAATTGGAGATTCAAAATGTCCTGGAGACCCAGCAGGGGACGGGCACTTTTGTAGGGCCTGTAGAAATACAAATCCCCCTGGAAGAACGGAGGAACAAACTGGAAGGTATTTGCAACGAATTTTTCAGCATTGCGACGACCTACGGGTTCGCCGTCGATGAAATGATTAATGAACTAAAACTAAAAAAGAAACAAGGAGGCATACCATGAGTATCAAAACGGAATGGAGAATTGAAGGTACGGAAGGCTATGTAAGCATGGCAGAAATCCAGAAAAATTTTAATCCTATTGCTCTGACAGTCTTTGCTCTTTTACTGCTCGCAGATGGATTATTATATTTTAGCGGGACGATTAATTTAATGGCGGCATTAGCCGGAATAGTGATTGCGCTCCTTGTGGCATCAGCATTCAGAATAGCCGAGCAATGGGAAAAGGCGGTTATTTTACGACTTGGTAAATTTAGTGGTTTAAAGGGCCCCGGTCTTTTTGTGATAATTCCCATTATTGACTGGGTAAGCACATATATCGACCAAAGGATCCGGGTTAATGACTTCAATGCAGAAAAGACCCTGACAAAGGATACGGTGCCGGTAAATGTAGACGCTGTTGTTTATTGGATGGTCTGGGATGTGGAGAAGGCAGCCCTGGAGGTACAAAGATATGCGGCCGCTGTTTATTATATTGCCCAGACCGGATTAAGGGACATTATCGGTAAGCATGAACTCGCTGATCTTCTTCAAAATCGCGACAAAATAGCAGAAGATCTTCAACATACTCTTGACGAACATACTAATCCCTGGGGTATCACCTGCCAGCACGTTGGGATTAAAGACATTGTCATACCACCGGATCTTGCGGACGCCATGAGCAAACAGGCGCAGGCGGAACGGGAGCGCCAGGCCAGGATAATCCTCGGCACGGCTGAAACAGAAATTTCAGAAAAATTTGCCGAAGCCAGCAAAAAATATCAGAACAATCCCGTGGCCCTCCAACTGCGCGGCATGAATATGCTGTTTGAGGGACTCAAGGAGAAGGGCTCACTGATTATTGTCCCCAGCTCAGCGCTTGAATCTATGAACCTGGGAGCCATCGGCGGTTTGGCTGCCCTTGCTGAAAGCAGCGCTGAGAGGAAAAAGGAATAAAAACTTTTGGGCAGAGGGTAAAAAGATTAAGGAGGAATCATGAAAAAGCACATTAAAATAGCATTGATAATAGTTAGCTCTTTGCTTTTGGTTGCTTGTGCCACGTTATCGAAAAAATCGGAAACGAAGTTATACGTAAATGATTGGCCCGCTTTTTCACTCTCGTATCCCGCCCATTGGTTGAAAAAAACGTCGGATTCTAAATTTGTTTTCAGGGCCGAAGCTCCCAAAGGATTTCCCGCATTTAGAATCGCAATCATATCAAATATGGATATGCCTTTGAAATATTCTACCAGCATATATCTCCCTGAACTTTCAAACATGGGGAAAGATATCAATGTGTTTTATGATAAGAAAGCGAAGTTGAAAGACGGCACACCGGCCCAGGAAGTGGAACTTGAATGGGTCACGAATGCAGGGATAAAACTGAACACGCTGTTTTTAACTGCCAAAAAAGATGATATCTGGATCTTGGTCACCGTATCTGATACCAAAGGCAGAATCGAGGGGGATCTAAGGAAAATCCCCTATTCCCTGAAGATCAAACCGGTAAAAGAAGCCCCGATCTCATATAGCTACAAGGTACCGGAGCAAACGGCTGATGGTTGGCAGACAGCTCATGTCGCTGAAGCAAACCTTGACGAAAAAATACTGACGGATCTTATCAAAAATATTCTGAATGAAAAATATAAAGATATTCACAGTGTCTTAATTGTTAAAGATGGGAAACTGGTGCTAGAAGAGTACTTCCCCGGCCAAGATTATGAACGCGATCATATTTCCTTCACCCGTGATGATATGCATGGAATTGCGTCAGTGACAAAAAGCTTTGCATCTACTTTAATCGGCATTGCTATTGATAAGGGAATGATAAAAGGCACGGATCAAAATCTTATTTCCTTTTTTCCTGAACACAAAAAACTACTTGGTGAAAATGGCAAGAAGATCAAACTGAGACACATACTTTCTATGACGGCTGGTTTTGATTGGGATGAAACAACATTTCTATATAATGATAGTCATAATCCTTATTGGATTATGCTGGGACCGGAAAGAGAACATATCATAGAGTATATACTGAGTAGGCCAATCAAGAGCCAACCTGGGGTTGAATTTACTTATAACAGTGGACTATCGTTATTGCTGGGGGCAATAGTTGAAAAAAGATCCTCTATAAAAAATAAGGATTTTGCTCAAAAGTATCTCTTTGGACCACTCGGCATCTCAAAATATGAATGGGGATACTGGGATGCCGCGGGTAAGGTCCCCAGGACGGATGGAGGGTTATATCTTCTACCAAGAGATATGGCCAAATTTGGCTACTTATTTGTAAATGGAGGAAAATGGAAAGGACGGCAGATTATATCTGCCAAATGGATTGAAGAAGCAACGAAAGAGCGTATCAAGCTTTATCCCATGATGGCAACGGGCTACGGATATCAATGGTGGCTTTACGAATTCATTATGAATAATGAAATAATAAAATCATATGTTGCGGATGGTTGGGGAGGACAACGTATTTTTATCTTTCCAACTCTAGATATGGTCGTTGTCTTTACAGCTGGAAATTATTCAACACCTCATAGCCAGGTTTTCAATATGATGTATGATATGGTGAATAAGCACATTCTGCCTGCCATAGTATCGTCAAAATGAAAAAATGGCTCAGCACAGCAAGAAGAAAAGAGGGCATCTATTAAAAAAGGCCCGGGTGAACATGCCATCGGTCTTACCAGAAGGTTCTTGCCACTGAAGGCAGATGTTGCGACAATTGACAAAGAGCAACGAAGCCATCCGCGACATCCTCTCCACCGGCAGCTCCAGTGCAAGCGCCACTCTCTACCTTTCGTTGATGGTGAAGTAGGGATAGGGCAACAATCTGACTTAATCCGGCCCCTCCCAAGGGACCTTTTTATTGCCCGGGGAATATGGTAGATTTATGAGGGTATCATTGCAATCATAGACATATAGGTGAGGATGAGGGGCTAACTCTTTGTTTGCCCGTTAAAATCAAACATTCTAAAAAATGGAGGGGAATATGCTGGACTTTGCGCTTTCGCCGGAACAGCTCGAAATACAGCAGCAGGCACGGGATTTCGCGCTGAAGGAAATCCTTCCCAAGGCGGCCTACTATGACGAATCGAATGTCCTGCCGATGGATATCATGAAAAAGGCCTTCGCTGCGGGGCTGTTGAACAGCGGCATACCCAAGGAATACGGCGGCAGGGGATTAGGCATCATCGAGGCTGCCCTCGTTACCGAGGAGCTCTCAGCCGCCTGCTTGGGTCTTGCCACGTCGCTCTCCGACAACGGCCTTGGGATGGAGCCCATCATCTTGTCAAACAAGGAAGCCCTCAAGAAGAAATACCTCACGATCCTCGCCAAAGAGCCCAAACTCATCTGCTTTGCTACGTCCGAGCCGACCATGGGCTCCGATGTGGCGGGGATGCTCTGCCACGCGGCAAAAAAGGGAAACGATTATATCCTGAACGGGACAAAGTATTGGATCACGAACGCAGGTATTGCGGATTACATGACCGTCTTCGCCACCGTCGATCCCAAATCCCAGCATGAGGGGATCTGCGCCTTTGTCGTGGAGCGGGGCTGGGAGGGGGTGTCATCGGGCCAGCAGATCGAGAAGCTCGGGCAGCGGGCGTCCAACACGGCGGCGCTCAATTTTAAAAATGTGGTCGTCCCAAAAGAGAATGTCTTGGCTGAACCGGGCGAGGGGTTCGCGCTTGCCATGAGGACCTTTTCCCGCACGCGCCCGTCCATCGGGGCTTTCGCCGTCGGCGCAGCGCGTTCGGCAATGGAGTTCGCCATCGATTATGCAAAAAAAAGGCAGGCGTTCGGCATGAAGCTCCAGAATTTCGAGGCAATTCAGTTTAAAATAGCGGAGATGTACCAGAAGATGGAGACATCCCGACTCCTGGTTTGGAAGTCTGCATGGGAGTCCGATAACGGCATGGATTCGACGATCAGCGCCTCGATCGCGAAATTTTACGCGACGGAGGCGGCGTTTGAGGTAGCGAGCGAAGCCATGCAGATCGCCGGAGGTTACGGATACACGAAGATGTTCCCCTTCGAGAAGATCCTCAGGGACGTACGGCTCCTCATGATATATGAAGGCACGAGCGAGATACAGCGGGTTATCGTGGCCGGTCACGCGCTCGGCAATTACAAGCCGGTGATGCCGCCGCTTGAGGAACTGGCTATTTTAAGAAGCGAGGGAACCGGGGAAATGTTCGATGATGGGATGAAGGGCAAGACCGCGTGGCGGTGCCGCATGTGCGGATATGTCCATTACGGCGATAATCCGCCTGATGAATGCCCGTCCTGCTTTTTCCCGTCAACCGCGTTTAAAAAGGTGTGGCCCGCTTAACCATTATTCCGATGCCTGTGCCGCAGCAGATACGCTTGCGAGAGCGATTGCCCATGCGATGATGACTGTGCCGAAGGCAGCGTCGGCCTGAGAGCTATACTGATAGGTAAATCGACGGAAATTGATACCCGCCGCCCGGCAGGAAAAAATTCAGTTCCTTGCTTGAAATCGGGAAAAGAAGGGTTATTATATAACCGTATACTAACCCAGAGAAAGGGAGATCATATGGTAACGACGACAGAGACTGCTCAAAAGAGGATCGCAGAACTATTGAAAGAGAAAAAGGACGTGCCGCAGGCGGTCCGGGTTTACCTGCAGGAGGGCGGGTGAGGCGGGCCGGCCCTGACCTTGGCTCTGGATGAGCCATCAGACGCGGACAAGGTATTTGAGAATGGCGACGTGCAATATCTCATTGACAAGGATTTGCTCAAAACGACCGGTGACGTCACCATCGACTTTGTCGAGGCAGGATGGAGGCGGGGTTTTACCGTGAGCGCTCAGAACCCGGTATCGGGCGCGGGATCATGCTCCGCCAGCGGTGGGTGCGGATCGCAGGGGTCGTGCTCATAGGATCTTGAGATATAAGCATTAGATAAGGCCCCTTTATAGGGGCCTTTTTTGTTGCCCCGGTAGGAGGGCTCCGCTGAAGTATCCGGCCGCCTCCCTATCTTCTCACCGGCAACGGAGCAAGGTTCCCTCGCGAAGAAGCCGTAAATGAAGGGGGTCAAACCCCCACAGCCTGCGTAGGTTTTGACCCCCTCCCGGACAATCATGTTAGAAAAAATTACGTTTTTTTCGAACAATGCTCAACAATAAGACTTTATCCTACCCGCCCGATTTTATTAAAATTTTACTATTTAAATATAAATAATAAAATAATAATAAGTCAAGCATTATTTTAATGGGGAAGGGGCGTTTTTTTGCCTGAGAAGTGTGGTAGATTTGCCAGGTCGCACTGCAACTACGTATGAGGAAATAGGGGGCTCAAAGCCGTAATTGACCTTTCCCCCTTGCGTGCGCCTCGCGGAGGATCCGGATGAATACTACACCTCGTTCGGTCTTTTTTCGGTTTAAGGAGATGCCCCTTCTTCTCAGATTCGTTCTGTTTCCCTACAGCCTGATAGGGAGTATTGTATTTGTCTGTGGCTCGTTTATCCCTTTGGTGGAATTCGAGATCGAGGGGAAACAGGTTGCTTGGTCCGAATGGTGGGCCTTTGGGGCAGGCCCGCTCTTTATCGTTATCGGTGTTCTCCTCGGTATCTCCGCCATCGGCTTTTACGGGAAAAAACGCCTTGCCCGCCTTACGTTTCTTGCAGCTTTCGCCGTGGCACTGCTCTTCATCGGGGAATTTGAAGCACCTACCATGAGGGGCATAGTTGTCATGGGGATGGTGTTTCTTATCGTGGGATGGTATTTCTTTGGTAAGAAAAGCGTGAGGCATTATTTTTCATAGGACAAAAAAAGGTGAAAGGCTTTATCTCGTGCTAAAGGTTAGGACATTCCTTGGGTGTTCCCCAAAGACGCATTGGGGCCCGGCTTGAAATACAAGATCTGGAGAGATCCCTTCCGCCCCTCATCATCAATCCCCGCCCACCCCTAACGGGGTCTTGTTATTGCCTTGGGGAAGAATTCCGTTGCAGTGCTTGACCTTCTCTCACCTTTTAACAAAAATTACCGCACCGTACTCCCCGGCGGGACCTCCCGGTCGGGGATGAGCATGATTGGTTTCCCGCCGACATCCGCCGCCAGTATCATCCCCTGGCTCTCTATGCCCCTGAGCTTCCGCGGCTCCAGATTGACCAGTATCGGCACCTGCTTGCCCATGAAATCTTCCGGCGCGTAGGTATGGGCCATGCCCGCCACCACCTGCCTGGTCTCTCCCCCCATATCAAGCTCCAGCCGGATGAGTTTGTCGGCACCCTGAACCTTTTCTGCCGCCGTTACCGTGCCGATCCTGATATCCAGCTTCATGAAATCATCAAAGGTGATCATGTATAGTCCCTATTTCTTGTACCCCACAGGTATAATGATGAGGGGTTCGTATCCCTTGGGCGCCCCGATTGCATCGGCTACGGATGCATCGCGAAAGGCCCCCACGATCCCTGCCGCCAGTCCCAGGGTCTCTGCCTGGAGGAAGATGTTCTGCCCCACGTGACCCACCTCAATATGGGCATAGCGGATCCCCCGCTCCCCGTACTTGCTGGTGATCCGTTCGTACTCTGCCGTGATGACAAAGATAACCGGGGCTGTGGCTATCCACATTTGTGTCAGGGCTGCATGGGCCACGTCCTTTCGGCAATCCTCTTTCCCCACGACCTCGAGGCTGTGGTTTGCCGGGCGATATCGGTATACCCCTGGGGCCAGCGCCTCGACCCCGCCCTTCCCTACCACGGCATAGACATCCAGGGGATAGAGGGCTCCGCCTGAGGGGGCCGCCCGAAACCCCCTCCGCGCATCCGTTATCCCTTGTGCCGCCCACAGCAGCTGCGACAGTTGAACTATACTCAAGGAATCGGGTCGAAATGCACGGACGGTCCTGCGTTCTTTGATGGCCCGCTCCACGGAGACCTCTCCGTTGTAGGCGGGCTGAGGGAGCGTAAAGGAACCCTGCTTATTCGACTTGCCCCACCCCGGAATTGTCAGCGTCACGATGAGAAAGCCGCACAAAAGCCATAGCACCGATCTGCTCATCCTCCCCTCCTTGCGGCACGATACCATGCCTCGTTATATGTAGTGCGCCATGGTCTCCCCCACAGCCTCCTGATGATATAACTTCTGCTCCGCTTGTCAACAGGGATTTGAGGGTTATGCTGCGGTGATGAGGGAGACTGCCCGTGGCACTATCTCTATAACCACAGGGAGGGTACCGATCTGCTCGCCATCCACATCCAACAGGACCTGCTGATCGGAAGAGGCCTCCACCCGCTTGCCGACGAAGGAGCTGACCTTGGCGACCTGATAGATCTTCCCGTTATAGAGCTTCGGGAGATTCAGGAAGACCTCGGGCAGGGTCAGATCCCCAACCACCGTCACCTGGAACAGGCCATCGTCCACCTGCGCCCCGGGGGCCACCAACATGCCGCCGCCATGATACTGCCCATTGGCAACCGCTACGTTCCAGACATTGACCTCCCCGTCAAAGACATCGTCGACCTTTAAGTGTATCTTCTTCTTATCATACTTGAGCAGTGAGACCAGCGTGGCTCCGATGAATGAAAGAAACCCCCCCAGGGCCTTGGTGGTTCTGTTGACCCGCTCATCTACCTCACCACCAAGACCGAAGCTGGCGATGTTATGGAAATATCGGTAGACAGGATGTTTGCGACGGTCCTGATAGCGGATCCGGCCCAGGTCAAGGATGCGAGTATGGGCATTTTTGATGATATCCATGGCCCGGTCCAGCTTCCGATGGATGGGGACGGTCTTGATCAAATCACAGCCGGTACTGCGGGGGATGAACCCAAGGGCAATCTCGGGTCGGATGGGACCATCCTCCCCCATGAGGCCGTTCACCACCTCATTGAGGGTACCATCCCCTCCGACGCATACGATCGTCTCGGCGCCCTGGCTAATGGCTTCACGGGTAAGCCTGGTGGCATCTCCCGGGCCTGCCGTAAAAAAGGCTTCAAACGGTCCGAGCCGATCTCGAGCCAGGGCCTCGATCCGAGGCCACGACTTGCCGGCAGAGCCTGCTGCCGCACGGGGATTGACGATGAAGGCGATCTTTGTTGAGGCCATAATTACCCTCCTGTTTGAAGAAGCTACATTAGCTTTGGGCAGATCGGATAACAAGCATACCCTGATCCGTCATTGCCCCTCTGCAACGATGAGCTCCGCCAACATGCGCTTGGGCACGTGATGAACATCCTTTTCGTCACGCCAGTAGCGGATGTTACCCCCGGGCTCGAGATCCTCGAGCTTCACCCGCTCTGCGGGCTTGCCGAGGGCCACGACGAGCCGGATCTTGAGATGCTCCGGTATATGGAGTTCCTGCCGCAACCGCTCCTTATTGATCGACCCTATCATGCATCCCCCCATACCCTTTTCCACCGCCCCCAGCAAGATGGTCTGCGCCGCGATGCCGTCGTCGCACCACCAATCCTGAGCAATGGTATCGTCGATGAGGATAACGATATAGGCGGTCGGCCGCTCGCCAGGCGCCGGCCCCTCCCAGTCTTGCAGATAGGCGGCCCATGTCAGACAAGGGAAGATACGATCATTGGTCTTCTGGTCGGCGGAGAGAATATACTTGAGGGGCTGGCGATTGGCTGCCGAGGGGGTACAGCGGGCAAGCCCTATCAGCTCCAGCAGGGTCTCGCGCTCAAGGCGATACGATTCGTCAAAGCGCCGGTAGCTCCGGTTGCGCAGGACAAGATCACGCAGGCTGGCCATGGCACCATCCTCCCTTCTCACCAACACGTCGATGCTGAAGGTCAAAACGCGCATCCCCCATAAGGGGACGTTACCTATAAACGATGAAAATCAGATTCCGTCCGGTTAGTCCGTCTTCTTAAACATCTCGCCTTTGGTCCCGCACACCGGGCAGGTGTCGGGGGGTTTTTTCTCGGCCGTGTATCCGCACACCGGGCAGACGTAATAGGGATAATTCTTCTGCGCGCCTCCCAGGCTGTCGAGGAGCTTCTGATAGAGCTGAGCGTGTATCTTCTCGACCTCGTTTGCATAGGAGAAGCTCCGCTCGGCGTCCTTTTTCCCCTCGGCCTTGGCTGCCGCAATCATCCCCGGATACATATTTTTAAACTCGTGGGTCTCGCCCTTGACGGCATCCGTCAGGTTCTCCTTGGTGCCGCCGATGGCCTTGAGGGCCCTCAGGTGGTTGTGGGCATGGACAGTCTCCGCCTCGGCAGCCGCCCGAAAGAGACGTGCTGCCTGCGGGTAACCCTCTTGATCGGCCTTGGCGGCATAGGCCAGATACCTGCGGTTGGCCTGGGACTCTCCGGCAAAGGCCTCTTTCAAATACTCTTCGGTCTTAGGCATCTGCTTTCCCTCCTTCTCGCAGTATTTAAGAAATAAGATATTCTTTATGTGCCTGATTGTCCAGGGTGTTCCTGAAGATCAGATTGGTGTGCACATACTGCGCTTATGGTCACCATGCACCTCCGAAGTATGGGATGCCTACCTCAGCGTCCACAGCCACAGGCTGAAGGCCATTACTATCATGCCGACGATGATGCCAAAAATAGGCCAGTGTTCGGCATCGAAGGACTTGGCAAAGGGTATGAGCTCATCGACCGAGATGGCGACCATGATCCCCCCGACAGCCGCAAGGACAAACCCCATTACCCTCGCTGACAGGATGGGCATAAGGATTGCCGCAGCAAGGGCGGCGCCGACAAGTTCGCTGACCCCGGAGAGGGACGACCAGAGAAACGCCTTCCTCCTGCTACCGGTGGCTGCATACACAGGCACCGATATGGCCAGCCCCTCGGGGATATTGTGCATAGCAATAGCAATGGCGATGGCCAAGCCGAGATGGAAATCCTTCAGCCCCCCCACAAAGGTGGCTATCCCCTCCGGGAAGTTGTGGATCGCTATCCCCAGGGCCACGAGGAGACCGGTCCTTCTCAACGCAGGGGGGGATTGTCCGTTGGCAAGGCCGTATCTGCCTTTGGGGTGATCGTGTTGGGCGATGTAATCGTGGGGGATGAGGAGATCGATGAGGAAATAGCTCCCCATTCCCGCAAAAAAAGCGATATGGGCCCCCAGAAAGCCGACGCCCTCGGTCCCTATGGCCCCGGCCAGAAGCTCTACGAAGGAGACGAGGATCATAACCCCGGCGGAGAAACCGAGGGTGAAGCCGATGAACCGGGGGCCTGTCTTCTTGACTACGAGGCCGAGCAGGCTCCCGACGGTTGTCGAAAGCCCTGCCCCCAAGGCCAGAAGTAACGCTATCCACATAGGGGTATCACCAGAATCTCATAACAATACATGATCAATGCGGTATCTGCTTGCCATTGGGCAATCTCAGAAAGCATATCGTATGCCGATTTTATAGCACACTCCTTGGGGAAAAAATAGTGAAACGGAACCACTGTGTCGATCTTCTTCTTGTTCGCGGGTATATCCAGGAATGTCTCATCGAGGAGAGCGGTTCTGCGCAGTCGCTGAAGTCGGAAAAGATTTCCCTGAGATGATCAGAGACCTCCTCGTAAACCCTGAATCTGGGTGCGAGGACGACGGAAAACAGGTAAAGCCTTCCGTAAAGGGCCAAGGACTTTGCACAAGACATGGCGGGGTGTATGTCGAAGGTTTCCTTAACAGTACTCTGTCTCGTGCCTTTTATTTAAAATCCGACAATTCCCAATCAGAGATATCAAAGGGATCCGCAGAACTCCTCGATGATGTTGAGCGTCAGCTTCGGATTCTCCATGGGGATAAGATGGCCCGCGTGGCTGATCATCCGGTAGGTGCTCTGGGGGATTATGGAGGTCGCCATCTTCAGGTCGATGAAGCCCCGGTTCTGGCTCTTTTCACCTTCGAGGATCAGGGTGGGGCAGGCCACCTGCGGCAGGATAGGCCAGGGATCATACCCCATGCTGCCCATGAACAGCGATGCTTCCCTCCTGGGTGAGCAAGTGAGCCGGAGCCCGCCGCCTTCCGCTTCCTTCATGCCATGGTCGATGTAGAGATCGAGCATCTCAGGGTCCCAATCCTTGAACAGCGATTTCGAAAGCAGGTATGTGCGCGCTTCTTCCCGGTTGCTCCAGTGGTCCTTTCGCCTGATGGATTTCGAGGCAAGGGGATGTTGTTCCAGCTTTATCTGTAACGTGTAGAAGTCTTTGGGAAAGAAGATAGGCTCGATCAGAATCAGCCCCCTGGCCTTGAGCCCGAAGTTGGCATGTGCAAGGGTGATGATCGTCGCTCCCATGGAATGCCCTACGAGCGCGGGCCTTGCCAGGTCGAGCAGTGCGCCGAATCGTGCAAGGTCCTCCGATACGGTAAGCCAGCTCAAGCCCCCTTTCTCCGGGTCTGCCTCGCGGTGGTCACAGAAATACGGGGCAATGACGCGCCATCTGGGGGCGAGCTCGCGGGCTATGGGATGCCACATCCGCGGGGTAAAACCCGTAGCGTGCATGAGCATGATGACGGGGCCGTCCCCCTCATAGAGCAGGTAAGAGAGATCGGCATCGCCGATATCCTGGGTCAGTAGCTTGGGCATCGACCCTTGAGACATGGAATAATCTCCTTGATAACGACCGTCATTCCGCCCTCAGTATGTATCAAAATCGGGGTTGCTATCATGTTAAAAGCGGCGGTGCGCCGGCCATGATATCTCTCCTTAATTTTTGATACGGGAAGAATTAGGAACAATTGAGAGCCGAGAGGGCGCTACCTCTCTTATCGGACTCAAAACAACTACGCCCAAGCCTCTCTATCACCCTTGTGGTTTTTCAGACGGCCTTTTCTCAGCCCCCCTAAAAAAGGGGGCAAATAAATAGCGGATCTCTTCCAGGGATTCTTCAATGACCACCGGTATGGCCTTGGTATAGATGTCCAGCAAAATAATGGCATTGATCGCCGAATCTGCCTCTGTCGCCGTTCGTAACCGTTTCGCAACGGCAACGTTGACGACTTCGATATTGTTATAGATCTCCCTGAGCCCTGTTAGATCGAGATCGGCTTGGTGCCCTTCCTTGTGCAAAAAATACTGCGCCAACAGATACATGGAGGTGGCACGGTAAACGGTCTCCTCCGCGCTGGCAAAGGGTAGATGAAATCGCGCCATGGGTTTGAAGAAGGCCATATGCGGGCAGCCGCTCGTCGCCATAACCAGCCCCATTAAGGAGCTCATGCCGCGCTGAACAGTTGTCTCTTGCGTGATAAACCGCTCTGCCGTCATAACATCCACTTGGATTTCACTGTATGAGATGAGACCTTCAAAGCTTTCCACGATATTGACGAGGTGAGCAGCAAGAGGGCAGTGAGGATGAGTATGGGGCGTCAGGGGACAATTGGGGCACTGATGAAAATCGAGTCTCGTCCATGAAGGCATAACATCCAGTATATTACCCACTAATTCGAGTTTTTGTGCATCGAATTGTAGATTAAATATCTCTCGTACGCCTTCCGGCAGCGTGAAGTAGTATTTGATCGTCATGGTTCCCATTGCGTCCCCGCCTCATGATCGCGAACAATTACCTCGCTCTGATGCGCCCCCGCAACGCGCTGCATACCCCTCACAAAAGCCCGTTGTCCGAGGGATGCCTTAGCCGGACCGGCGTCGCGCCGACCTCGGGCCCTTGGCAGGCCTCTTCCTGCTTGCCCCGTGGAGATCCATCGGTACCGCACGGTGGGTCTTCCGCATCTTTAATCTGCGCTTGGAATCCCCATATTTTCCAAATCTGCCGGTCATGGTAGAACTTCACGTTAACCCAACGATAACACGACAGTGCATGGCTATTCAAGGAACATGTGGTGTTCTTTTTCCCCATCAGTTCTTATGCATTAGTATACCGGTGAGGTCAGATCTCTATAAGGCTGCCCCCGGCAGGCAGGTCGGCTTCGGTATAGCCGAACTCCGTCAGCATTCGGCGCGTCATCTCCATGTTTAGATCCCAGCCCATCTTCTCACCGCGAAATTTAGTCGCTATCTGATAGTCGACAACCGGAGCGAGCACGCCCATGGCGAGGAAGTTAGGCTGGTGGCTCGGGTTACCGCCGGGACCGCCTTTGCTGGCCCAGAGCGCATCGATGAGACAGAGCTGCTGGCGCGGGTAAAGGACCTTGCCCGTCCGCTTGTGCATGGTGCCGAGGATCTCGGGTGTCTGGTTAATGGCTATAAGGTAATCTTCGCTTCGCTCCTGATGTCCTGGCCTCGGCGAGAAGGTGCCGAAATGATTCTTCATGGCCATCGTGAACCCGCCGAACCGCATGCTGTGCCTCTTGCACAGGGCGATGTTGATGAGGATATCCACCGAGCCGTTGACTAGGTGGCTCATGCATCGTGCCTTACCCCCCGAGCCTTCCCATGGTGCCGGCACCGCTGTGAGCTCCGTGCTCCCCCCCCACGTGTCTTCAATGCGGCATCCTTCGGCAAGACCGCCAAAGGGTGTGTACTTGCCCATCTGGTATCCGTGGCAGGCATCGTAGATGTGGATGTTAGACGGCCGCACACCGAGGGTAGTGGGCCGTCTAACATCCACA
>Ga0256868_10000298_pt1 | contig 29781 bp, 33 predicted proteins | sample RVTome_13_FD_187341 | JGI IMG/M metagenome (GOLD analysis project Ga0256868, IMG submission 187341) | Soil microbial communities from uranium-contaminated site in the Upper Colorado River Basin, Wyoming, United States - RVT92D227 HiSeq ...
TACGGGTCAACCTTTTGTTTCAGGGCTTCAGTATACTCCTTTAATCCAAAGTTTCCGCCAGCCTGTACCATAGTCTTCAATACGTAAACGCTGTCTTTGCCGTATTTCTTCGCTGTTTCAGCAATGGCTGCTTGAATTTTCTCCAGTGATCCTCGTAAGCTTAAGATGCCGCCTTCAAAGGTGTAGTGTTTGCCGCGGAAAACAGCCCAATCGCGGGTTTCATGTTTTTTGAATATTCCTTGAAGTTGCGCGTCGCTGACTGCTTGTGCTATCTCCAAGGATGCCGCATCAACATCGGTCTCCCAGCCGCTCACGAACTGAGCAAAATAGTGAAGCCCCAACTTTTTTCCTATTTCGAAAATTTCAGTTAAGGGAAAAGCTCTTTTGATGAGAAGTTTTCTTTCCACAATTTTGTCGTCGGTGGTCATGTCATGTTTCTTCTCCTTTAATTCCGCTAAGAACTGCCGCGGCTTCCTCGGCAGTTATCCAACGCTTTTGCTCAGCTTCTGTTAAGCCTTCATTGAGAGTTCTTTCGAAGTCTTCGCGCTCCAGAAGATTGTTGGCACGGCAAAGACTCGTTACGCTTTGCCGAAATGTTTCCTCGTTCTGCATTTTTTTAATCACGGCGGAACCAAGCATTTCCTGCAATTCGACAGATGCTGAACGCGTCAGCAGCTTTAACCGCGGTTCAGAGGCAAGAGTTAACATTTTGCGCAATTCCTGCAGAACACTTACCTCATCGGAGATTGTTACAGGCGAAAATAGGCTGTATCTTTCCTCGCTGCCTTTCGCGTATCCTGCTAGGTAAATTGGCACGCAGACTAAGGTGAGGTCGTCCAGCTTCCAGTTAGCGGCTATCTGTTCCCTGAAAACTGAGGCTGCCCGCTTCAACTCATCCATCATGCCTGTAAAGCTTTTCGTGATGGCTGCGGTTTCGGAAGCTATGCTGGTAATCTGTTTCTTTTTCTCGCCTATTCTAGCCTCACATGCGCTGTTGAGTTTCTTGATTTTGTCCTCTTCCAAAGCTGCGGCGGCGCGGAATTCTTCCTCAAACTTTTTGACGTTTTTGTCGCCCTCTTTTTTAACAGCTTCAATCATGGTGGAGAGTAGTCTAATCTCTTTTTTGACGCCGTTGATTTCTTGGTCGTATTTTTCAAGTACGTAAGTTTGACTCCGCTTCTTCTGAACGGATTCCTTCCGTTGTTCGAGTCTTTGGAGCTTCTGCAGGTATTTCTCGCGTTTTTTCTCCAAAACTGCCGCCTTTTTCTCAGTGCCCTTCAAAACATGCGCGGCAGCCGCGTCACGTTTTAACTTTAGTTTCTCTATGTTTTTTTCCACTTCAGGCGTTAGGCTTGCAACTTCCGCTTCGCATTTTCCCGTTACTAGTCCAACTTCGTTTAACAGCATGTGCTCATGAGAGTCTACTTCTTCGCTAAGAACCTCCAAAGCGTACTGTAGACCTTTAACGTTCGCGTAGATTCTTCTTAAGCAATTCGCCACAGTTTCACGTGCCGCAGCGGCTGCTGGCTCATCAATTTCCGAGGGCAGGAAAACTGCTTTGTCGCCGCTGAAAGTTGAGCCGTTTTTTAGGTACTCGGGGAAAAACTTTAGCAGTTCCTTGTCCGCTATTAAAGCCTTGAATGACAAGTTGACTGGTGATGTGAATTTTTCAGCATTTTTCGCTTGTCTGCTTAGTGCAGCCGCGAATTCTTGAGGAAACGCTGAGTTCTTTTTTAGGTCTTCAACAAAAAGCTCAGTTTTTGCTGGCTCTTTGAAAGTAAAATTGTGAGATGAAGAGGCTAAACCGTCTATAATCACGCATGAATCCTCAAGTGGGGCAACCCATATTGGGTAATAAAGCTTTGATAAGAATGAGGTTTTTTCAGCGGCGTCTCTCAAAAGACCCGTTTTCCTTCTCTGAAACTCAGAGGAGCACACGACACCCGCTAACTCGGCAGGATAGCTTACGCTTCCTTTTTCATCATGTGCTTCGATAATGAAGGGTAAGACCAAAATTTTATCTGCCACTTTGTCTCCACGCCATAGATATAGTTACTTCGTAACTCAAAACTCTTACGAAAACATCTTCAAGGCTTGCTTTGAAACAACGATACACCGATCGGGTTTTTTCCAGTTCCAAAGTTTTGTCTCCACTAATCAAATTAGTATTTGCTTTTATCTGTTTGCGTAATAAAGAATTTTCCCTTTTCTCTAGTTATGCTGCAAAGGCAAGTGAAGGAAATGGGGTTAAAAGCGGCGAACATGTGCTGAACAGATACGCTTAGGCAATTTCTTAAAAGTTATTTGCGTTTGGAATAACTTCGCTTTTGCAGTTGCTGACAAAATTTTGCGTTGCTATTCTGGTTTAAGAAGTGCTTTCTTGACTATCGAAATAATTATAATAAAAATAAGAAGCACTATGCTTGCGACAAACAGATATGTGGCATACGTGACGGTTTCAACTCTGGTAGGCGCGTCCGCTATCTGAAACGATAACCCAGCAAGGTACATGGATCCTGCTAGGAGAATGATTGAAAGTCCTATTATGGCATAATCGAGCCTCAACGTGTGTCCCCAGCGGATTTGCTTAAATCTTGCAGTTCTTACGTAATTGCTTGGAGCATTACTATCCGCCAAAGGTAACAGTGACGTCGGAAAGCTGAGCGTGCTTATTTTTGATACGTATGCTGAGTACGTATTGTTTAAATACAACTATCTATGAAATCTTAATACGTGATAGTAATGCTATATAAAAACATGCTGAAATCCAAAAAAGCAATATCACCCATACTCGCCACGCTACTGCTCATAGTCATCGCAGTCGCAGCCATAGTCGTAACCTACGCGTGGGTAATGACCTACATGGGCACCACAACGCAGCAAGCAGGATTCATCCCGTACAAAGCAAACGTAGCCTTCTCGACAGGCACGATAACCGTCGACATAGGCAACTCTGGGATCTCAAGCGGACAAATAGTCGCAATATACATCGGGGAATCGGCTTCAACGCTTCAAAATCAAACAACGATAAGTCCTACTCTCCCAGAACCAATTGATGCAGGCGCCATCGTCAGCTTCGCCGTTACCAAAACTTGGACCGCAGACACAACATACTATTTCAGAGTGGTACCAAACTCTGGCGCTGCTCTAGAGTTTCAGGCAACATCACCATAAGCAAACTTCTCAATTTTTTTTAGTTACTTTAGACTGTATGCCAAGGACAAATTCTTATTAGGAAAATCATAAATCACTTACAAGCGACCGCTTGCCAAATTGGAAGGACATACGAAAAATGCAAACAATCCTCATTGCAACAAAAGTAACGCTTTCATTGGCTTTTCTGCTTTACGCTTCGTGGAGCGACTACAAAACCCGAGAAGTCACCAACCGCGTTTGGATACTCTACGCGCCCACAGCACTGCTGCTATCCATAGCGGAACTGCTCCTCTACGAGCCCGAGAGGCTATCTTTATTCGGGTTAAGCGTCGGCGTAACCGTCATCATCGCCTTCGTCCTGTTCTATTCAGGCGGATTCGGAGGCGCCGACTCGAAAGCGCTGATGTGCATTGCCATGGCTTTGCCCTTCTTTCCAGCAACACTATTCACGCCTATCTTAACCTCAGGAGTTTCGCCGCTTTCCCAAAACATCTTTCCCTTTACAATACTCAGCAACTCCGTTTTAGTTGCAGCCTTCAGCGGCGTCGCCCTGCTTCTCTATAACCTCTTTTGGCGCGCAAAAACTGGGACAAAACTTTTCGAAGGCACACTTGCAAATGAACCCTTTTGGAAAAAAGTTTTAGTGCTGATAACAGGCTATCGAGTTCCTATTGCCAAGCTGAAAGAGAAATGGCACATTTACCCAATGGAAGACATCGCAGAAGAGAACAGCACCGACACTGAAAAAAGAAGGCTTGTCGTCGTGCCAAAAGACGAGGGAAGAGACGACGTAGTCTCGCGCCTTTCCAAGGCGGTTGACGCTGGAAAAATCGGTGCCAAAGTGTGGGCTACGCCTGGTTTGCCTATGCTCATATTCGTGACAATCGGCTTGATTATTGCGTTGTTGTTCGGAGACATAGTCTGGTTTCTTGTAAGCTTCGCCTTTGGATAACACTTTGACTACACAAAAAGCGCTACGTCGCTGTTAAACGGATTTTTTGCTCCGTTTCGAGTAAGAAATCGATGCAGTCACCATCAAAACTGAGCCGCATCCAACAAGGGAAAATGCATAAGTTTTGTAAAGATAACCTAACGCCACTCCGCCAGAGTAGACGAAAGTGCTCGCGGCAAACAATGCTATTGCTGCCAACAGCAGGAAAATCTCGGCTTTAAATTTCATGTCGTCTCCCTTCTCCACAGTTATGTACATGTTTTTGAATGGTGCTCTACGGGTATTATGGAAAGGTTATTTTAGCTTTTCGGAAAAGTATATACACAAAGGCGGTTTTCAACATTGCAGGCACACTGTAAGAACGAATTGTTGAGTTTTCTGAAAGAAATTCCTAGAAAACTTGACGTTGTAGTTATGCCGGACTTTTTCCTCGACAGACTAATAAGCTTAGATTGCGATGCAGCAGGTTTCTTCTCGATGGTTAAGGATGCAGCGGACAGAAAAGGCGGCAGCATAGACGGCATCACGCAAACAGACATCAGAGGCGGAAACGCCATCAACACGGCATCTGCCTTAGCCGCGCTCGGCGCAGCAGTCACGCCCATAGCCTGCACGAACAAGCTGGGTCTTCAACAAATACGCTTCCACCTTAAACGCTATAATGTTGACACCTCGCACATCAAACTCTCAAAAAAAGCATCATTAACAACAGCATTGGAGTTCAAAGCTGAAAACGGCAAAGCTAACGTCATGCTCAGAGACTTAGGCTCACTAGCCGAGTTTGGCCCGTCCAACTTGAGTGATGACGATTACAAATTGATTGAACGCGCGGATTACGTTTGCCTGTTCAATTGGGTTGGAACAAGAAAATTCGGAACTGAACTGGCGCAAACCGTTTTTGGCAGGGTAAAGGCGAAAGGGGAGGGCAAGACTTATTATGACACGGCAGACCCCACGCCAAAACGCAGCAAAATTCCCGAACTGATGGAAAAAGTCCTGAAGACGCGTCAAGTGGACGTTTTGAGCGTTAATGAGAACGAGGCAATCAGCTACGCGGCACTGCTTAGTAGCGAGATAAGTATGCAGCGTGGAAAACTGCGCTTTGAAGAGTTAGCTATGGAAGCTGCCAGAACATTGGCTAAGCATTTATCCGCGCGGGTTGATTTGCACACCACCAGTTTCTCAGCCACATTCACCAAGAAAGGCGAAACGGTTGTTCCCGCCTTCAAAATCCAAGCGTTCAGAGCAACTGGCGCAGGCGACGCTTGGAACGCAGGAAACATATTAGGCGACGAAAACGCGCTTTCCGACGAGTGCCGCTTAGCCTTAGCAAACGCTGTTGCCGCCTGCTACCTCGCTGACCCAGAAGGCAAGCATCCAACACGGCAAAAACTGGTTAAGTTCATTAAAGCGCACAGTTGAAAATTGCTGAGTTTTGCGTTGGCTAACTATTTTTTTACAGTACGTAAACGTCTTGAATGCTTACTAAGCCGTTGTCTCCGACGATTCTTTTGAGTTCTGGAAGAAGCGGCTCGAGTTTTGATTGTTCATCAATTACTTCTATTATTAAGGGCATGTTGACGGTTACGCCTTCCAAGTGCATTGTCGATTTGCCTCGTTTTCCGAAGCCATTTACGCCAGTCCAGACTGTAGCTCCGCTGACATCAGCCTTTTTTAGTAAATCCATTAGAAGCGTCTGCAGGCGTTTGCCCCCAAGCTCATCGTTTTTCTTAAATCTAATCGTAACGCTCCACATTTTAATTCTCATTAAAGTATCCGCTCCATTATCGCGCTGCCTATCACTCTTCCACCGATTAAGGAGCCCAAAGACAAACCCACGTTGGCGAGTATATTCAAGGCTACGAGGATAAAACGGTTGCCATCGATTGAATTGCTGGTTTCAAGCGCAAACGAAGACATCGTCGTGAGCGAGCCGCAGAATCCCGTAGCAACTAGCAGAGTATATTTTGTATCAATGTTCAAAGTGAGCGCAAGAACAGAGAAAACTCCCAGCAGAAAACTACCGAGGATATTGAATGCTAAAACATTCACAGGAAGCCCGCCAATGGCAACTGGAGAATCAACAATTGAATAGCGGAGAAACGCTCCAACTACTGCGCCGATTGCTAGGAGGACGAATTCGATCATTTTCATGTTTGCCTACCTTTATTTTTGATCAGGTAGGCATTATCAGCATCTTCTTGTGATGCGGTTTTGACTTTTAGGCGGTCAGGGCTAATGCCATAGCGCAGCCTTTGTTTCAAGATTAACCAAGTTGGTTTTATACTTAATGGTCGGAGCAAGGAAAATTTATCTTGTTAAACCCGTGTACGCTGCACTCCATTATTTTAACGGGTGATTTCCTCTAGTTAAATAAAGGAGAATAATGCCTCCAACTGCAGATAGTATGGCAGCATACCCGAAGGCAATCAGTGGCGATACGAAAGCCCAAAGCGTGCCAACTACAACGCTAGACGCGAAGTCGCCAATGCCGTTAACCGTCTGCAACATGCCAAAGCCAGTTCCCCTTGACTCGGTTGGCAACAGGTCAGCAGCCGCGGTTCCCTCAATCGTATCCGTGATCGCCGTGAAGAAGCCTGCTAAGAGAAAGAGCGGGACTAAAACTAAAAAGTCGGCTGTAAGGAAAGCTGTTCCTAAGCAGGTTGCAGCCGATATGAAATAGCCAGTTGCAAGGATTCTTCTCCTGCCAATCTTGTCGCTCAGTGCGCCTATCGGAAAAGAAGAGGCGGCGTAGACAACATTAAGCAGAGTGTACAAGCCAACAGCAATCGCCGAAGCCTCTAAAACGCCTACTCTCGGAGCCAAAACCTCTTGAGCCCTCAAGGTGAATAGACTATTGGCGAAATTTCCAAGCCCAAAAACGCCTACGCCGACTAGGAAGAGATTAAAAGACCTTGGTAGTGCCCTGATTGATTTAACGAATCCTTTGTTTTTAACCGCCATATCGCCATGGACTGGACCGATTGGAGTGCTCGCTACGGGTTTCTTTCGGACTTCGCGGACAAAGAATACGACTATGAAGAACGCAATCAGACCAGGAATCGCAGATATTGCAATAATTTGGTGGTAATTTAGAAACATTAGGAAAAACAGTGCTAAAGCTGGTCCTATAATAGCTCCTACTGTGTCCATTGCTCTATGGAAACCAAAAGCTTTTCCAGTGGCTTCCGAAGGAACTGAATCTGCCAGCAATGCATCTCTGGGTGGTCCTCTGGCGCCTCTTCCCAACCAAGCTGTAACTCTTAAGCCAAGGACTTGGAACCATGAGGCGGCTACCGCTATCAGAGGAGTAAATATGCCTGTTAATGCATAACCAACGCTAATTATGGGTTTTCTTTTTCCGATTCTGTCACTTAAGTATCCAGAGAAAGACTTAACGAAGCTTGATGCACCATCGGAAAACCCTTCAATTAACCCTAAGGCCTCTGGTCCTGCGCCTAAGACAGCGAGGAAGAACGGAAGAACTGCCGTGGTCATTTCATGACCAGCATCACCAAACAAACTAGTAAGTCCCATGGCAACAACATTTCTGTTTAGCCATTTTCTATTCTGTGAACTGTTATCTGTTTTTTTATTCATGTTTTGTCGTCTTCTGGATTTCAAGTGTTTCCTCGCTTTCCAACTAATTTTTCTACGCTTCTCAGCAGGACATTTTCAGTGGCTGCTCGGTCTTTTTCGGAAAACTCGTAGCTTTGCCTCCTCACGTACTCTGCAAGTTCTGAGTTTAAACGATAAAGGTTTTTCGTTTCAACTTCAGAGAGGATTTTGAGTTTGTCTCGCCTTTGGGTAGTTTCCATGCTCTCAACAATGCTAGTTAAGGCTGCATAATGTGGAATGCAAAGGCCTTTTGATTCGCTGAAAAGCTTTGAGAATTCGGCGCTAGATACAAGAAGCTCGGCGGTCTCTTTGATATACATATTCATAAATTCAGTTAGGTGGTTGCATGCGGGACACTTTTGGTTATTGGCAACCATTTGCGCGAATGCGTTTTTGCGCAGATTTTTTTGTTCAGCTATGTCTTGAATTAGCTGCTCGGTGACGCTTTGCATGACTAAGGCGACCCCGTGACCATCGTCAGTTGTTGGCTTGCTTGCCTCAATAAGTATTTTGTAAGAATGATTGTTGCAAAACCCTCTGCTCACGATGATTTTTTCTCTTGCCTTGGAATCCATAACAAGTTCTTGGAGGTAAGTGTCCAAGTATTTCTTTTCAATCTCGGTCTCTATGTCGCAAAGGAAGCACTCGCTGCTTTTTTCGATGGCTCTCTTAATGCGGAGATAAGTAATGCTTGCGCTCATGGCTTTCCTTCCTCAGAGTATCTCCAGTTTTTGTAGTATTGTAATGGCATAATATGTGTCTAGGAAGGTTGATATGCCAAGGTCTGAACGGGCAAAACCTCCGTTTCGCCTTTGGCACTTCAAAACCCAGTCTATTGTTTGTGCTGGGTACAGGCTTTGTTCGCCGAGCAAGTCAAGCGTCATAACGCCATAGTAGGTGTGTTCCATGTACGGCGCGTAATTTATTGGTATGACGGTGAAGCCGCCGTAGGTTTTCTCGCATGCTCTCACAAACTTTGCTGTTTCATGCAGGTCGTTCAGGCTTGGGTTAATAAGATTCATGGAAGCGACTGCGTAGTAGGTGGAGTTAATGTTGGACTGACCTTGTGTTCCAAAGCCTCCGTCGTCATTTCTGAAGGTAAGTAGCCAATTGGCGGCCTCTTCCGTGTTGATATTAATTTGCAGCAGGTGAGCAAGTTCTAGAGCCATTAAGGTTGTAGTGAACTCTGAGGAGACTTCGGAAAAGAAGTCCGTTGAACCAAAGTACTTCTTTGAGTTAAGAATTAAGAGAAGGCGTTTTTTCAATTTTGCTCCAATGCTCTTGCCAGTCAGCAGTGAAGCCTTGGTTACGTAGTAGGTGGAGTAGATGCTATCCAAACGGGCGTCGTCTACGAATTTGACGGTTTTTTCAATATTGGGAAAATTTTCTTTCAGTAAACTTAGGATGACCAATCCGTAATATGTGTCTTGAAGATTTGATTCTGCACCTTGGCAAAAAGTGTAGCCGCCTTCTTCGTTCTGACGATTAACCACGTAGTTAGATATGTTTTTGATAAATGGGGAGTCTCTTAGCCGCCTTTCTTCGACCAACGTGCTTACCGCTCATCTAGTTTGACTTTGGTAGAAGCTATCAGCCTTTGCCCATGAAGCAAAGGCGGTTAATGGCGAGCCTCATCGCCCAATAATCTTGGAAAATGCCTGACCGAATAATTAAGCATTTCTTCCCAATTACGGCAAGTCTCATAGCCAGAACAGACTAACCCTTTTGCCGAGTCTGCCGAAAAGCCCAAATCATTTTAAGCGTATTAGCCTTTTAACCATGAAAGTACTCACTATGCGTGGATAGTGCAGAATTTGGCTAAACTGTTTGGAAGTTCAGGCGTGCGCTTGGCTCTTGAGAACGGTTGGCTTCTGATCAGGGCTTCGGGGACTGAGCCGCTGATCAAGTTGACGGTGGAAGGTGAATCGTTAAAAGTAGCCAGCAACATAATGGCACAAGGCAAAGCGTTAGTCAAAAGGCATGTTGAGGCTGGATGAAAATGAAAGCTGTACTGTTAGCTGCAGGGGAAGGCGTGAGGCTTCAGCCAGTAACGGCTACGAGGCCTAAGCATTTGATTCGCGTAGGCGGAAAACCGATTCTGCAGCACTGTTTAGAAGCGGTGAAAGCTTGCGGCATAACCGAGGCCGTAATCGTTACGCATTACATGGGCGATGCGATCCGCCAATACTTCGGCAACGGCGAGAAACTGGGCTTGAAACTGGAGTATGTGGAGCAATCGGCTGTACTTGGCACGGGCAACGCTGCGAGCGTGGCTGAGCCTTTTGTTGATGGTGATTTTGTTCTTGTTTATGGCGATTTGCTGTTTGCTTCAGACGCTTTGAAGAGGGCGGTTCGCTTGTTTGCGGCGGAAAAGCCTGCTGCTGTGATGGCTGTTGTTCCCGTGGAAAAGCCTGAAAGCTACGGCATAATCGAATTTGCTGATAAGAAACACGTTAAGCGCATAGTGGAGAAGCCCGCTGCTAGCGAGGCGCCGTCAAACTTGGCTAACGCGGGACTATACGTGTTCTCCAAGGAGATTTTTGAGGAAATAAAGCACGTTAAAGCTTCTGTTCGCGGCGAATGGGAACTCACTGACGCCCTTTCGCTGCTGGCTAAGAACGGAAAATCAGTTTTGGCGGCTGAAATTTCCAAGGCAGACTGGCTTGACATCGGGCGCCCGTGGGATTTGCTTGAGGCGAACAGTTGGGCGCTGAAGCGGATGGAACACGCGGTTTACGGGAACGTGGAGGACGGCGCTCACTTGGTGGGTCCTGTGACCGTTGCGGAAACCGCGCGGGTACGCTCTGGCGCTTACGTTGAAGGCCCCACGTTTATTGATGAAGGCAGTGATGTGGGACCGAACTGTTTCATTCGAGCGTGCACAAGCATAGGCAAAAACGCGCGCGTAGGCAACGCCTGCGAAGTTAAAAACAGCATAATCATGGATCGCACGCATGTTGGGCACTTGTCGTATGTGGGCGACAGCATACTCGGCGAGCGGTGTAATTTGGGCGCGGGCACTATAATGGCTAATTACCGTTTTGATGGTAGAGGGGTGAAGATGGTGGTTAAGGACAAGGTTGTTGATAGTGGACGGAGGAAATTAGGCGCGATTCTAGGCGATGACGTTAAGACTGGTGTTAATTCGGTTTTGATGCCTGGCGTCAAGGTTGGAGCGGGCAGTTGGGTGGGTGCGAACTTTATGGTTGAACGCGATTTGCCTGCTAACTCCATAGCTTTGCTACGGCAGAACTGGGACAAACGCGAACGAAAAAGTTGACGGCTCAAAAGAAGGAGAAAACGCAAGCATAGACTTCCAGCAATGTGACTTTACGTTTATCAAGAAATCTTGACCCGTGAAACGGGGCGTTTTGTCAAGAAACGCAAAAATCAACCATAACTCTTCATGTCATGTTGAAAACGACTCTGCTTCTTTAAAAACAGAAAAATGGAAAAGAAGAAAATCGGGCTTGTGCCCGTGTTGGTGGTTTAGTAGAAGCTTTGAATAGCCGAATCTGGGTCAGAGGTTGATGTTGCGAGTTCTTCTATTTTGGTTTTGGTTAAGGTTTTGATGTTGTCGAATCCTGAGAGTTCTCCGTAGCTTACAAGCGTTATAGCGGTTCCTTCGCGTCCCATTCGGGCGGTTCTGCCGATTCTGTGGAAATACACCAGCGCGTCCAATGGTACATCATAGTTAATAATGTGCGTTATGCCTTCAATGTCTAAGCCTCTGGCGGCAACGTCGGTGGCAACAAGCAGCTTCAGTTTGCCGTTTCGGAAAGAGTTTATAGCGAAGTCTCTTTGCGATTGAGTGAAGCCTGCATGAAGCGGCTCAGCGTTGTAGCCTTTTCTCCGCAGGTTATCTGCAACAGCGCTCGTGCCTCTGCGTGTTTTGCAAAATACTATTGCTCTGCCTATGTGATTCTCATCCAGAATACTGCACAGCGCTTCAAATTTGCTGTGAGCGTTCACAAGCATGTAGTACTGTTTCATCTGTGTAAGCGCGATTTCATCCTTGCTTACCAGCACTTTCACGGGGTTTCTCAGGTACCTGTTGCAGACATTCATCACTGTCTTGTCTATCGTCGCCGAGAAAAGACTGGTCTGCCTGTTCGTCGGCACTCTGGAGAGAATAAAGCCAATGTCCTCTATGAACCCCATGTCCAGCATCCTATCAGCTTCGTCGAGAACCACAACTTTCACTGACGCCAGATTTAGTATGCGCCTTTCAATCAGGTCGATTATGCGGCCTGGCGTGCCCACAACAATGTGGACGCCACTTTCAAGGGCGCGTATTTGGTTTCCAATTGATGCTCCTCCGTAAACTGGCAAAACCCGTATTTTCGCGTATTTCGCGAAGAGGCTGATGTTTTCGGCATCTTGCACGGCAAGCTCACGTGTTGGCACCAGAACTAATCCTTGAACTTTTTGGATTGTTGGGTCTACTCGCTCAACCATGGGCACGCCGAAAGCTGCGGTTTTGCCTGTTCCCGTTTGCGCTTGCCCGATGACGTCTTTGCCTTCGAGCAAGGGCACTATCGCTTGAGCTTGAATTGGGAACAAATTATCAAACCCAAGGTCTTCTATTCCTTTCAAGACTTCCATACTTAGTGGCAAGTCTTTAAACGACTGCATTTCCAATATTTCATTTCTCCTGCCACAAAATTTTTCATGCGTTTTCCTTAAGCTTTTAGAAGCTTCGTTAGTTTCATGAGTTAATGTGACGCATCATAAGCATTAGTCCGCCTATAAAAACGTTTAGCACGCATCAACCGCATTTCACATGGTTTCCGCACTATGGAAAGCACTCTCCGAGTTGCCCAGCCCCATTGCGGCTAGCTTTTTATCCCCTTATGCAAATAACACATAACAGTGAATGCCCATTGAAGGTTATAGCATTCAACGGCAGCTCAAGAAAAGACGGCAACACCGCTCTGCTGCTTAAACGTGTCCTGCAAGTTCTCGAAGCAGAAGGCATCAAAACCGAACTTATACAGCTTGCTGGCGCGCCGATACGCGGCTGCAACGCGTGCCGAACCTGCTACACAACCAAGAACAAACGCTGCGCCATCGAAGACGACAAAGTAAACGCGTACATACAGAAAATGATGAAGGCAGACGGCATAATCTTAGGCTCGCCTGTTTATTTCTCAATGATGACGCCTGAACTGAAAGCGCTTATCGACAGGGCTGGCTACGTGGCACGTGCTAACAAGGATATGTTCAAAAGGAAAGTAGGTGCCGCAGTCGTTGCAGTCAGGAGAGCAGGCGCACTTCCAACTTTTGATGCCATAAACCACTTTTTCCTGATAAGCCAAATGATTGTGCCTGGTTCATCGTACTGGAACATTGGGGTTGGAGGGAAAAAAGGAGCTGTGGAAAGCGATGAGGAAGGCATGGAAACGATGGAGACGCTGGGCAAAAACATGGCGTGGTTGCTTAAGAAAACAAACAGGGCATAGAAGTAGTAGCTACTGCATTAGGAGTTCTACGCCGGGTATCTTCTTTTTCTCGTAAATTATGTCCATTAACTTGGAAAATCCAGTAATCCAAACAAAATAGATTGCCCCGATAACGATCCAAACAGGTATAATCTCCAGGTTATAAACTAAGATTGAACGGCCTGCACCGACTAAGTCCATAAAACCTATGAAAGCTAAGGTAGCTGTACTTTTTGTTAAGGAACAGAATTCGTTAGTCCAAGAGGGGATAACTATTCGGTAAGCCTGCGGCAGAATCACATGACGAAGCGTTTGAATTTTCGACATACCTACCGATAGACCTGCCTGCATTTGGTCACCAAATATGGTTTCTATTGCGCCTTTCATGTAGCCTTTTTGGTAGCCAGCACTATTCAATCCAAAAACCAAAAAAGCCAAAATGGCATGGTCAATCTGGACGTTGAGTATGGCGGGTATAGTGTATACCGCTAGAAAGAGTTGAGCAAATAGCGCGCTTCCTCTAAAGAATTCGACATACACGGCGATGGCTGCCTTAACGGGTTTTTTCCCGTAAATATCACCGATTGCTAGCAGCGTCCCCAATCCCAGCCCGAATAGGACCCCGAACAGCGTGATTTCTACTGTCAGGAGAAAACCTTGAGCGATCCACGTTTGAAAGGTGGGGTTGAGGAGGAATTCAAACATTCATTTATTCCCTTGTGGTACGCTTTATGATTCTCGTCATGAATTTTTTGGCTCGATCTGTATTTGGTGCATTGAAGAACAGTGATGGCGGTCCTGTTTCGACGATTGTGCCTTCATCATAGAATATCATTTCCTCTGCAACGTCCCGAGCAAAAGGCATTTCGTGGCTCACGATAAGCATAGTTTTACCTTCTTTCGCCAGGTCACGCAAAGTGTCAATGACTTCCCCAATAAGCTCTGGATCAAGCGCTGAAGTGGGCTCGTCAAGCAGAATGATGTCAGGGTTGCGGGCCAAGGCTCGGGCTATGCCTACACGCTGCGCTTGTCCGCCTGACATCTGGGAAGGATACTTGTTAATACAATCAGTGACCTTCACTTCCGTCAAAGCGTCTAAGGCTCGCTTGCGAGCTTCATCTTTGGGTAGCTTAAGCACTTGACGAAGCGCCAACTCCACGTTTCCCAAAGCCGTGAGATGACGGAACAGGTAAATGTGCTGGAAGACAAATCCGATTCTCGCGCGCGCTTTGTTTAAGTCAACGCCAGGTTCAGTTAGGCACTCGTCGCCAAGGTAGATTTCACCCTTGTCTGGAATGTCAAGCATAGCCATGCAGCGAAGAAAAGTGCTCTTTCCCGAGCCACTGGGCCCAAATATCAGTTTGATGTCGCCTTTTCTGATTTGGAGTGAAACGTCTTTGACCGCTTCGACTATGTGTTTGACGCCGGCGCATGTGTCTGTATCTGCTTTTTCCGCTTTCTTGGCGTTTTTGCTACCGTAGGTTTTGTATACATTTTTTGCTTCCATTACGAAGTCTGTCATTTTTCTACAACCCTATTTTCTTTTTTCTTCTATTTCCCCACCTGTCAAGCCAGAAGGCAATGGGGAATGTAAGTAGGATATAGAGTAAAGCGGCAAGAACAAATGGTGTAACAACGTCACCAGCTGTGTATTTTAGCTCTGTTGCTCGTTTCATCAATTCCGCTAAGCCGCCGATGATGAAAACATAGGCTGAGTCTTTTATGAGTAATGCGTATTCACTGCCTAGAGCAGCAGTGGAGAAATTGAATACTTGGGGGATCATAATGTGCCAGATTGCTCTCCACTTGGATAAGCCAATTGACATGCCGGCAATCATCTGTTCGTCTCCAACGCCGCGAATTGCGCCCCGGTAAATTTGTGATTGGTCTGCTCCGCTTCGCAAGCCAAGCACGAAGATTGCTACAAAGAAAGCGTTGCCAAACGTGGATGGGAAATACGGTCCTACGCCAAAATAGAAAAGTAGCAACAAAACGATTTCTGGAACACCGCGAAAGATTTTTTCGTAAGCGTCCACTACAAAACCGACTTCTTTTTCGTAAACTCTGATGAATGCAAGGGGCAACCCTACTACTATTCCAATGAAAAAAGAAACAATAGAAATGGAAAGAGTTAATGGCACTCCTTCCAAAAGGAAGATTAGTTGTTGCCAAACGTCCAATACTGATCACGTTTGTTTAATATGCATTCCACTTTGCTCTGAGTTGTTCTGCTGTTCCATCAAAGATCAGTTGTACTAGCGCGCCGTCCATTTTATCCAGAAGCGTATGAGAGTTCTTGCTGACGACGAATGCAACTGGGTAGTATGGGTGACTATAGACTGGGCTGACTTGAATTCCCTGAGCTTTGAAATCGTTGATCCAGTTGGTGGTGATTGGTGTTTCAGCATACACTGCCTGCACGCTTGGGTTTGCGCTGACCATGTCTTGGAAGGGTGATGCAGAGTCGCCCCATGATCTGATGTCTACGCCTGCCTCTTGAAGTTGTATCTGTTGTACGTTTCCAGATTGCACTCCAACAATGATGCCTAGGGTTTTGAAGTCTGCAAGCGAGGTTAAATTGGCGGTTATGTGTTTGGCATTCATAACACTGTTGAGCATTACTACTTGTCCTAGGGTTGTGCTGTGGGGTACAGTGAAGGATACATCGTCGAGTCTTTCTTCCGTTATTGAGAAACCGCTGACGCCCATGTCAAGTTGGCCGTTTTGAACAGAGAGGATGATGTTGTCGAAAGCTAAATCATTCCATTGGACTGTTAAGTTCAGCTTTGCTGCGCAGGCGTTTGCTAAGTCAACTTCGAAGCCTACGATTTCGTTAGTGACGTTATCTCGTAGTTGGTAAGGTGGCCATGTTGGGTCTGTGCCGACTTTGATGACGCCTGTTTTCTGTATGTTTGCCCACACTGTGTCGGTGGCTGATGAACTTTGCGGCATAAGGAAAGGACTTGCTACTAATCCTACAACGAAGCCTACAACGAGCATTACAACAACTATACCGATAGTTATAATTTTTGCCATCTTTTTAATTCTCCCCTAACACGGTATTTCACTGGTTTATGTATTTAAATTTAAGTATACTCTCAATTTTCAGGTTTTCTTTCTCGAGCCAGCTGTTCGTCCCTAACTGAGACAAGTGCTATAGCTATGATTATGAAGAAGGCTCCGATTGTGGAGAAAACAGTTATGGGCTCCTGCAGCACAAGGATGGAAGCAATAACTGCAACCACAACCTCAGACAAAAGCAAAACTGTAGAAGTAGACGCGGAAAGGTGCTTGAGCGCCTCGAGCCACAGATAATACGGTATAACCCAACAAACAATTGCCTGATAAACAATGCTTGCCCACGCCCAACCTGACAGCGCAAAGAAACCTGGACCAGACAAAATCGAAAACGGGGCAATTGATAGCAAGGTGAAAATCAACACCCAAGTCATAGATTGAAACACCGCCGAAGTTGAACCCATAACCAGCTTCTTGTTAAAAACCATAAAAAGTGCCCAAACAACACCAGAGACAAGAAGCATAACGTCACCGACAAGCTGTCCACCGCTCAGCCCTGAAAAGTCTAGGTTAGTGCTTACAAAAACAATGCCTAACAAACCAAAGAGGACGCCAACAATTTTCTTGCGGGAGAAGCTTTCACCCAGCAGTCTGGGGCTTAAAAGCGCAACCCACATAGCGCTGAGGTTTATGAAGAGCGCAGCCTTTGCCACTGTCGTGTAAGGCATACCGACGTATTGGAGCAGGTAACCTGCGCCGTTGGCGATGCCCAGAAAGATTAAGAGTTTTTTGTCAGTTATCTTGAACTGAAATTTCTTGAGTAACAGCATAACAGCGACCAAAGTGACGCAGGAGATTAGGAAGCGCCAGAACAGAAACGTAAAGGGGTCAATTGTGTCTAACCCAATTTTTATAATGGGAAAAGACGTACCCCACAGGACGCCTGCCAGCAGCGTGAAGAACACTGCTTTGGCCTTGTTGCTAAAAAGTCTATTTGGCACCTTTCCCCTCATCCCTCACTTTTTCGCTTTTCTGATAGGCAGACTGCTTTAATAAAACATTTTCGTATACAACAAACAACTATTCCATCGGAGATAAAAAAAAGAAAGAGCTGCTGTTTTAGCCTAGGATGGCTTTGAGGTCAGCGTCAGCATTTGTTATGGGCATGATGTTGAATTTTTCAACCAGCACCTTAAGCATGTTAGGCGTTATGAAAGCAGGCAAACTCGGCCCCAATCGGATGTTCCGTATGCCCAAATACAGCAACGACAACAACACGGCAACGGCCTTCTGCTCATACCACGAAATCACAAGCGACAACGGCAAATCATTAACCGACACCTTGAAAGCTTCAGCCAACGCCTGCGCCACCTTAACCGCAGAATAAGCATCATTACACTGCCCCATATCCAGCAACCTCGGAATGCCGCCGATGTGGCCTAAATCCTTGTCAAAGAACCTGAATTTTCCGCAGGCAAGCGTCAGCACAACAGTGTCTTTTGGCGCTTTCTCCACAAACTCCGCATAATAACTTCTTCCCGGCTTTGCGCCGTCGCATCCGCCGACCAGCAAGAAACGCTTAATGCGTCCCTGCTTCACAGCGTCTATGATTTTGTCTGCTACGCTTAACACTGCGTTTCTGGCGAAACCCACGGTCACGTATTTACCTTCCATGTCTGCTTGGAAACCCTGCAGTTCCAGCGCTTTCTGTATCACTGGCGAGAAGTCTTTGTTTGCTACGTGCGTTACGTTTGTCCATCCAACTGTGCCAGTGGTGAAAATGTTTCCTTTGTAGTTCTCCAGCGGCTTCTGAATGCAGTTGGTTGTCATCAGTATGGCGCCGGGGAATGTTGGGAATTCGCGTTGCTGGTTTTGCCATGCTGTTCCATAATGCCCATAGAAGTGCTTGTACCGCTTCAACTTGGGGTAGCCATGCGCTGGCAGCATTTCTCCATGCGTGTAAACGTAAATGCCCTTTCCCTCGCTTTGCTTCAGCACGTCCTCTAAATCTTTGAGGTCGTGTCCAGAAACGAGAATTGCCTTGCCTTTTTTGGCACCGAGCGGAACCCGCGTGGGCACGGGGTGACCGTACGTTTCAGTGTTCGCCGCGTCCAACAACTCCATTGCTCTGAGGTTTATTTCTCCGCATTTCAGCACTAAACCTACAAAATCGTTAACGCTGAGCGATTTATCAAGCGTAGCCGCGAGTCCTTGGTGTACGAAATCAAAGACCTTAGCGTCTTTTTTTCCAAGGATGTATGCGTGGTACGTGTAGGCGGCTACTCCTTTCAAGCCGTAAGTCAGCATCCACTGGAGCGAGTGGAGGTCAGCGTCTAGGATAGGTTGAGTTTTTATTCCGAAACGTTTACCCTGTGCTATGAGCCCGTCTTTCGTTTTCTCCAGCACCAAGTTTGCAGCGTTGCTGCTGGCGTCGACGTGGCCTCCTGCTGCTTGTACTTTTTTCCGCAGGGAATCACGGTGTTCCACTGCCTTCTTGATGTACGCGATTATTCTGTCAGGGTCGAAGTTCACGTTCGTCAACGTAGCGAACAATGCTTCGCAGGTGAAAATGCTGATTTTCTCGTCTTTGACGCCGACTTCGCCTGCTTCGATGGCTAATTGCGATAGCCCTCTCAGTGTGTAGATCAGTAAGTCTTGAAGTGTAGCTACTTCAGGGGTTTTTCCGCAGACGCCTACTACGGTGCAGCCTTGTCCTTTGGCTGTTTGCTCACACTGATAACAAAACATCTGTTCTTGTTGACTCATAAATCATCACTGCATACACTCTAGTTGTGCATGCAAATAGCTTTTTTCCCGCAATTGCTACGGGATTCGCTGTTGTGTCAAGTTTGAGGCGGCGGTCTTGTTCCCAGAACAACATCCACGCTTGTTTCTGCGTTGTTTCTTATTACGGTGAGCACCAAGTGTTCGTTCGGAAGCGTTTTCTCTTCAAGATAGCTTGCCAAATCATCATTGTTTCTTATTAAGGTCCCATTCATGGCGATTATGACGTCGTCTACTTGGATTCTGCCGTCTGAGGGGCCTCCTTCTTTGACTTCGGCGATTTTCCAGCCGTAGGTAACAGTTATGTCCAGTTCCTGCGCCGTCTGGTAGTTCATGTCTTGTCCTGAAACGCCCAAGTAAGAGTGCCCAGTGTACTCGCCAGTTGTTATTAGTGCGGATATTTCTCTGAGTATGGTGTTTGAGGGAATGGCGAATCCTAAGCCCTCCGAGTTAGAGACGATGGCGAAGGTTATGCCTACAACTTTGCCAACAGCGTTTAGCAGTGGTCCGCCAGAGTTTCCAGGGTTTATCGGCGCGCTGGTCTGTATGATGTTAGCCATTGAGAAGCCTCCTGCATACTCTTCATCTTCTGTGGTGGTTCTGCCTAGTGCGCTTACCACGCCTGTGGTTAGTGAACTGACTAAGTGGTAGGGGTTTCCTATGGCTATGACTGGGTCGCCTACTTGCAGTGTGGATGAACTGACGATTTCGACGGGTTTAAACTCGCTTGCGGGGGCGTTAACTGAAAGAACCGCCAAGTCCGCGTATGGGTCTGTTCCTAGGATTGTGGCTGCGTAGCCTTTTCCGTTTTGGAAGGTGACGCTTACGCTGGATGTGTCGTAGACGACGTGATAATTTGTTATCACAACCATTGTGCCTGCGAAGTCGTAGACGAAGCCTGAGCCTTGGACGTCTCCGTCGCTGGTGGTTCCTTCAACTAAGACAACAGATTTCCTTACGTTTTCGTAGATGTCCGCTAGTGCCGTAGCGTTCTGGTATATCGTGATGGTTTGGTAAGTAATGTTCTGAGAGCCTTGGAGTTCCGACAGCTGACTCTGTAAAACTGCAACTTTATCGTTCAGGGCTTTAATTTCTTGGAAGCTTATGTAATACGTCATTAAGCCTCCAACTAGTATGCCTACCGCGAACAAAAGTGCAAGAACGCTAGCTGAAGCCTTAGTGTAACCGTTAGGTTTCCGCATTTTGCTCGACCTCTAAAATGACATTGCACCAGTTGCTCAGATAAAAGTTCCGCTGCCTAATCGCGCAGTTTCGCAAGCGCAACCAATGCAATGGACAAGGTAGCTGCGACTCCGAAGATGAACGGGTAGTAAGGCGAAGCCTCGTAGAGGACGCCGCCAATGTAGGGCGCGAAAATGGCGCCGAACATGCCGATCGCCTGTGGAATAGCCACCCAAAGGGCTCTGGCTGACTCTGGAGCGCATGAGCCGATGATTGCGTTCATTAGTGGCCACGCCAAGTAAGACGCTCCAATGAACATGTGCGTTACCAGTAGAACGCGGAAATCGCCGAACAACAAGAGAAGCACAAGCGAGAAAGCAATAAAAGCCAAGGCTGCGGCGAAGGCGTAGGATTTTTTGTATTTGTCGCCGACTCTGCCTAAGGCGATGCCTAAGATGGCTGAGCCGAGGAAGAAGAATGAGCCTAATATGCCTATTTCGAAGCCTTGGTAGCCATAGACATCTGCTACAAATGTGGGGATGAACGGCCGGAAAAGCAAAATAGCAAACATGGCTGCTCCTAGAAACGCTGAGCATATGAGTAGCTTGCGGTTTTTCAGAAGTTGCAGTTTAGACTGGGTTTTTTCCTGAGCCTGCTGCATGTTCCTTGATGGAACCTGTTTCCTAATGAAGAACAGGAGGATGCCTGCTGAAGCGTAGAAAATGGAGGCTAGGAAGAAAACGGTTTGCATGCCTATGGTTTGAGCTAAGTAGCCGCCTATGGCTGGAGAAAAAACGTACCCGAGCGCCCACGCTGATGAGATTGCAGTCAAGGTTAAAGTTAACTTGGTTTTGTCCACTGTGGTGACGATGTAAGCTATGCTGGTCGGCTGGCTGAACAAAATCCCCCACAGCAGCATTCCAGGCAGCATTTGAATCCAGTTGCCAGCGAAGGCGAAGATAAGCGGCGCTGGCGTCCATACCATCCAGCTTAGAATCAGGATTTTTTTGCGGTCGTACTTGTCTGCGAGGATTCCGCCGGCAAGCAAAGTTACAGCCACGCAGATGTTTGCTGCGGCGTAGAGTATGCCTACTTCAACGGGGCTGGCGTTAAGCGTATTTCTCATGTAGTAAGGCAAAACGTAGGCGTAAAGCCCGTCTCCGAAAGCGCCTACTAAATTCGCGAAGAATAGTATCCTTACGTCTTTAGTTAGCAGTTCTGAGATGAAGCGGAAGTTTGGGGCGCTGGGCAAGCGAGCTACGGTTTAAGCCTCCTTTCTTGGTTTAAACAGTAAAGAGGGAAAGACCTAAAAAATTGTTGGTGCACATGGCACAGTGTTGTTGCCTTCACGCTGCTTTTTCCGAACCGAGCGTTATTTTCTTCGGTCGATGATTTCTAAGGCTTCGGGTCCAGTGCCTATCAGCACCACGGGTATGCCTGTTTGCGTTTCGACTTCTTTTATGAACTGTTTGGCTTCATTGGGCAATACGTCGAATTTTCTTGCGCCTTTGCACGTTGGGAATAGGCTGTCGAGTTTTGTCAGGGCGGCTTGTGTTGCTCCGTTAATTTTAGCGGTTTTCTTAGCTAAATCGAAGTCGAAGGGTGCAGAGCGTCTGTCGCGGCCTGTTCCCGCAGCAGTTTCAAACCAGCCTCTTTTTTGGGCTTCTTCCTTCGTTAATTCTCCCGGCAGTGATCCAGCGCCTACGCGGGTCATGAAGGACTTGTATACTATGAGGACGTCGTCCACTCTTGTGGGGCCTACTCCTGCTTCAGAGCATATTGCCGCGGCGCCTGTGTCTCTTCCAGTCACGTACGGGTAAGTCCCGAAAAAGAGCGAAAGCATGAAACCCTGTGTACCTTCTAGCAGCACGTTTTTGCCCGCGTCCAAGCCGTCATTGACTTCCTGCACTTGGTCAGTTATGTAGCCTTTGAGTTCAGGAAGGTCTTTGGCAAGTTTAGCTGTGCGCCTTACTCGTTCTTCGATGGCTGGTCCTACACCTCTGCCAGTGGTTCCAATGCCTCTGTTGACGGCACTGGCTTTGTCAGCGGCACTATGTTTTTCCTCAATGATGGAGGCGTTTTGGTCAATGGCGATTCGACTCTGAACATTGGTTTGTTCCACTTCGCTAAAGAAAGTTTTAACATCCACGTTTGCCCCTGCAGCAATGAGCAGACGGGTTTTCGGGTTGATGAAAGCGGCGGGCACCATGTGCAGGGCGTATTTTTTGCCGTCAATCCAGACTGTGTGGGCAGCGTTCACTGAGCCTGTTCTCACGCAAAAATCCAATTTGTCTTTAAGGGCTAGGTAAGAGCTTATTTTTCCTTTGCCTTCGTCTCCCCAGAAGGCGCCAACGATAACCGTGCAGGGCATTCTAATTCACCACGGAAAGGGTTTGCCAAGGATTATTTAAATTAGTCGCTCTTTTTGGTGGCTACTGTTGGCAAAACGTTTTCTCTTACATTCGTCTGTTGTGTATACGTGCTTCCAGTTTGAGCAAAAAATTATGCAAGAAAAAAAGGAGGAAGCGCACGCTGCGTTTCTCAAACTGGGTGTTTGCTTCCTTTCTCTCACTGCACGTCTATACTGGGTAATGTGCGCTAAAGTTTAAGGCCCTTTGCCACGCGTTCGCCAAAGTTGGGGTCAGCCTTGCGTAAGTTCTCGACCATGCGTTTCTGAATGGGCATTGCAGCATGGCTCAGTGAATCTACGATGTTGCCGACCAAGTGATCCTGATCCACTTTGCTGAGTGAGCGGTAGCGTTCGCCTGCTTGCGTGAAGTCATTTGTCAACCTGATTTTCCGGCGCCCGATATCTCCGTGAATGTGTTCTTTAGTTGTGGCTGTGGCTGGAGCTTCATGGGGCATGCCGTCTGCCAGCGTGTTGGGTTCGTAGTTGACCGTTCCGCCTCCATAAGGCGCGTACTGCATGGCGCCGTCGCGCTGATTGTTATTGACTGGCACTTGCGGTCGGTTGACTGGTAGTTGCAGGTAATTAGCGCCCAACCGATGCCTCTGCGTATCAGCGTAAGAGAAGATTCTGCCCTGCAAGAGTTTGTCAGAGGAGAAATCGATTCCCGGTACAATAGAGGCTGGGCAGAAAGCAGCTTGCTCTGTTTCAGCAAAAAAGTTTTCAGGATTGCGGTTTAACACCATCTTGCCAACCGGCATTAGGGGGAATTTGTCTTCAGGCCATGTTTTTGTGGCGTCAAGGGGGTCGAAGCCCTGTTTCATTTCATCTGCGATTTCCATGATTTGCACATGCAGTTCGTACTCAGCTGTCTTTCCTGCGGCTATGGTCTCGTGCAGGTCGCGGGTGGCGATATCAGGGTCCTCGCCAGCTAAGCGCGTAGATTCATGGCGGTCAATAGTCTCTATTCCTGCTTTTGGCTTCCAATGGTACTTTACGTAAACTGCTTTGCCGCTGGCGTTCACCCACTTGTACGTGTTGACGCCGAAGCCCTCCATCTTTCTGTAACTCTTCACTGTTCCCCTGTCCGAAAAGAGCCAAGTAATCATGTGGGTTGATTCAGGAGTCAGCGAGATGAAGTCCCAGAAGCGGCTGTTTGCCGAGGAGGTAGTAGGGTACCCAGTGTCAGGGGCGGGCTTGAAAGAGTGCACCATGTCTGGGAATTTGATGGCGTCTCGAATGAAGAAAACTGGCAAGTTATTGCCTACCAAGTCATAGTTGCCGTCTTCGGTGTAAAACTTCACTGCAAAGCCTCTGGGGTCACGGGCTGTGTCTGCCGAGCCTCTTGCGCCGACAACTGTGGAGAAACGGACAAAAACCGGAGTCTTTTTCTTCGGGTCTTGCAGGAATTTTGCACAGGTATATTTCGCCATGCTCTTGTACACTTGAAAATATCCGTGGGCACCAGCGCCTTTCGCGTGGACCACACGCTCAGGAATACGCTCACGATCAAAATGCGCAAGCTTCTCAATTAAATGCACATCTTGCAGCAACACTGGACCGCGTTCGCCTGCAGTGAGTGAATTCTGATTGTCAGAGACAGGAACACCCTGATTCGTAGTAAGATGCTTGTCTTTCATATTCACACAAATCCGTTCTTGTTATTTTGGAGTGGCGTCTCCACAAGCAAGAAGACTTGAGGTTTATTTAAGACTATAGTCTGTTCCGAGCAGCGAGCACTGCGTATATAAAAAAGATGGTTTTTTCCACGTGCTAGAGAAACAGAAGGGTCATGTATCACGCAGAACATGGACGAAAAGCATATACGATTAATTGGCCCATGTTTTTTGTTAAACTATAAGTGAATATTGAGGAGGGTAGATTCACGTCTGAGCCATTTATCGCTTCTCTAACAGAGAACATTCCAAACTTGGTCAAGGCAGTGCTAGCCCTCTTCATCGTGGTGGATCCTTTTGGAAACATCCCAATCTTTATCGGCTTAACAGAGAGAATGGAACAGAAACAGAGAAAACGTGTCTTCCATTCTGCAACCCTCATAGGTTTCATCCTTCTTCTGGTTTTCACGTTGGTTGGGCAACAAATACTTGCCTTTTTCAACATCTCCCTTTACAGTTTCATGATCGCCGGCGGTGTGCTGTTGCTAATAATTGCAGTTAAACTTTTAATCGAAGGCGAATGGAGAGTACCTACTGGGTCTCTGGAAAAGTTAAGTTCCGTCCCCATTGCTGTGCCGCTCCTAGTTGGGCCAGGAGCTATGACAACGACTATGCTTAACTTTCAAGAATTCGGGATAATTATCACAGTAGCCGCAGTGGCAATAGTGTTCCTAATTGTGTGGCTGGTCTTAAAACTCATCGACCCAATTAACCGATTCATGGGAAAGGCAGGAGCTGCAATAGTCACAAGAGTAATGGCTCTCTTGATAGCAGCAATAGCCGTCCAATATATAATAAACGGCATAACCTACTATGTACCCACAGCTTAACACTGCCAAAATAACAGGTAGCCTGTTCCGAGCACTAGAGCACACACAGGATACGTTATTTGAGACGTCTTTTCTCTGCTTCAGCGTCTATTTTTTCCAGAAGCTTTAGCACTTTTTTGCCTCTTTTCGCCTTCTGCTTCTCAGTCACCGTGCCCTGCGCATGGCAAATGCTGTCAACTATTATTCCTTTCTCTTCGTCGTACATCACTGGGTAAATACGGCAACCTAAAGGTCTATCAGCATAAAGCCTGCAGCGTCGATTTTCAACATCATAAAAAACGCAGCATCCCTGCTGATTCCGCAGTGTAGCGTAGCCTTCTCTGTCAAACTGGGTAAAAAACTGTTTGCTGTAGCCTTTCTTCTCTAACCGCTCAATATCCTCTGTGCAAAGCAGCATCTCTGTTTCTCTGCAGCAAACTCCACAACGCAAACAGCGCATAACCGTATCTTCAATCAGCCACTATATTCAGCTTTTGTTCACACCCATGCGCCAAGCTTCATTTGGCAACCTTGTAAACTAACCAAACATACCCCTTACCCAAAGCCTCTTGCTTCAGCAACTTCAAACTAATGCCCTTACCGATGTTGCCGAACATAGTGTACGCTCCTTTCCCAACAATAACCGGATGAACCAGCAAGCTAAGCTCAGACGCTAAACCCTGCTCCAAAAGCAAATTACCCAATATCCTGCCAGTATCAGCCAGCACAGTCTTCACCTTATATTTCTCCGAAAGCAATTCAAGCGCCAACTTCAAATCCACATGCCGCTTACCAACCACATGATAATCATAGTTCCTTTCTCTGAGATGCGCAAGGTAATCTTCAGGCGTTTCCTCTGAAACCAGCACAACAACATCTCTGCAGTACTCAAAGCGCCTACAAGTATGCAATAACCCCTTCAACGCTCCTGCCGTGTCAGGTATAACCCATAAAGGAAGACTCTTCGCTCTTTCTGGCTTTTCAAAATCCTTTTTCTCCTCTAAGGGCACGCCTTCCTCGTACAATTCAACGCCCACTTTAACCGTGTTTGAGCCAATTAAATGTGCATTTGACTTATAATTTCCAGCAATCTGATAATGCAACTCCATGTTCGGCTCAAAACTGGTAAGAGAACCATCTAGGCTTACGGAGTTGTGAACAATAACTTTAGGCAGCATACTCATCCCTCAATTTCATAATTCATTACTCGTTTCAAAATTTCTACCTTTTGCTGTTTCCTCCAGAAAAACAAGCAACGTACGCTTCACCCTGCTGACTGCAGAAAAGCCAAATTCAACAATTCAGCCCAAGCAATATTCCTCAACGGTATCTTGCCCATCTTGCAGTTCCCATAAGGCACGTACTCAACAAAGTTGCCTTTCCCAAAATCGCCTTTCCGAAACCCAGTTAACTGCACATTCACTATCACCGAACCATCCTTCAAGTGCAAATTAACGTTTTTACCCAGAAACGATTTAGCACTGTTTAAACAAAAATTCTCCATCCGTTACATTCCCCACTCAAGTTCCTTATCAGCTATCGTGCCCCAACACTGCTTACAGATGGGCCGTTTTTCTCCTTTGAAAAGAATGTACAGCTTAATGTTCTCACTTTTACACTTGCTTTTCCAAGGATTCTTACAATGCTCCAACCTTGCGAACCTCCAGTGACATAACGCTTAATGCTGTGAGCGAAAAACGCTTTTAAAACTCGTTGTGAAACGACCATTGCGTTCCGCAGAGAGAGGTGAGTTAAAGTGAACCTTTTATACATAATCGCCTAAAATAAAAGTGCGGTGAATGCACATGAGTTATTATCAGCTTGGTGCAACTGTCAGTCTAGTCATTCAAATAGTTGTTCTATTTTTGCTCTTCGGTAGCATATGGCTGAAAGGAAAGAAAAGATATCGCCAACACGGAATAATGATGTTTACAGCTGTTGTGCTTCACACCATAGTGATATTGGCTTGGATGGTACCATCATTCAGCACCTTATTCAGCCATACTAGTTCGATAAATCTCGCAGATATGATCACGCTGACAATCATGATTCATACATTCACGGGAATTGCGGCAGTTATCCTTGGCTTTTGGCTGGTTGCTTCTTGGCGTCTGCAAGTTGACGTGAAGACCTGTTTCGCAAAAAAGAAAGCAATGCGCGTCACATTGGCACTATGGCTAATAACACTGGTTCTCGGCATCATTCTGTACCTGAAATTCATTCAGCTATTCTAATGAGCAACAAGCTCCTTTTTCTATTTCTTGCCAAAACAGAAAACCGAAGCAACTGAAACTATTCAAACGCGAATTATTTCAGGCACTATAGCTTCCTTCGTCACCTTCAACACTGCAACTGAAGGCTTGTTCGTGAACGCAGGCACAGGATTCGTGGGGCTTCCAGGATTAATGTACAAGATTTTTCCCTCCCACTTTACGTATGCATTATGCGTGTGCCCATAAACAAACACGTTGAACCCGTTCCGTTTAGCAATGTCCCGCATTTTGCTCATTCCAAACAAAGCGCTCGGATCATGCATAACGCCGATTTTCCAATCAAAAACTTTTAAAGAGTTAATCTTAGGCAAAGCACCGCTGACTTGTGGACCATCCATGTTGCCGTGAACCGCCAAAACAGGCGCAAGCTGCTCCAACTCGTCAATAACAGCCAACGACACCAAGTCACCTGCATGCACAATAAAATCCACGTTCTCAAAAACCTTGAAAACCATCCTTGGAATGCGTTTTGCCCTCACAGGCACATGTGTATCAGATATCAAACCCACTGTCTTAACTGCTTTTAAATTGGCTATTTCCCGCGGAACTTGTGTCTGCTCGCTGGTCACTACACCCATCCTCTAAAGAGACGCATGTGCTCTTAGAATAAGAGTCATGAGATAATAAATATTCACATTTAAAACTTAAATCACGTCACCGAGATTTTTCACCGCGAACACAAACGAGCAGCAAATTTAAAAGAAACAAACACCCCAAAGTTTATGGGGGAAAGTTTTGGCTGTAACAGACGCTGAACGCGTGAAAAAACCTAAACTTCCAAAGAAAAAACTGCTAAAGAAGACCTTGAAAAGAACAGGTCACTAGTGATGCAGGTTGGTTGGCACGGCAGAAAAGCCGCGAAAACAAAAGCCCGTCAAGTTTTGCCCGAAATGCGGCTCAACTGATGTTTTCTGGGCGTCAGGGTTGCCGCAATTGTGGTCTCTCTGGCAGTGCAAAAACTGCGGTTACCACGGTGCATTTATCTTAGAAGACGGTGAACTGGCAACTAAGCTTCAAGAAAAATGGAAAAAAAGAAGTGCTTTATGATGAAATCGCGCTGTTCCGTTTCATCATTTTAGCTCTGCAAGATACTTCAGGCTGAACGGCTTAATTATTACGCCAGGATTCAAGTCAGCAGTGAAACTTTGGCTGTCAGCGATCAAGTCTGCAAGCTCTGAATCATGTGTTCTCACGAATTGGGCGAAATCTGCATAATTCTTGTGGAGGGAAACACAGACGGCGTCCCAACCCATTCCGCGTCCATCTACAACGAGGACAACGTTCGGCTGTTTCACGTACCAGTCTTTCAGTTTCTTCAGGGATTCGTCTTTTTCTTTGCTTATTTTGTGCTGTTTGCTTTTTGTGAAGGTGAATGCAGTGAGTTCAAATCCGATTTTTCCAAATGTCGGCGTTATTGTATATCCTTCGATGAGGTTTGCTTCGAGCATTGTTCTTCTTCGGGTTACTGTTGGCTGCGAGACACCTAAAGCCTTAGCGAGTTGCCTGTCGCTTCTATGTGAATCTTTCATTAATTCAAACAGAAGCTTGTAATCTATTGGTTTTAGTTCCTTCATTTCATCACCTTGAATGCCGATTTATCATTTTAGTTTTCATATATAAACATGCCGCATCTGTATATACCGATTCTCCAAAAACAACATCGAATATACAAAGTTTTAAGAGAATTAACGCTTCTAAAAGCTAAAACAGGTGTGATCACTAAATGCAGTTTCAGCTACTGAAGGAAATTGAAGAAGAAGTCACTCATACTTTAAGCGACCTAATCCGCATTAATACAACTAATCCGCCTGGAAATGAAACAAAAGCAGCCGAATACGTGGCTGAATGCCTTGGCAGAGACGACTTTAACTGTGAACTTTACGAGTCTGCACCTAGCAGAGGCAACGTCGTCACTTGCCTGAAGGGAACAGGCGAAAAACCCAGCTTGCTTCTGCTTTCACATTTAGACGTGGTTGCAGCTAACGCGGAAGAGTGGAGCGTAGATCCTTTCGGCGGCATAGTTAAAGATGGCTTTGTTTGGGGACGTGGCGCTTTAGATATGAAAGGCATGACGGCTATTGAAGTGATGACTATGAAGCTTTTGAAAAGAAACAACGTGAAACTCAAAGGCAATGTAATGTTGGCTGCGACTGCTGATGAGGAGCAAGGCGGGTTGGCAGGTGCAGGTTATCTTGTGCGTAATTATCCTGAGAAAGTATTTGCTGATTATGTTCTGAATGAAGGTGGCGGTTTAGCTTTTCCCGTTCGAGGCAAAAACGTGTACACGATAGCGACGGCGGAAAAAGGAATCTTGTGGTTCAGAGTGAAAGCAAAAGGTACGCCTGGTCACGGTTCCACGCCTAATTTAGCAGATAATGCCATAATGCGCATGAACAAGGTTATTGAAAAACTTGGGAGCTATCGTTCAGAAGTTTTATTTGTTCCTACCGTGAAGCGGTATCTGA